>Ga0307518_10002359_pt1 | contig 13764 bp, 10 predicted proteins | sample 25_EM_MG_FD_203889 | JGI IMG/M metagenome (GOLD analysis project Ga0307518, IMG submission 203889) | Populus trichocarpa ectomycorrhiza microbial communities from riparian zone in the Pacific Northwest, United States - 25_EM | ecosystem: Host-associated > Plants > Roots > Unclassified | place...
GCTGGATAGAGGGGAGGTTAACTGCTGGTGGCTGGGTTGGGTTTATGAGGGAGAGGGAGATCGGGGTTGATGGCAGCTGTTGGTGCAGTGGGGGACGGCTGGTGATGGAGCAGAAAAGTGAATGGCCAAGAGAGTAGAGGCTACAGCGAGGGAAGGCGCTGTGCGGGCGTGGACATCCCTTTCCTCTTTCCGAATTGCTTGGTCACACAGTTTTGGTCCCTCAACGGTTTTTGTATATGCCATGCCCGTGCTATGCCACATGTTTATGACATGATTTATGAAAAAAAATAAAAAAAAATTATATGAAAAAAATTGTTGCAATCTACAATATTTTTTGAAAAAAACTACAAAACTAAATTTTTAACCAAATTAATATTTAAAAAATAAAATGAATAAAGAAGATTTTGAAAAAAATTATAACAAAAAACTAAAAGGAAAAAAAAACCATGCAGGAAAACACTGTAACAATCTATAGTGTTTCATGAGAAAATTTAAAGTTGTTATTCTCAACCAGCTCAATATTAAAAATAATAAAATTGATAAAGATAATTTTGAAAAAAATCATAAAAAAAATCATGTGAAGTAACACTGTAACAATCCACATTGTTTTAAAGAAAAAACTACGAAACTAAATTCTCAACCAGCTCAATATAAAAAAAAATCAACAAAGACAATTCTGGAAAAAAAATAATAAAAAAATGAAAAAAAACCATGTGGGGTAAACACTATAGCAATCCACAGTGTTTTTAAAGAAGAAAAAATCGATAAAAACAATTTTGAAAAAAAAAACACAAAAAAAAGAAAAAGAAAAAAGAAGAAGACAATTTTTGAAGAAAAAAAGCAAAGGAAAAAGAAAAAAAATGGAAAACAAAACATGCAGGTAAAATTAAAGCTGAATTCTCAACCAGCTTAATATTAAAATAAAATTCGACAAAGATAATTTTGAAAAAAAACATGTGGGGAAACATTGTAACAATCCACAGTGTTTTTTTAAAAAAAATTATGAAACAAATCGATAAAGATCATTTTGAAAAAAAAAAGAAAAAAATTCATAAAAAAACCATGTAGAGAAACATTGTAGTAATTCATAATGTTTTAAAGAAAAAAACTATATAACTAAATTTTCAACCAATTCAATATTAAAAAAAAATCGATAAAGATAATTTTAAAAAGAATAAAAAAACAAAAAAGAATGAAAAAAAGAAGAAAACAATCTTGAGAAAAAAAAAGTAAAGCCTAAAAAAAGGGAAAAAAACGAAAAACAATGTGGGAAAAAAAAAGAAAGACAAAAAACAAAAACAAATAAAAAGAAGAAGCATGTGCCTTTTAAAGTATTATTAATTTTTCATAGTTCATAATTTATCAAATCAACTTCATTTAAAAGCCGACGCATGAAAATTATAATCCAAAATAGAATTATGTATTTCTCGACATCCAACACTATATTAGAGAAGGGAATGACTGTACCCAACTTTATATATTGAACCAACACGCTAGCTTGAACTTGCTAAATGTATTACTAACTTATATAAATCAAACCAATTAATTTCATAGAACAATGAATTTATTACTACTATATATATATATAAAGACTTTATCTATTCAATCAAGTCTAAGTAATAAAGTGGATTGTAATAGAATAAGTGCTCATTTGGGAATCATTATTTTAACTGTGACTGTAATTTTTAATTATGGTTATGATTTATATATATAGTAATGGTTACTGAATTCAAGGATGAAGATCCTGATCCACCCGTGAATGCAGCAACAGGGACTCCAAAAGATTACACCAAACAATCTTATGAAGATTAGGAATATGATCCACTCGTGATTGCAGTAGCAGGAACTTCAACAGATCACAATCCTCCGTGAATGAAGCAACAAATGAATGACTAGAACTAATTGAGGAATATATGATCCTGTGAATTCAAAGTCCACAGTTGTTACCAGCTACAATAATATACCCGTTAGAATTTGTTAATGTAATGCTATGTATATCAGTATGTGTACAGAACTCAGGGATAAGTAAAAACGTGTAATTCTTCAAACAAAATTGTTTTGAACTATCTTATATGGTATCAAAGCCACAAAAGACTAACGTCTAAATGTCTTCCTCAAATTCTCTTGCAACTCCAACCCACCCTTCTGTCATCTCTATGCCTTCTGTTGCTATTGTCAAACTCAACCATGACAACTTCCTTCTCTGGAAAGCACATCTTGTACCGTATTTCAGAGGACAATATCTCTTTGGTTATATAGATGGTAGCATTCCAAAACCATCTAAAATCATCTTTGTTACTCACCCTGAAACTTATGTTGTTTCTGAATGTCCAAACCCAGCTTACTCTCAATGGATTCGTCAAGATAATCTCATCCTCAGCACCCTTATGACTTCCATGTCTAAACCGATTCTTGCTTAAGTTGTCAATTATACAACTTCCAAGGCTGTTTGGAATGCGTTGGATGATACCTTCTCCTCTTGATCTCGTGCGCACATTCTGTAAATTTGCACACAACTTGCAACTGCATATATGTGCTAAAATCGGACACTCTGCTAAGAAATGTTATTTTTGATTTGATTTATCTTACCAGGATGCACCTCCTCTATAAGCAAAACACGAAGTGGTCGCTATGCGTAATGGTTCCAACAATCCTTGGGAAACTGCATGGCATGCAGATACAGGAGCCACACATCACTTTACCAATGATGCTAATAATTTGACTCTTCAGAAATCCGATTATGCTGGTGCAGACAGTGTGCAAGTCGGAAATGGACAAGGTTTGCAAATCTCAAAAACTGGGTCTTCCAAAATTTCCACTCCCTCTTCTACCTTTGTTCTTAATCAAGTTCTTCTTGTTCCTGAAATACAAAAGAATTTACTGTTTGTGCACCAGTTTTGTGTTGACAATAACGTGTATTTTGAGTTTCACTCATATTATTTTCTTGTGAAGGATTACTCGGGGAATGTCCTTCATCGAGGCTATATTCATGATGGACTCTATCAATTCACCAATAAATCCAGCCTTCCTTAAGCTTTTTTCTTGTGTTCGTTCCTATGAATGACATCGTAGACTTGGTCATGCATCTACTCTAGTGGTCAATCAAGTTTTATTCACCCTTCCTTTTCCCGTAGAGAAAAATAAAACACACAATGTGTGCCCTAAATGTCAAATGAAAAAAAGCCATGATTTGCTTTTTAAAACTTCTACGTTTGTTTCTTTGAACCCTTGGATTTAATTTTCACCGATGTGTAGGGGCCTGCTTCCATGCCTTCCACGGCTGGTGCTAAATATTACGTTATTTCTTGATGATTATTCCAAGTTTCTTTGGTTATTTAATATTAAACTTAAATCTGATGTTGAACATGTCTTTTTAAATTTTCAAACATATGTTGAAAAACAGTTTGATATGAAAATAAAAGCAATCCAATCAGACTGAGGTGGGGAGTATCGACGACTATACACTTATTTTCACCAAAATGGCTTTAACCATCGCCTAGCTTGCCCACACACTCACCAACAAAATGGCTTTATTGAACGCAAACATCGACACATTGTCGAAGTTGGTTTGAGCCTGTTAGCTCATTCACATTTACTTATGATATATTGGAAAGATGTGTTTCAAACCGCTACCTATATTGTAAACAGACTTCTAACACCTGTTTTACACCGCAAGTCCCCTTTCAAAATTCTTTATAGTAGAATCCCTGACTATCATTTTATGCGTGTATTTGGTTATGCATGCTGACCAAACTTCAGACCATATAACAGGAATAAACTCAAATTCAGATCTAAAACTTGTATTTTCATTGGTTATAGTCTTTGTCATCAAAGGTACGAGTGTCTAGATCCCTTTACGGGTAAAATCTATGTTTCTCGCAATGTTATATTCGATGAAACCCTCTTCCCTTTCTCACAAAACATTGTCTCCGTGAGTGATAAAAATTATCCTTCCACGTCTGTTTCTCTTCCCCACCAAATCATTGTGCCACTATCCCCATGTCCCACAAATTTGCAACCTAACCATATTTCTACATACACACCACCTGCACCTTTTGTGTTGATTTCTGTAGACATAGATCAGGCTCCACCTCCAGCAAACTCTATAGAAACAGAACCAACTCCATCTCCCACTATTTCTCAAGCTACAGCTCCAGTTCCACACGTTGATACACGGTCAGTTCTTACCAATATTCACTTTATGGTCACAAGGTCCAAGAATAATATTCATCGCCCTAGACAATCAAGTGACAACTTCATTCGCTATCCATTACCAAAAGCATTAACAACAGCACATGTTCCCACAACAACAAAACCAACATCATATATTCAAGCCTTCAAATCACTGCATTGGTGAGAGGCCATGAATAAAGGATTCTCAGCATTACTATAAAATGACACTTGGTCCTTGGTATCACCTCCCACACAAGCAAATATTGTTGGATGCCGATGGATTTACAAAATCAAAAGGAAGTCGGATGGAACCATTGAGCGTTATAAAGCTCGATTAGTAGCTAAAGGATTTAACCAGCAAGAGGGAATTGATTTCTCTGAAACATTCAGTCCAATCATCAAGCATACCATCATTTGGTTAGTCATCTCTGTTGTAGTGACCTATAATTGGCCTATCAAACAGTTAGATGTGCAAAATGCTTTATTGCACGGCGACCTACATGAAATCGTGTTTATGATTTAACCACAAGGCTATGTTCATCCTCAATATCCAAATCATGTGTGCAAAATGCACAAGTCCCTTTATGGTTTACGCCAAGCTCCCCGCTCTTGGTTCTCAAAACTTTCCACCAAGCTCCGGTCCTTGGGGTTTAATGAAAGTAAGGCAGATACATCTCTCTTTTTGCTTCAGAAATTTAATTCTGTGATCTACATTCTTATATATGTTGATGATATATTGATAATTGGCTCAAGTGCATTTGTCATCAACAATATTATCCATTCTCTACAAGCCACCTTTGCTGTCAAAGATTTTGGTAGTCTCACTTATTTTCATGGTGTTGAAGCACTTTGGTGCACAGATGGCATGTACTTGACTCGACGTAAATATATTGTTGATTTGCTTAAAAGAAGCAAGATGGAAAATGCTAAGCCCTGCAGCAATCCAATGGCCTCTAACTGTCCATTTTGTAATGTTTAGATGTTGAAATGTGTATTTAAATTATTGTTAGCATTTTAAATTTATGTTGCATCATAAACCTGTAATTGTGGATGTGAGTAAATTATAGTAAAAAGAGGAGAGTGTGCGCGCGCGTTTGTTTATTTTGTTTAATGTTTTTGAATATTTAAAATTAAAAATAATGAAAAGAAATAATTGTTTTAATTCGTATATGGTCAAATATTTAAAAAATATAAAAAGTCACATTGTATTTCACAATTAAAATTCAAGTATATATTTTCGTATATATTTTGGGATATATATTTCAAAAAATACCAAAATATTTTTTATCTTAAACATCAACATTGCTCAAGGAACCATATTTGAAAGCTTATCACAAGACAAAACACGCTCATGTACATTCATACAAAATACTAAGTCAACAATTTTTATTTATCACTCAATCTTAATCTATTCTATGAATATCCAGATTTTCCAGCCTCATGGGTTTTTTACAAGTCTTCCACAATTGTGAGCGCCTACCATTGCAGCTTCAACATTCCATACTATTCATGAAAATTTATTTTATTTTTTTATGTTTTTCAAAATAATAAAATATTGAAAAGATTCTGACTGGAATATTTTGTTGGCTAATTAAACTATCTGGGAAGCTGCATGAGAGTTGGTCGATGGTATTAGCATGAACACACTGTGATTACAAGTCTGACTATCTTTACTCAAGAGTATTTTATGGAGTTCTAATTTAGACAATATCAACAATTCTTGATAACAAGTAACCATTCTTGATAACGAGTAACCTTAGTTCTTTGAAAAGCATCTAAACAGAAATAACCATAACAACCTTTCAATTAGCACTCAACAAGACTACAAAACAACCTTTCAATTAGCACTCAACCGTCCAAAAGTAGAAACTTTTGCTGCCTAAAAATAAAAAACAGTAACATATTCACTTTCTAAAGATAGGATCGGATCAGCAACTTTGATATTGCAGAAACAGCCACCACATGCAATTGCAGAAACAATCCCACAGCATAGGAGAACCTGAAGAAGATAGTTGCCTAGTATTATAAATAAAACTTAGTAATTAGATTTGATGCAAGGTAAAATAGGTTAGAAATAGGCTTACCAACATAGTTTTTCTTTGTTTCATAGCCATATTTCTTTTATACCACAAGTTCTCCATTCTAGTGTTTTAAATCATTTACATGGAAAGACGTGAGTTCTATCAGTACATACTTTTATTTCAATCAACCTTCTCTTACCTTCTTTCCAAAAGCATTTTACTCCAAAACCAGTTGTATCAAATTTCTTCTGAAAAGTTTCTTCAATTGTAGACCTTAAGTAAAATCCACCGGTTTAATCTGATTATTTCCCAGCACAGGAAGCATATCGATTTTTTTTTTCATATCCAAGGCTTTTCTGAAATACTCTTTAGGGATGAAATCGGTATAGCTTCCATGTCGGTTGTATTCATGATTACAAAATATAAATTGGTTGTTGTCCGCTGCTTTCTTTTTAAGATCTGGCCAATGCTGCAACATCTTGTTGTGGAAGCGATAGTCTTTTTATTGAAACTGTGTGTCACACGGACATTTATCAAATATTTAATATCTAATGATAGGCAAAAGAATATTCTCCTTTTACTTAAAAGAAATTTAGATTTTACATTGAAAGTTACCAGCCAGGTTATTAAAAAAAAAATACAAGCCAAGTCAAAATATTTTTAATTTCTATTTTGAGAAAAAAGAAGTTAAAGAAATTATGACTTGCAAAGCATTTAACATTTTGACTACCGTAGTGTTTAAGAGTTTGTCCCTTCTCGTTAACTGGCCACCAACCATGCAGGGTAAAGGTGCTTGGAATGAGTGAGAAATGACATCTATTCTTTGAGCAAAACCCTACTAGTCAAGTATGAACCAACCAAAAGTTTGTTTTAGTTGGACGAACATCTTTATTCTGAGTGATATGAAAGGTGAGTTTTCCTTTTCCTTGAGACTCTGCAAGATCAATAAATTAATTCAATCACAACATTATTATCTCTAAAAGGCAAAGCAAAAGACAAGGAGTGACAGACATTGAATATCGAGGTTAATGAAAAAATATGCATAAATTAAAGAATAGAACTCACGAGGGACAATGATATCTCAAGGGATGAATGAATGTGTCATCTCTGGGGACAAAAACATTTATTCTTTGAGCAAAACACTACTTGCCAAGTATGAACCAACCACAAGTGTGTTTAAGTTGGACGAACAACTTTTTTCTGATTGCTATCATAGCTGAGTTTTTCTTTTTCTTGAGACTCTGCAAGATCAATAAATTAATTCAAACACCATATTATTATCTCTAAAAGGCAAAGCAAAAGAGGAGGAGTGACAGACGTTGAATACTGAGGTTGATGACAAAATATGTATAAATTAAACAATAGAACTCACGAGAGACAATGACATCTCTCGGATGAATGCATGTGTCATCTCTGGGACAATGACATCTATTATTTGAGCAAAACCCTACTTGCCAAGTATTATTATCTCAAAAAGACAAAGCAAAAGACGAGGAGTGACAGACAATGCATATCGAGGTTGATGACAAAATATATATAAATTAAATAATAGAACTCACGAGGGACAATGACATCTCTAGGAATGAATGCATGTGTCATCTCCGAGGACAACGACATCTATTCTTTGAGCAAAACCCTACTTGTCAATTATTATTATCTCTAAAAGGCAAAGCAAAAGACAAGGAGTGAAAGATATTGAATATGGTTAATGACAAAATATGCAAAAATTAAATAATAAAACTCACGAGGGACAATGACATCTCTAGGAATGAATGCATGTGTCATCTCCGAGGACAATGACATCTATTCTTTGAGCAAAACCCTACTGGCCAAGTATGAACAAACTAAGAGTGTGTTTTAGTTAGACGAACAACTTTATTCTGAATGATATGAGAGGAGAGTTTTCCTTTTCCTTGAGACTCTACAAGATCAATAAATTAATTCAATAACCATATTATTATCTCTAAAAGGCAAAACAATAGACAAGGAGTGACAGATATTGAATACTGAGGTTCATGACAAAATTTACAAAAATTAAATAATAGAACTCACGAGGGACAATGACATTTCTGGGGATGAATGCATGTGTCATCTCTAGGACAATGACATCTATTCTTTGAAAAAAACCCTATTTACCAAGTATGAACTAACCAAAAGTGTGTTTTAGTTGGACAAACAACTTTATTCTCAATACTATCAGAGCTGAGTTTTCCTTTTCCTTGAGACTCTGCAAGTTCAATAAATAAATTCAAACACAATATTATTATCTCTAAAAGGCAAAGCAAAAGACGAGGAGTTACAGACATTGAATACCGAGGTTCATGACAAAATATGTATAAATTAAACAATAGAACTCACGAGGGACAATGACATCTATTCTTTGAGCAAAAACCTACTGGCCAAGTATGAACCAACCAAAAATGTGTTTTAGTTCGACGAACAGCTTTATTCTGAATGATATCAGAGCTGAGATTTCCTTTTTCTTGAGACTCTGCAAGATCAATAAATTAATTCAAACACCATATTATTATATCTAAAAGGCAAAGCAAAAGACGAGGAGTGACAAACATTGAATACCGAGGTTGATGACAAAATATGTATAAATTAAATAATCATGAGGGACAATGACATCTTTGGGGATGAATGCATGTGTCATCTATGGGGACAATGACATCTATTCTTTGAGCAAAATCATACTGGCCAAGAATGAACCAACCAAAAGTGTATTTTAGTGACGAACAACTTTATTCGGAATGATATCAGAGGTGAGTTTTCCTTTTCCTTGAGACTCTTCAAGATCAATAAATTAATTCAAACAGCATATCATTATTTCTAAAATGCAAAGCAAAAGACGAGGAGTGACAGACATTGAATACCAAGGTTCATGATAAAATATGTATAAATTAAACAATAGAACTCACGAGGGACAATGAGAACTCTGGGGATGAATGCATGTGTCATATATGGGGACAATGGCATCTATTCTTTGAGCAAAACTCTACTGACCAAGTATGAACCAACCAAAAGTGTGTTTTAGTTGGACGAACAACTTTATTCTAAATGATATCATAGCTGAGTTTTCCTTTTTCTTGAGACTCTGCAAGATCAATAAATTAATTCAAACACCATATCATTATCTCTAAAAGGCAAAGAAAAAGATGAGGAATGACAGACATTGAATACCGAGGTTCATGACAAAATATGTATAAATTAAACAATAGAACTCATGAGGGACAATGACATCTCTTGGGATGAATGCATGTGTTATCTCTAGGGACAATGATATCTATTCTTTGAGCAAAACCCTACTGGCCAAATATGAACCAACCAAAATTGTGTTTTAGTTGGACGAACAACTTTATTCTGAATGATATCAGAGCTGAGTTTGCCTTTTCCTTGAGACTATGCAAAATCAATAAATTAATTCAAACACTATATTATTATCTGTAAAAGGATAAGCTAAAGACGAGGAGTGACAGACATTGAATACCGAGGTTCGTGACAAAATATGCATAAATTAAAGAATAGAACTCACGAGGGACAATAACATATCTACGTACAATGACATCTATTCTTTAAGCAAAACACTACTGGCTAAGTGTGAACCAACTAAAAGTGTGTCTTAGTTGGACGAACAGCTTTATTCGGAATGATATCAGAGCTGAGTTTTCCTTTTCCTTGAGACTGTGCAAGATCAATAAATAATTCCAACATTATATTATTATCTATAAAAGGCAAAGCAAAAGACGAGGAGTTACAGACATTTAATACCGACGTTGATGACAAAATATGTATAAATTAAAAAATAGAACTCACGAGGGACAATGACATCTCATGGGATGAATGCATGTGTCATCTCTTGGGACAATGACATCTATTCTTTGAGCAAAACCCTACTAGTCAAGTATGAACCAACCAAAATTGTGCTTTAGTAGGACAAACAACTTTATTTTAAATGATATCAGAGTTGAGATTTCCTTTTCCTTGAGACTCTACAATATCGATAAATTAATTCAAACATCATATTATTATCTCTAAAAGCAAAGCAAAAGATGAGGAGTGACATACATTAAATACCGAGGTTGATGATAAAATATATATAAATTAAGCAATAGAACTTACGAGGGACAATGACATCTCTAGGGATGAATGCATGTGTCATCTCTGGGATAATGACATCTATTCTTTGAGCAAAACCCTACTAGTGAAGTATGAACCAACCAAAAGTGTGTTTTAGTTGGACAAACCGCTTTATTCTGAATGATATCAGAGCTGAGTTTTCCTTTTACTTTAGACTTCGCAAGATCAATAAATTAATTCAAACACCATATGATTATCTCTGGGATGAATGCATGTGTCATCTTTGGGGACAATGACATCTATTCTTTGAGCGAAACCCTACTTGCCAAGCATTATTATCTCTAAAAGGCAAAGACAAAAGACGAGGAGTGATAGACATTGAATACCGAGGTTGATGATAAAATATGTATAAATTAAACAATAGAACTAACAAGGGACAATGACATCTCTAGGGATGAATACATGCGTCATCTATGGGGTCAATGACATCTATTCTTTGAGCAAAACCCTACTGGCCAAGAATGAACCAACCAAAAATGTGTTTTAGTTGGACAAACAACTTTATTCTAAATGATATCAGAGTTGAGTTTTCCTTTTCCTTAAGACTCTCCAAGATCAATAAATTAATTCAAACACCATATCATTATCTCTAAAAGGCAAAGAAAAAGACGAGGAGTGACAGACATTGAATACCGAGGTTGATGACAAAATATGTTTAAATTAAACAACATAACTCACGAGAGACAATGACATCTCTAGGGATGAATGCATGCGTCATCTCTGGGGACAATGATATCTATTATTTGAGCAAAACCCTACTGGCCAAGTATGAACCAACCAAAAGTTATTATCTCTAAAAGGCAAAGCAAAAGATGAGGAGTGACAGACATTGAATACCGAGGTTCATGACAAAATATGTATAAATTAAACAATAGAACTCACGAGGGACAAAGACATCTCTAGGGACAATGACATCTATTCTTTGAGGAAAACCCTGCTGGCCTAGGTATGAACGAACCAAAAGTGTGTTTTTGTTGGACGAACAGTTTTATTCTAAATGATATCAGAGCTGAGTTTTCATTGTCCTTAAGACTCTGTAAGATCAATAAATTAATTCAAACACCATATTATTATCTCTAAAAAGAAAAGCAAAAGATGAGGAGTGAGAGACATTGAATACCGAGGTTCATGATAAAATATGTATAAATTAAAGAATAGAACTCACGAGGGACAATGACATCTCTAGGGATGAATGCATGTGTCATCTCTGGGGACAATGACATCTATTCTTTGAGCAAAATCCTACTTGCCAAAAATGAACCAACCAAAAGTGTGTTTTAGTTGGACGAACAACTTTATTCTAAATGATATCAGAGCTAAGTTTTCCTTTTCCTTAAGACTTTACAAGATCAAACACCATATTATTATCTCTAAAATGATAAGCAAAAGACGAGAACTGACAGACATTGAATATCGAGGTTAATGATAAAATATGTATAAATTAAAAAATAGAACTCACGAGGGACAATGACATCTTTGGGATAAATGCATGTGTCATCTCTGGGAAAAATGACATCTATTCTTTGAGCAAAACCCTACTTGTCAAGCATTGTTATCTCTAAAAGGCAAAGCAAATGATGAGGAGTGACATACATTAAATACCTAGGTTAATGACAAAATATGTATAAATTAAACAATAGAACTCACGAGGGACAATGACATCTCTAGGATGAATGCATGTGTCATCTACGGGGACAATGATATCTACTCTTTGAGCAAAACCCTACTGGCGAAGTATGAACCAACCGAAAGTGTGTTTTAGTTGGACAAACAGCTTTATTCTGAATGATATCAGAGGTGAGTTTTCCATTTCATTGAGTCTCTACAAAATCAATAAATTAATTCAAACATCATATCGTTATCTCTAAAAGGCAAAGTAAAAGATGAGGAGTGATAGACATTGAATACCGAGGTTCATGATAAAATATGTATAAATTAAACAATAGAACTCACGAGGGACAATGACATCTCTAGGGATGAATGCATGCGTCATCTCTAGGGACAATGATATTTATTCTTTGATCAAAACCCTACTGGCCAAGTATGAACCAACCAAAAGTGTGTCTTAGTTGGACGAACAACTTTATTCTAAATGATATCAGAGCTGAGTTTTCCTTTTCCTTGAGACTCTGTAAGATTAATAAATGAATTTCAAACACCATATTATTATCTCTAAAAGGCAAAGCAAAAGATGAGGAGTGACAGACATTGAATACCAAGGTTCATGACAAAATATGTATAAATTAAACAATAGAACTCACGAGGGACAATGACGTCTCTGGGTATGAATGCATGCATCATCTCTAGGGACAATGATATCTATTATTTGAGCAAAACTCTACTGGCCAAGTATGAACCAACCAAAAGTGTGTTTTAGTTGGACGAACAACATTATTCTGAATTATATCTGAGTTGAGTTTTTCTTTTCCTTGAAACTCTTCAAGATCAATAAATTAATTCAAACACCATATCATTATCTCTAAAAGGCAAAGCAAAAGACTAGGACTGACAAACATTGAATACCGAGGTTCATGACAAAATATGTATAAATTAAACAATAAAATTCACGAGGGACAATGACATCTCTGGGGATGAATGCATGCGTCATCTCTGGGGACAATGATATCTATTATTTGAGCAAAACCCTACGGACCAAGTATGAACCAACCAAAAGTATGTCTTAGTTGGACGAACAACTTTATTCAGAATGATATCAAAGTTGAGTTTTCCTTTTCTTTGATATTTTGCAAGATCAATAAATTAATTGAAACACCATATTATTATCTCTAAAAGGCAAAGCAAAAGACGAGGAGTGATAGATATTGAATACCGAGGTTGATGACAAAATATGTATAAATTAAATAATAGAACTCAAAAGGGACAATGACATCTCGTAGGATGAATGCATGTGTCATCTCTAGGACAATGACATCTATTCTTTGAGCAAAACCGTACTAGTCGAGTATGAACCAACCAAAATTATGCTTTAGTTGGACGAACAACTTTTTTCTAAATAATATCAGAGCTGAGTCTTCCTTTTCCTTAAGACTCTGCAAGATCAATAAATTAATTCAAACACCATATCATTATCTCTAAATGGCAAAGGAAAAGACGAGGAGTGACAAACATTGAATACTGAGGTTCTTGACAAAATATGTATAAATTAAACAATAGAACTAACGAGGGACAATGACATCTCTAGGATGAATGCATGTGTCATCTCTGGGGACAATGACATCTATTCTTTGAGCAAAACCCTACTGGCCAAGAATGAACCAATCAAAAGTGTGTTTTAGTTGGACGGACAACTTTATTTGGAATGATATCAGAGTTGATTTTTCCTTTTCATTGAAACTCTATAAGATGAATAAATTAATTCAAACATCATATTATTATCTCTAAAAGGCAAAACAAAAGAACAGGAGTGACA
>Ga0307518_10002360_pt1 | contig 13762 bp, 12 predicted proteins | sample 25_EM_MG_FD_203889 | JGI IMG/M metagenome (GOLD analysis project Ga0307518, IMG submission 203889) | Populus trichocarpa ectomycorrhiza microbial communities from riparian zone in the Pacific Northwest, United States - 25_EM | ecosystem: Host-associated > Plants > Roots > Unclassified | place...
AACATACCAATAAAAACACTACTATCATTGCCAACACACAAAATATACATTGTGCATGCACATTAACAATGCAAGGGGTTTTCCATTTAAAATAAGGGATTTATCCAATTTAACAAAATTTCGGTAAGTCTCCCCTTCACAGGAGCCCTACCCAAAACTTTATCGATATTAGTACATGTAGAACACAACAACAACAACCCAAATCACTTTCGACTCACATCACCAATAATCAGGTAGCCTTAGGCATACCACCCAATCAATTTCATCAATTACAATTGTCTATGACATTTATACACATATAGAGGTTATATAATTTACGTCACACACACGCACACCATTCTTTTAATTTCTTACAACTTCATAATATCAAAACTTAACATAAACATTAAGTTAATTACATGCCATAAAATTGTAATTACAAAATTCCTCCTAATATAAAAGGATTAAGTAAAACGAGGGCATTGTATTAAGGTTGAGATTCTGGACGGAAAGATACTTGTAAAACGAATAAATTCTTTGAGATAAATTTTAGCATAATATACGATCATTATTCACTAGACAATAGAAGTAAGCATAACATCATTAGACCTTTTATATGCATATTTAAACCCTGCCTGGTTTCCAATTCATTTCATCCTCATCATTAAGCGGTAACCACCAATTCCTACATTATATATATTAGACTATCATTCTCATGAATACTTCAAGGTATCATCTTCTATATGTTCCTTAATCCATTTTAATTAATCAAAGTTTATACTTTAACTTGACTGTTTTCGTCAAATTGCATCAATACCCCTAACTCATGGTTTGCATCAATTATGCCTTCATTTATTTATTCTGATAATTAAAGCTCATGCTTTACATTAACCACATTTGTTGAATCATTTCATTATCTTCAATATATGTTTTATATCAACCCTATACAATACTTATAGTTCATGCTTTGACTCAAATATGGATTTATTAATCTCATTCAATACATTTAACTCTTAATTTTTGTTAAGGGTTCGTTAACCCTTTTCAATACACGTAACTTATATTTAACTGCGGTTATCGGTTTATCAACCTTGTTCAACACACTTGAATCATATTTAACTTAAGTTGTGGGTTTATTATTCCCATTTAATACATTTAACTCATACCTTATTTTGATTATGGTTTCATTACATCTTTCAATAATCGTGGCTTATATTTAAAGGCAACCTTATTCATTTAATCAATTTAATACTCTTAATTATGGAGTTAATTGACCAATCTCTTAATCATGACCCATGCTTTAAGAATTTCTGAATTCATCAATCCATTTCAACAATCATTGGGGCCCATGTTTTTTTTTTTTGGATCAAATGTAAGAAATTTTATAGATAAAAAATTAGACTAACTTGAAAACCAACAAGCCAAACATACACATTTACCATGCAGAGCTAACGGGAATAGGCTCCCATAAACCATAAGATAAAAGAAACCAGAAAGCAATACATTGGTTATCCTGGGAACCCAAAGACTACAGGTGCTGAGGATAACGAAGCAAAAGGCAAAACAAATAAGACTAGCATCAATACAGGCTAAAATCTGGTATCCACTAGCACAAGCAACCAAACCCACTGCAACATCCATCAACCTCCACGCAAGAGGAAGTGATCCTTTTCATGGAAATGGAAAATTATATAAAACAAGATTTGGAATCTCCTGAAAACTATATCAACACCTCTGGTTTTCCCTTCAAAGTTCCACTTGTTTCTTTCCTCCAGAAGAGATACACCGTGATGCCCAAGGAAACTCTTCTCATACGAGCCTCCATACTTTTCTTCTTAGGATGCAACCCACGAAGAGCACTGTTTAAAGACATCATTCTCCTGCCTATCCGTAACCAGGATTTTATCTTAACCCACAGACGACACAACCAATCACATATAAAGAATAAATGGCTATGAGACTCCTCCTCGTGTCTACAAAAAACATAAGAGGGATCAATGGGGAGGAACCTCAATCTGTCGCAACTTCGAAGCTTTCCCAAGACAGCCAACCACAAGATGAAACTGTATTTAGGCAGAGACCACTATTCCCAAACCACTCTATCCCATGAAATAGGGGAACCTACTGGCCTGAAGAAATTATATGCATGGGCTAGAAAGGGACCTTCACTAGTAGACCAACTGCTCATTAAGGTTAAGCTCTCTTCTGGGTTTCTATAGTGCTAAAGGATAAGGTCCCTGACATAAATGATAGACTTCCACAGTGGGGAGGAAGAATGGTGAGCAGTAACAGTCCAGATGGTGCCACTGCTTAAGTAGAAATGGTGCACCCAACGAATCCAAACAGAATCTGTTTTGAGATGAATATTCCAAAGCTACTTGGCAAAGAAACTTCTGTTACGAGCTTTGAGATAAAAAAGGCCAAGGCCTCATTCTGCCTTAGGCATGCATATAGACTTCTAAGCAACCAGAGCAGAGTTACTCTTCTTGACATTACTAGTCAATAGAAAATTCCTGAAGACACTAATTATTTTCTTGACTATAATATCTGGCATGAGAAAAATATTTAACCAGAAGTGAACCTTCCTAAAAAGAACAGACCGAAGAAGCTCCAGACGCCCAGCATATGTGAGATGTTTGCCAGTCCAACCTTGGACTGACAACTCCAAATCTTGCAGAAGCAGTGAGAATTGGTTGACTAGCAACCTATGAGGACTCAAAGGAACTCCAAGGTAGGTGAAAGGAAAACTCCCCTCTCAGAAGCCAGATGCAGAAAGAATGGATTGCTTAAGAGCTTTACTAACTACCCCAAAGAAGATGGATGACTTTTGTGGATTGATGTCCAAACCTGATGTCTGGCCAAATAATATGAGCTATTAAAGGATGCAATGAACTGAAGAGAAGTCACCACGAGAGAGGAGTAAGATATCATCTGCAAAAGCAAGGTGAGTAATGCCCTAAATGCCGCACTTTAGATGAAAATGAAACCCCACCTTCTAGGAGGCCAACTTGAGCATTCTGGAGATATATTCCATACAATAAATAAAAAGATAGGGAGATAAAGGGTCTCTTTGCCTAACTCCACTTTTCCCTTGGAAGAACCCATGGATGTCGCCATTCACTGCAACAGAGAAATAAGCTGTGGAGACACACTACATAACAAGGAGAACAAAGTTATCAGGAAAGCCAAGATGCCGAAGAAGGTTTTCCAAGAATTCCCACTGGACAGAGTTAAAAGCCTTTCTAAAATTGACTTTTAGCAAACTTTGGGGAGACGAACGCTTCCTGCCATATTGTCTGAGGAGCTCATAGACAAGGTTAATGTTATCACTCATAAGCCCGCCACCCCAAAAAGCATTCTGAATGAGACTAACAATGTTCGATAAAACCTGAGCTAGGCGACCAACTAAGATCTTTGCAATCACCTTATAAATCACATTGCAACACGAGATTGTCTTGAAATCAGATGTAGAAGAAACATTAACTGATTTGGGGACCAAAGAAATAATGGAATGATTAACTTGCTTTAGCAGCCTGCCAGAATGGAAGAAATCCTGAACAGCCGCACATAAATCCTCCCCCACAACATTCCAAGCTTGCTTGAAAAAGAAGGAAGAGTAACCATCAGGTCCAGGAGCTTTGTCATTCCCAATATCGAAGACCGCCTTCCGAATGTCCTCATATGAAACTGGAGAAAGAAGGAGGCCATGAGAACTGGAAGAAAGGTAGGGACCACAACGAATAATTGCACTGTCAAGAGAAATGGTGGCCTTGGAAGTGCCAAGCAGCTGCTGATAATAATGCACGAATTCAGCTCCCACTTCCTCAAGGAGTTGCTAAGACGACCATGATGACACATATTGACAGGAATAAAAATTCTCCTATGATTCTGACCCCTGAGAGCATGAAAAAACCTGGAGCCTTTGTCACTATCTTTAAGAACTTTGCATTTATTTTTTTGACTAAATAACTATTTTTCTGTAAATTTTAGGCTGGATAATTTGGAACGAAGAAGTCTGTCCCGCTCAACCATGAGTTGATTATCCCTGTCTTGCTGCAGAACATATTGATGAAACTCCAACTCAAATTCAAGCCGCAACACCTGCTCTGAGATATGGCTGAAGTGAAGACGGTTTAACTCATTTAGATGCCCTTTTAGGAGTTTAAGCCGCCGACAGAGGATGTACATAGGAGTGCCATACACAGCAGGAGACCAATTATTAGAGATAACCTCTAAAAACTGATCATATAGAGCCCACATGTTAAAGAATTTAAAGTTGCGCCTGCCCTGCACAAACTGGTCCAGACAAACTTCTGCAGGAGAGTGGTCTGTAAAAGCACCAGGAGTACCAAAGTGAACATGGGTCAGGCGCTGCAAAGAACATGAAGGATTGATCAAAACCCTATCAAGCTTGCTCTAAACAGTACCATTACTCCAGCTAAAATGACAACCAATATAGTTGACATCATGGAGGCCAAGATCGAAACAACATTCTTGAAAGTCTGAGATTTCATAGGAGGAAACATCTTCACCATTGTGCTTGTCTGTTGAGGAAAGCATAAAATTAAAATCACCAAGAACCATCCAGGGGCAGTTGGGATTCCATCACCTCAAGTCCCTCCACAGAGACCTTCTTACATAGATAATATTGAAACCATATACAAAAGTGACTATGAAACTATACTGGGAGATCAAACTATGAACAGAAAGGTGGAGAGTTTGCACAGAGGAAGCAATCAGATCCACATTGATTGTAGATGGATTCTAAAAAACTACAATTCTAGCATTATTTGCCGCATCAGCATTTGTAAAATACTTCCATTGCCTAAATCGAAATCTGTGCATACTGGCAACTCTAGTGGAAATCAATTTGGTTTCAAGTAAACCACAAACATCCATCTTGTATTTCTTCATGAGGCCAACAACCTCATGTTGTTTTAGGGGATTATTTAAACTCCTGATATTCCAACTGTAGATGATCATGGGGTTGAAGGAAAAGGGGAAGCCCTTCCACTACCATCATGGTTTCTCCGGGGACTACTTTTTGCTCTACTCTTGGCATTATCTCCCAAAAGAGGAACTTCTGAAGGGTTTCCAGTAAGAACTCTTTCTCGCGGACTAGCTACTTCAGTGCCAGCAGGGGAGATTTCCTGAATCTCTCTTGCACATACTAGAGGAGAAAGAGTTTTATAGGGATTCACATCTGACACATCCTCAACTACAACCACCTCCTTCCCCTTAGGATTACAACAAGGTTGCTTACTTGCCTTTCTCCTAGACTCCACCGTAATCCAACCATCAGGAACAGCACTAGGAGCTTCACGTATTGGATCCACAGCAGGAGCTATTGAGGGAACCTTATCTTGTGAGGCCTGACCCTGCTCCTTTGACAGTGTAGAAGGAGTAAACCCTTGTGGTTTCAGTAGAGGTCTCAATCTGCTAAAAACACTACCTTTATCTGCTAACACAACTTGAGTCTGAGGATGGTTGCCACTCTTTTTTTGGGTACTAATTGCAGCTTTGGGGCAGAGGAGACGAGACTGGCCAAGGACATGACAAAAGTTACAGAACTTCGGCAGAGTTTCATAAACAACCTTTTGATAAAGAGTAGGACTAGAAGGAAGAGACACCTCAATTGAGTGTCTAAGCTCCTCACGAAGATCGATTTCGATCAACACCCTTGCATAGGACATGCGGGAAAGATTCGAAGTAAGTTGATCATACTGAATGGGTTTTCCCAGAACACCAGCAATCTTTGATAAACAGGGGGGGCGACCAACAACACAGGGAAAGGTTGAAAAATTTCACCCAAACTGGGACTCTTGACATGTCACGACCCGAATCCTGGGTCCATGACCGACAGCACATGAGCGGTGTCGAAATGACACCCCACCTACGCTAAGCCTCAGAACGAACATATCAAAAGAATAATTTATTCAAAAATATGCAGCATTTCAAAATTTTCAGAAATACTATATTATTCAAAACTAATGAAACCAAATGATAGTTCAAAACTTCTCATCAGTAATTAAAACAAAGACAATATTTTATAATACTCATTATATTATCAAAATCCAAACTTAATTAAAACAGAGTAATAGTGGAGCGTCTAAGACATCGAATCAGAACTAAAAGGAAAACCTCGCAAAACAAGCAAGGCATACCGACCAAAATTGAAGAAGTAGAAACACTCAACAAGTCCACATGCTAACAGAAACTAAGAACCTGAAATAATATTAAGAATGAGGGGTGAGTTCAACCAACTCAGTGAGGGAATAACATTTAATATACATTTTAGATAGTTTAGATATTAATAGTTTGCAAGATGATTTATCTTGATACACACACACACACACACACACACACACACACACATATATATACACACATACTAAACATATTATCATAAAGTAGTGGAATACATGTTAGAGATCAGATGACACCTGAAGGTGACCAGATAACACTCAAAAGTGACTAGATGACACATGAAGATGACCACTGTGGGATGATCAGTCGCCACAGGCTGATGCCTCTCTCACCAGCTAGGTATACAGAATACTATGTGCACATAGGCTAACTACTCTCTGTTAGCATGGAGTTACTGACAAGTCCTATATCAAGGCGTAATAGGTATTCACATAATCATCAAATAAATATATATCATATTGAATAGAATTTAGCTCGCTAGAATGCGAGTGCAATTCAAGAATAAATGAGTACTCGGAAATAAAGTAACATATATAAATATTCAAGAAATTAACTAGCCGTACTCATCGTATAATCAACATACATATTTATTTATATTATATGCATATTAAATATTATCCCACTCACCCGAGAAAATATAGAACTAAGAGGAATGTCATTGAAAGACCCGAAAATCCTATTGAGGATCGTTAGGAGAACCTACAACAAATATACAAAATATACTAAAAAACAACTCAAAACAACACAAATAAAAGATTCCAATGCATAAAAGAAAACCAGGTTTAGTCTCCCAGGTTTAGGGACTAAAACGATAATTTTCCAAAACAGGGACCAAAACGTAGTTTTACCAAAATTAGAGGACCAAACTGTAAATACATAACCATACTGAAATTCCACCAATAAACCATCCTCAATTCTATATAGAACGAACTAGGGACCGAACTGTAATTTTTATAAAGTTTAGGGACTAAAATGTAAATTCCTAAAATTGAGGGACCAAACTGAAAATATTCCAAATGAATTATCAAACTGTGATTCATCATCCTTAACCTCATAACAACACTATCCAGAATCTCAAAATACATTTAGGGTTCAAATTGTAATTTTTCCAAAGTTTAGGGACTAAACTGAAATTTTCATAAATCAAGAACCAAAATAAAATTTGGTCATCTTCAACCTCAAGACCATTCTGTCCAGATTTTCCAGAAAGGTAAAAATGAATTTCTTAACCCCATAAGAATTAATTTAAACAAATCAACTCACAAATTCTTATTTCTAACAACATACTAATTAATTACCTAATATTAAACCCTTAATAATCATAAATCAATCTTAACAACATAAACTTCTAATCCTTGTAAACCCCAATCTCTTCTTTAATCATTCCATAAACAAACTATAATCGAAAGTATTATGAAAGAGAACCACTTACTTGCTACTTCCACTTTTCTTGAACCAAAAACTCAAGATCAAAAACTAAAATATTTGGTTTGAGGAGGGGAGGGTCACGGCGGCCACAAGAATTAGAACAGAGAAAAGTAACTCTCTTACAACTTTTCCTTATATACCTAGGTTAACTTAGGTTGGGTTTGGGCTGACTTGGGCTTGGGTTTGGGCTGACTTGGGCCAAAAGTTTGGGTCTTACATGACATCTCCTCACATGAGAAATCAAAAAATTTTGTCATATGCCGCAGAATGAGAGGTCTTCCATATACAAGGTAAGGGCCTCCCTAGAGAACAACAAGCTTGTCCTCCTTAGATTTAAATCTGTAAACCAACCACCTAGAGTCATGAGTAGTAAGGGGGGCCTCACACTTCCAGACATTAGATATAATACTATTCAGAGCCCTATAGCCGGGGCTTTTGCCAGAGACATACCCCACAACACATAAGTTCCATACATCAAACTTAGGTTGAAAGTCCTCAGGCAAGATGGCACAAGTTTTAGTGAGGTGGTTAAGTGAGAAATTTTGAAGCTTTGTACAAGAGAGTTGATCTATTAGAAGAGAAGAGGTCCCGCCATTTACTACTACTCGGAGTAGAAGAAATAAGGTTACCTGCTACAACGGATGTGATGGGTGCTCGACCATCAGAAGGAGAAGGAGGAGACACTATATCAGCATAAAGAGGAATCAAGGTGGGAGATTTGGGGGAGCCATCACAATCTTCATCCGAGAAATTAAAATCTAGCTGTTCCTTTTCCAGGAGCTCCTCATCATCTGAGCAGTCTTCAACTAGGACCTTATCCAAAGGCTTAGAGTCGGAAGCAAACTCAGGGACAGGTGAGAGAGCATAGGGGCGCTCTTCACTGGCTTTTGATGAAGGCATGCGGGGAAGATCAGAAGGGGATTCACGGAGAACAACACTAGGTTGGGCAGCAGGAGCAATTTTGAGAGCTAAAACAATAGATCCATCATGACCATGACCATCAGAAACTGATACAAGATCATGTAAGATGCCTTTTCCACGTGCTACTGTAGCAACAACTTTTCTCTTATTTTTGGCCATTTGAAATGAAGAATGGGTGGGAAAGGAGAAAAAAAGGGGAAGCAGGGAAAAGATGGAAATCAATAGAGAAGGGGAGGGAACAGAGAAGAGATGAAAACAGAATTGGGAAGAAAAAAGAAGCCAAGAGATGATCAAACTCAAGAATCCGCCAACAAACACAAGGGAATCATCTCTATGGGGGAGGAGAGCATCTCTCTCTAGATTCTCTCTCCGATTGAGAGCTCTTTCTTGGCCCATGTTTCCTTTTAATCATATTTGTTGTTGCTTTTCGGTACTCGTAATCTTACTTTATGTCAACTATGTATTTTTTTGATATAATATGATGCTTGTGGTTAGTGCTTGCATCAACCCTACACTTATTTATAATTTTGTTTTGTTTATAGTCCATGTTATACATCAACCATGTTCATCGACTCATTTCAGTAGTCTTGATGTCATGTTTACATTCCCAAAAGTGAAGCACTGGTACTTGGGGTCCCAAAAATACATTAAGGATGTAATTGGTGAATTCTGCATGGCCACCTTTGTGATTTCCACTAACTTTCCATATTTCTTCAAAAACTTATCCTCACGAATGCTTTTCATATGTGAGATGAGCTTTTTCAAGTCATTTTCAATGCAACTCACATTTCTGATGGGTAGCAATATACTATCATTTAGTCTCAGGCAATCCTCTTCTAACAGTTGTAAAGATTTAGAATCTAACCCATATTTAATAGAGTTCATCTCTTTAATGGTGGCCATTTTATCAGCCTTAAGTCCTGCAATACAAGATGCCTTTTAGGGTTAGCATGTCTTAATGCAACAATGTTTAATTGTGGAACATACATTCTACATGCAAGTTCTATGTTTTTTTACGTGAGACATTAAGATAAGCACTATCTAGTCTCAAAAGAGTCTCTTGCTGTCATAGTGATTACCCTCGTGAAAGTAATATGGGGGCTCAGTAGGTAGTCAGATGATACGTATACCAATCACTACTAGTCCAAGCTCTCAACAAAGAGTTAAATGGTTTCATGAACTTAAACCCTGATAAAAAGTCATAGGGTAAACCGTTACTCCCCTACCTAACCTAAGTTTCCATGTATGTGCATTCCAAAGTGATATATAATAAATAGACTAATGATGCATGATGACATTCATCCATATCCAACTTACATGTACGAGTAGGAAGAAACATGCTAAAATGTAAATAAGTAAAAAAAAGGAAGCCAAATATGAAAAAAAATTAAACACATCACATTACATAAAATACAAAGCCTAGTCCAATACTGTAAAAAATAGAACTCTCTAGTAGAGTCGCCATTCTTTTACATATGGCATGGCAGGATGTTGGGGTCAAGGAGTCGCCACCTAGTTGTTTGGTTTAGGGTCACTAGAACACTCAGATGGACTGTTCTTATCATAAATTTCAAGATAAATGACTGATTGTGGTTAGAGTAGGTATTTGCACCCTTAACGCACTTTACCTAGCGTACTTTACCTAAGGTAAACTTCATTGTGTGGTCTTGATGTGGTTTAAAAGTGTTGATGAGTTTCTAGCCAATGGTTTGTCTATAGTTAAAAACAAAGATTTACGTTCATGAAAAAAATTAGCATTTCAAATTTATTATAGGCTTATATGCCTAGATAAATCTTTATAGGAAGAATCTATGTAAGTGCCCTGTAAACACAAAAAAAAGAGAAGTAAAGCCAAAATGACTCCACCATCATTGCCGATTTCTGAATCGATAGTGACACAGTTTTGGCTGTCGATTTCTGAATCGGTAGCGGCACTGTAAAACCCAATAAAAACTTAGTGTTAGATTGGCCTATCATAGGCGAGAATTGGAATAGGAACCAGTCTAGGATAACTCAAAAGAGGGATAGGAACCAGAGATATCCAGCACCCAAACACACCCCTCTTAATTAAGAGGGGGTATAAATGCAAGGAGAGAAGGAAGGTGACCTTTCCTCTTCCCTAAATAGGCGGCCAGCTGCATACAGCAGGCCCTCTCCCTCTTTCGCAAGGCAAAACCGGCCAGCTGCATGCAACAGACCCTTTCCTTTTTCCCAAAAAAAAGACTGAAACTGACCAGCTACATGCAGATCTCCTAGGGTGCTGCGTGAGAAGAGAGCTAGAGGAAAGGAGAAGTGACTGAAAACATGGTGGAAGCTGAAGCCTAGACCTTCCTCCAAAACCGGCAGCAGCCATGGCTACAGCACACACATCCCTCCTCCAAGCAGAAAACCAAACCCAACCAGTCTGCATGGTACTTTCCCTGAGTGTGGAGTGAGAAGTGAGTAAAAAGAAGTAGACAAAACAAAAAACCTAGGAGAAAGAAGAGCCTAGAGGCCGACTGGACAACAATAGAGGGAAGGAAGAAGACTAAAAAGGAGAGGGAGAGCAGGCCACCGCAACCTGCATTGATCTTGTTAGATTCGTGAGGTATGAACCAATTTTGGTCCTTAGTCTTTTATTTCCTTCAATTACAATAGATTTTAATTCAAATAAACCCTCGAAAAATTCATTTTGTCCAATTAAAACATGAAAAAGTTTCGTCCAATCAACTTCTAAAATATATTCTTGGATTTTCTTGTTTTATGATTTTTTTTGGAAGAATTTTGATATTTTTTAAAAACAAATTAGAGGTAACAATTGAGTTATAACCAGGATGATTTCATAACATATTAGGAAACAAACTGATAATAAATCTAACTAGGGCAGCAAGCTTAGGTTTTTGTCATAACCTAACAACATGTCACAATTGTCAATTGTGTCTAGTTCGTGGAACAATGATTATACTACACATATCCAACTTGTGTCCATCCATCAAAATATTATCGAGGTACTTCTATGGCAAGACAAAATGAGAACGCAAAAAAGGCCATATTTGTTCTCATTTGCTAGTGTACCAAGGCCTAATCTTCAAGATTTTATCCGAGGCAAGATCATTAAGGAATGCCAAGCTTCAAAGAATTTGTGCAAGTGTAAATGGTGCTATTACTTGTGATAATCCAGATAAGGTAATGAGATTGTTTCAAAATTCAGTCTATTGCTTACAGCCCACAGGTGATTCATACACCAGGCGATTGATATTTGATTCCATTTTGGCAGGGTGCGTTCTAGTTCTTTTTCCAACCGAGCACAACTTATGCACAATATAAATGGCATTTTCCATAGAAATATATCAAATATTCCGTGTATATGCCATTGAAAGTTGTTAAAGATTGGAAAGCTTGCTCTGAATTCTGGAGGAAAGAGTAATATCTAGGAGGGAGGAGGTCATAAGTCTCATTCCAAGGATAATATGTGTAGATCTTAGATCCAAATTGAAGACCTTTGAAGATGTATTTTGATGAAGTCGTGAGTATATCCTGGGGTAATAATTGACCTGTAAAATAAATCCCCTGTTGGTGTAGGGGGCTCTCTAATGCTTTTATAAATTGAAGGAGTTAAGTGTGCATAGTCCAACTCTCCAACCTAGAACTTCTTAGCTGGTGACTGGGTGTATAGACACCCACTTCTTGAATTTACCTCATGGAAAATAAAAATATTTTCCTAGAAAGTTAATACTATCCTGACAATCAATCGTTGCAGGAAGATTGACAAAGGATCAATAAGACGTTGCGAACAACTGCTATACATATGGTTTACTAGCCATATAGAAACCAAAAAACCAACATTTAACAATTTATGATGGTCAAGTAAAAAAACCATTAGAAATAATTAAAGAGGAAGAGTGGAATGATCTGAGTGAAGAAAAATAGAATACAAAACTCCAGAGAATTCCGCAAGGAGAAGTTAATCCTTGTCGATGCAAGAGTCTAATTGCTGCTACTTTGATTGTTGGAACTTTATGTATCTTGGGTTCCTTTTAGTAGATTTTAGCTGTTGATCTTCTGTGTCATTTATTCTTCCATAAGATTGTGAGAGCTGGGTTATGAACCTAGTGTGGTTCTAGGGTTTATTTTGTTTTTTTATATGTGAAATATAATGCTAGAAATGAGTGATGAATTTCACTACGTATAATTTAGCCTTAAACTTAAGGTTTTGTCTATAATCTGGTAATTCTAAGGGAATTCACTATGATCCTTGTCAAGGTTTAGCTAAGAATATTATTGAAAAACCAACTTTTTTGTCATCATGAATGAAGACTATGAAATGTTATAAGACACATTTCTTTTATTGCATCAACTCTCTTTAGTTGTTTTTGTTTTTGAGTTTGTGCACTCTTTTTTTCTGCTTGGGTGTCTGTCATGCACTACCTGGGATCCTTGCATTCGTTGAGTTAAATTTGTGCATCTTTGACTTCACTTTTTCATATGAAGTTCCTGGTATTGGAAAATCTACATCTTTCTTGAACTTTTTATTTTACGCTGCATTAGGGTGCAAGCGGTGTACATTTCCATGATTTCAATGCTTAAGTCCTTTGATGCCTCACCATTCCCAATGTAAATGCCAATCTTTCAGTAAGATCTCACCGTTCTGCAACAAAAGAGGGAAGTCCTAGTACTGAAGGAGAACTACGTTTCTTTGCTGGTGATTGGAGCCAAGTCCATCTATATCTTCCTCACGTGCATGAAAAGGAAATGGACCTAAGTTGCAGCTCAGTCCCAGAAGATAGCCTTTCGTTCTTAATCGGGACTATACTATAAGTATGTTTGCTGAAGTTGCAGATGGCTCATCTAATGTTCGAGAAGTGTGGAAGCTCTCGGTTCAGCAGATCAAGGTCTCCAATTAAGTTGAATCAGATCTTAATCTCTAAAGCTAGATGTGGCCACAATATGCTCCTGCATGTGAGATAAAATCCATTAAGCGATGTACAATATGCTAAAAACATGGTTGAAGATTTTTATTGATTAGAATAGACTTCTCTCATCTCATTTGCTCTTCGCACTGCATAAACTTTGTTTTATTTTACTTTTTTTGGAGATTGCATTAATCAACAAACACTCTTTATTTATTTCCTAATCCCCGGTTAGGAAGTTAATCAGAAGCTTCCACTTCTGTCCGTTGAGGCCATGATGAAGGTCGCTTGTTCTAAAACCAGTACTCTTAAGACCAAAAGGTTGGGAGGATTTTAAG
>Ga0307518_10002361_pt1 | contig 13761 bp, 6 predicted proteins | sample 25_EM_MG_FD_203889 | JGI IMG/M metagenome (GOLD analysis project Ga0307518, IMG submission 203889) | Populus trichocarpa ectomycorrhiza microbial communities from riparian zone in the Pacific Northwest, United States - 25_EM | ecosystem: Host-associated > Plants > Roots > Unclassified | place...
ACTGATACACGCATAAAATTTATTGAATAAAAAAAATACAAGGCTGCACATATGAAAAATTTTATAAAAAAATTAATTTAATCTATATAAAATTAATTTAAAGTAAAGAAAAAAATAATTTTTTTTTTAAAAAAGCTTTTAAAACACAAAAACAAACAGACTTTTACACTCTCAACCGATCACATCCCCCTGTTTCCCACCACACTGAAACAGCAGCGCAACCAGTTTGTACCATCTCTCTCCTCCCACCAAAGCATCGACCAAGAATAAAAGGAGAGAAAAAAGAAAACACTTTTTTTTTTCTTTTTTTACAAGTTTGGTTTTTATTTTTATTTTTTTGAAAGTTCCTTCTAAACACTGGTTTTATGAGAATTAAAAGATAGCCAAAACCTTAATTTTATTTGTGATTAAATGCAGGTGGAGGGATGACAAAATGTGGAGAAGTTGGCTATGGATAAAGCATAGAAAGGTCAGTGCAAAGAGGTCAATATGGGAGTCACTTAGCTCCTATGTCATCAAAGAAACCAATATGCCTTTATATGAACAAGTGGAGTTATTGATGGTGTTCTTGACATCTTTAGATTGCTTACCATTGATCATGATTATTTCCAATGTGTACTTGATTTAAAAATCTAAGATTAAACTGGTTATCCCATCTGCATTCCCCAGCTTGGTTTTAAAGGAAAGCATTTTGTCCAGCAAGACCCAATAATCAAATTAAAAGAATATGCAGCATAGTTATTGGTTCGGGGTGGAGTAACAAGAGTAGTAGTTGGAAAGTTTTAGTAAATGAAATTGTGTAAAGGTATGTATTGTGCATAAATAACCTTACCTTTATGTAATGAATTTGATGATGTGATTTTAGAAACCTGCCAATAAAAACATGATTATTGGATAATATTCTGGTGAATTAATATTTCATCATGAAGCAGATAAGTATGGAAAGATTTATGATAGTTCGATGTAATCATTCATTTTTTACAAAATGGATAATATGATGTGTAATACGCATGTCATCATTTGACATCAAATTCACCTCATGTTCAAAATAACTGCTCTTTTGACAATTGGGCATTGGGATGATTATATCTGTTATGGTTTGAGGTTTTTTTTTCCTTTTGCGTTTGACTTTGAAATATATAGAGAGCTGGGCAGAGATAATTAATGTGATTTTGCCCATTTTGTGTGCTAAAGCAGCCATTGTGTTTATTGGTTGTTGCAGGTGATTGTAGGTGATGTGGAGATAGCTATGGCTGTGAGATAGACAGAGGAGTGACAGGGTTTTGAGGCTGTGAGAGGGGTGGTTTCAGGTTATTGTTTGTACATCGTGGAGGCTTGAACAATAGGGTTGTGATTGTGCTAAAAAGGGTTGTTCAGTGGTAGGCATCGACGACCTCATGAGAGGTGAATTGCAGCTTTCTATATGATTTTAACTATAGTGAGCTAAAAAATCAATATGTGCTTTAAACTGCTATACTTACAGCCTCTTTCACTTTGCATAGTTAAAATTTCTTTTTTACTTTAAATTCCAGCAGGAAAACATGGCCTTAACATGTTGATTAACGCCTTCACCCTTTTGTTCTAAATATCTGTATTTTTTTATCTGGATAAGTAACCTGTATTTTTAGTGCCATGCATAACCAAAACACTAGATGATAATCTCTTAGGAAGGCTGGCTGTGGGAACTGGAATGGGCCTTGGTCCCCCTCTATGTGATAGAGATATGCAAATTCTATTTTCTCTATTTGATAGATTTAATGTGTGTTTAGTATTGTAATATATGATACTTTTTAAGAATATGTTTTGCTTGAAAATACGCTAACACTTAAAAATCATAAAAGCTATTATAAAAAGTATTGATATGATGTTTTTTTCCAAATAAATATACTTTAAAAAGATATATAGTTTACCTGGACGTGCCTGCCTGCAAGAAGAGGTTCTCCAAGTGTGTATAGTCACGGGTTTGCTTAAGCAAACAGGAAAGAATAGAGAGACCTGAGAGAGATTGAAAGTTACAGTGAACGTTTTTCTCACAATTTAAATCACTTTTTTGAAATTGAATCAAGCAATACAAAATAGAAATGGTAAAAAAGATTGTAAATATGGTTTACCTGCAAATTAAAAGCGGTTGTCCAAGTTCTTTATAATTACTGCTTTGCTTAAGTAATCTGGAATTAAACTGAAAGCTGAGAGAGAAGAATGGTTTAGAGAATGTGCTGGGGGAAAGGAAATGAATAAATGGAAGCACAGAGAGAGCGTGGAAGAGATTTAATGTTAAGATTGGCTGTCAGAAAAAGAATAGATCAAAGTACTGATAGCACAGAGAGAAGAATGGGTCAACAAAAATATTGTAATGGAGGTGAATAATTCCTTAGTGATATAGAGTGACCGTGTTTAATAATACTACCTCCTGTCATTCATATCCAACTTGCATTATATTTTTTTTTAAAAGACATTTTTAGATGAAAAGATAATATAATTTTTAAATTTAATGCAAGGGCACTTGATAACAGGGAGGTAATTTTATAAATGGTTGTAACATGATCGAACGTGGGCGTGTGGACCCAAATGTTGTTGGAACTTTGAAAACAAGGGGTAGTTATATAATATATAGAATCGTTGTGACCTGTTTGGATGTTAACGTGTGGACCCAATTGTAGTTACATAATAACAAGCGGTAGTTATATAAATTTTTGTTAGGAAAAAGAAATGAAATTCCAACGCCAACCTCAAGATTTGAATTAGATGCCGTTCCCGCGTGCTGCCGACTTATGACATGCTTGTATATTATTGTGAATTTGTAAAAAAAAATAAAATAAAAATTATATGGAGAAAATCTGTTGCAATCCATAATGTTTTTAAGGAAAAAACTATAAAAATATATTCTTAACCAACTTAATATTAAAAAAATAAAATTAACAAAGAAAATTTTAGAAAAAATCATAACAAAAAAAAATAAAAGGAAAAAAAACCATGCAGAGAAACACTGTAGCAATCCATAGTGTTTCATGAGGAAATCTACAGTTGTAATTCTTAATCAGCTCAATATTAAAAATAATAAAATCGATAAAAACAATTTTGAAAAAAATTATAATAAAAAAAACCATGTAGGGAAACACTGTAGCAATTTACAGTGTTTGAAAGAGAAAAAAAACTACAAAAGCTAAATTCTCAACCAATTCCATATTAAAAAAAAATCAACAAAAACAATTCTGAAAAAAAAACACAAGAAAAAGAAAAAAAAATAAAAAAGGGAAAATTTTGGAAAAAAAAGCAAAAAAAAAATGAAAAAAAATGAAAAAAAAAACATGTGGGGAAAGTTAAAGCTAAATTCTCAACTAGCTCAATATTAAAAAAAATTGACAAAGATAATTTAAAAAAAACATGTAGGGAAACACTGTAGCAAAACAAAAACCATGTGGGGAAACATTGTAACAATAAAAAAACTACGAGGTAAAATTCTCAACCAGCTCAATATGAAAAAACTAAAATCGTCAAAGACTATTTTGGAAAAAAAAAAGGAAAAAAATTCATAAAAAAAAACCATGTAGGGAAACATTGTAGCATGATGTTTTAAAGAAAAAAACTACAGAACTAAATTTTCAACCAGTTTAATATTAAAAAAAATCGACAAAGATAATTTTGAAAAAAAAAACACAAAAAAAAGAATGTTAGCATGTAAAACCCAAAAAAAAGGGAAAAACAAAAAAAAATGTGGGGAAAAACAAAAAAAAAAACATGTGAGATTATTAGTTAATGTTAACATGTCGGAACTTTGAAAACAGGTAGGTAATTACATAACAACTCAGAATGGCTGTAGCCTGTGGAACTTTGAAAACAGGGAGGTAGTTACATAACAACTCAGAATGGCTGTAGCCTGTGGAACTGAATAACGCATGTGAAAATTAAAATAATTTGAAAATAAAAAAATATATAATTTGAAATAAAAAAAATAAAAATAATTATTTTTTCTCAAAAATATTTTTAAAACACAAAAATTAAAATACTCCGAGTGTGATGGCATGATTCATGGTGGTTGTGTTTGTTTCTATTTAAAATAGACTATTAATCTTCGGTTCCTATGAATCTCTACAATTATAATAATTCAGTTGATTCTTTTAAAGTATAATTAAGTTCTAACATCTAATTAAATATTTTAATTAGATCCAAATTAATTCTCAAACATAATTAAAATTTAATTTGACCCATAAATCAAATCGACCTATTAAAAATTTAATTATATCCTTGGACTTCATGTTTATGTAGATTCATTTAATAATCATTTAATTTGACATTGAGTATGCATTGTTTCTTCAGTTTTGGGTATAATAAGGTACAATTAAGCTTAAATTTCATCCAAAATTGCAGCTTGATTTTTATGTATTTTTGAAATCCTCCTCAACTTGCTTTCTTCACGTTGCCAACTTCTATTTTATTTTTTTGATATTTATTTTGAAAAAATAAATAAATTTAAAGAATAACCTAGAAATAAGTTATTACAGTGTAGCCGCTAGCATAGCCCAATAGAGCGTAGCTATAGGAATAATCGTTGGCTTAGCCGATGGCATCACGTGTCATTGGCATAGACATAGACGTAAAGGATTGTCAGCCATGAAAACAGCATTTGGGAAACAAGATTGAACTGGGTTTTTTGCGGTTTCCATGTATGAAGCCAATGATGAGATCCTAAAAATCTCTTGAAGCGTGGGAACAATGGATCCTGTTGGTGCATGATTTATATGTTAGGGTTTGTTTGAGATTTGTGATAAATTGATTTTGTTTGTTATTTGATGAAATTAAGTTTTATTTTTTAACATAGATGTGTTATAATTGAGGAAATACTGAGTAATTTAATGGGTACCAATTATTGTTTTGTCAATTTTAATGTTAAATTAAAAATTTGAAGAAAATTGATTTATGTGGAATCAATAATAATTAAAATGTATTATTTTAGATTGAATAAGTTTGAATTAAATAAATGATGGATAATTAAAATTGATTTTTGTGGAATTAATAATAATTAAAATATATTAATTTAGATTGAATAATTTAAATTGAATAAATTGGTTAATATGTGCCCCAAGCATTGCCTTGGGTCAAACCCGATTCAGTTTAATAACTATTTTTGACAGATTTTTTTTGTTCAAGAAACAAAAAAAAAAAAAAAGAGAATCTATGCTCAGATTAAATGAATAAAAAATCCTTAAAAATAAATTTAACATCAATTTGTTTTTCAAATAGTGTAAACTGTATCACGAGTAACAATAAAGTTAGCATCAAATCTGCAAGTAGTTAATTAAAGGCTTGTCGTTCAAATGGAGAAGCTGTGTGAACTATGAATTAATATAGAGATTCCAAAGGTTTCCATCCCTTCAATAAAAAGAAAATTCTCTAAACATTACATCTTGAAAGGTAATGAATCATTGATATGTTCCAAAATGATGAACACTCATAATCATGGTAGCAAGAAACATATTATTGCGCACCTTTCAGCTTCGAAAGATGAGGATATTGAAGTAAAAATTCAGTAGGATTCTCTACAAATCTAAGCCAAAAGATTTGACTAGATTATTATCTTTTGGTTGGTATATGATTTTTTTAAACATGAGTTTGAGCTTGTCATGCTGGACCATCTTTTCAAGAATTTTGTTCTTTTTTCTATCCACGATATCAAACACCACCTTCTGATGACTACCACTTCTATTTAGGCAATCAAACACCAACTTTGACAACCGCTTTTTCTTAACTTTCTCTTCCCCTAGCCTGTAGGCATGGCTGGTGCCTTTTCACTTATGGGTTCCACACAACATCAAGCAAAGCCACCCTTGAAACACTGACAAGATTTAATTACCCCTTCATAACAGGTCCTAGCTAGTTGATATGATAAATACTTTTACCGCAATATTTACATTGTTAAAATACTTAATCAATGTTTGTCATTCATATATTTTAAGCTTTTCATGCATATATAATACATTTTCTCCTTGGATCCAACTAAACTTTCCTTTAACAAGAACACTCCATTGAAGGACAGCTTGATCAATAGCTTCAGGCGTGCGCGCATCATTTTAAGCCTAACCAATTCATAAATCGATTTCAAAGTTTCCAATAATCTTAACATTGAAGAAAAAGGTGATCAACAGATTCTTTTTTATTTGCACAAAATGGACAGGTGGCTTGTTCCCGGTTGATGATATTTCTAGTTGCAAGAAAGTTCCTGGTACAAATTGAAGCCCGCATTGTTTTTTATATGTTATTGTTGCAATTGTCTTTGTTCTATATTTTTATATGATATTTCTGCATTTACTTACGACGAAAAAGAATAAATCAGAACCTAAATGATTTATCATTCGCATTTGGTTGTTATCATTATTGAATCGCTTATGGTGCATTCTATTTTTACCAATACATCAAGATTTCTAACATTGTTTTTATGATATTGTTTTTTTATAACACCAAAAAAAAAAAAAACTAAACAAAAAATAGTTCATTCATTCTCACCTCTTCTAGTTTTCTAACAATTCTTTCATCAAGTGAAAATGCTCGGTAACATTGTTTTATCCATGCCAAAATAATTTCATATTTTTTTCATTCCTTGGACAAGAAATATAGCATAAAGCTAAATGATTCCACGGCTCAGACTCAAATTCTAAATTCCCTTGCAATATCTGCCTGAAGATACCCATTTCAGTTTCTGGTGTTGATGAAGGATGGAAAAAAAAAGAAGATAAAAACCAATTTGTCTTTATAAGTCGGTAGCATTAAAGGATGAACTCAACTGTTTCAAATAAGTATTCATCAGATATGATGATGCAGGTTCCAAAATTCAATAGAAGAATGGTCAACGAAAAAACTTAAAAATAAAAGACCAATGCAATTCTCTTGGATTCAGCGTCAGGATCAAAGATTAACGGGTCCGATGTCAGGACCCAATTCTCTTAGGTTTGCGTCATGATCCAATTCTCTTGAGTCATAGGTTTTTAAATATTATTAATTGTATTATAAATATTGTTATTTTTATTATAGCTAAAAGTATTAATATAAAAAATATTATTATTATTTTTATTATAATTAAAAGTATTAATATAAAAATAGTATTATTTGTGTTATAAATATTATTAATAAAATAATTAAGAAATTTGAAAAAAATAAAAAATATTATTATTATTATTATCATTAATAAATTTTTAAAAAATACTATTATTACCATTGAAGAAAAGCCATCATTTTTATAAAAGATTAAAAATAATAAGAATTTGTACAAACAAGTTAAATATTATTATTAATATTATAAATATGATTGTTGGATCTGGAATTACAGCTAAACTCTATGTTCTTGGATTGCAGCCAAACCCAGAATTTTAGATTTTTTTTTAATAATTTTTTATAAAAATAAAAAATTAACGCGCCACCTCACTACTAGTGACAGAAAGCTCAAGGATTTGTACCAGCGTTTTATTTCTTTAAACGGGCAAATATCCAACCCTCCTCCCGCGTGCTAATCAATTACTTGCCTATTATCTTGTGCAGTGTAATGTGAACAAGTTGAAAGTTAGTGTGAATAAATAAAGCAAGTGATTCATGAGAGTGACAATGGTGGTTTCCACAAGGCAGTGAGACTGGTCTTTGCATACAGGACAAGGGATTTGCATGTTAATCAATTATTTACTAAAAATAAGCTTGCTGTTTACCTTCGGTAGGTGAAGTTGTAGCTTCCTGCCAATTTCTATTGACTTCTCCAAAGAAAAAAACATCAAGTTGCTTCCAAATTGCAATGCCTTGGATGGCTAGTCTTCCACTAAGAGAGATCTCTCTCAGTGTACCATTGATCCAAATTTCTTAAACCTCTCATATAATTAAAGGATAAAAGCAACTTGCTATATGTTATAATATAATCTTTGTTAGGAAAGCTGCTGCTTCCTTCTTATTAAACAATACAATAATTAATTATTACAATATAATCTTTGGTAGGAAAGCTGTTGCTGTCACGGTAGCTAGCTCTACTGCAACATTGACATTGTCTTCTGCTTGATCTCTCTCGATATACCATTGACTTCCTAATTTCCCTCACCAAATTTCTTAAACCTGTCTCATGGTCTGTGCTTCCTTTTCTGATTGAATCGAATCGTCTCTTCTGGAGTTCAACATCTCTTCTGGTAAATCCTGATTTATTTTCTTGTTTTTCTACCACAAATTTTGTTTCTACACCTATTTGTTTTGGCTCTTCCAAAACGAAGTGGAACTTAATTAATATATGTGTTTCTTAATCAATCTTAGAACTCAAACTAATATTATAGCTTTGTTCTTAAATGTTCATTTCTCTATCAAGTTCAACTTCTTATCTTAAAAACAATGATAATTTATTCCAAGTTTTTATTTTAGATTGCTTGGTAGTCTCTTTTTCAGACAATTATTTCAATTATTCAGTTTTTATTAAGGGCCTGCCTGTTTATTTATTTTTTTATTAAATTAATAACAAGCTGTAGAATTTATACTTGCTATATCTTATAATATAATCTTTGGTAGGAAAGCAAAATGCAGCACTTGCATATAATTAAATGTTAAAAGCAACTTGCTATATCTTATAATATAATCTTTGGTAGGAAAGCAAAATGCAGCACTTGCATATAATTAAAGGTTAAAAGCAACTTGCTATATCTTATAATATAATCTTTGGTAAGAAAGCTGCTGCTTCCTTCTTATTAAACAATACAATAATTAATTATTATTGAGCTGCCCATACTACTATCATGATAGCCAGCTACTGCAAAAATGACATTGTCTTCTGCTTGATCTCTCTCAGAATACCATTGATTTCCTAATTTCCCTCACCAAATTTCCTAAACCTTTCTCATGATCTGTGCTTCCTTTTTCTGATTGAATCGAATCATCTCATTTTGAGTTCTTCATCTGTATCTTTCTTGTTTGCAAGGTAAATCCTACTCTCTTTTCTTGTTTTTCTACCACTAATTTTGTTGCATATGAGATTTTCCCATTTGGTTGTAGAATTAATAAGAAGGATTGTAGATTGATCAATCAGGTAGAACTTAATTATATATGTTGCTTAATCTATCTTAGAACTCAAAACTCATAGTATAGCTTTGTTCTTACATGTTCATATTGCCATCAACTTCAACTACTTCTCTTAAAAACAGCTTCTCTCAAGATTTCTTTTGTCTGTTGAGTGCCTCTTGTCAGCTTGATAGGTGACTAGTTATACTACTCTTTCTCATATTCTTGCGCTTACATTTTCAGATCACTCCGTAATTAGCTTCAGATTCTTTTGAATCCTTTTTAAGTAAAACACACAAGTTTCCAAATATAAATCAATTTACCTTTCTTAGTTTTTATAATCCATGCCTTGTGGAGTTCATACCAGGTTCATTTTTTTTTCATTTTATGTTCTTTGCTGTTTTTAACTTCTTATTTTAGTTTCAACCTTTCCTTCATCTTGATCAATTTTAGAACTCAAAACTCATATTATAGCTTTGTTCTTACATGTTCATTTTTCTGTCGACTTCAACTACTTATCTTCAAAACAAGCAGAATTTCTTCCAAATTTTTATTTTAGATTGCTTTTCTGACAATTATTTAAATTATTCAATATTTGTTATAATTTTTAATCTGCTTAAAGAACATCTCTGTAGGAAAATATATCGTTAAGTGCCTGCCTATTTAATTTTAGAATTTTTATTGATTTAATTATACAGATTCTGTTTATTTTGTTAACACACTTACGGCTAAGATGTTTGCTGGTTGTTGACAAACTGTAGGATTTGTACTTGCTGCCTTTGCTTCTGGGCTTCTTTCTTTGAAGGGGACTGCTTTGTAAGATTGAGGTATGCACTCTTTTCCTTTGCTTACTTATTTAAAAAATAATGATTTCCTCTAAATTTTCATTTTAAGATTGAGTTCTTATTTTCCAATTAATTCAACATCCATTTTTATGCGTTACTTTTGTCAATTTTTTATTTGATGTTTGAAGGGCCAAAGAAGAAAGCGGTGAAAATGGCTAGACAGAATGATCGATTTTGGAATTTTGTTGAGAAGCTGGATGATGATCGTCTCAACTGTGTATTTTGTGGCTGTAAATTTGCTGCTGCTACTTCCGTTTTGAGGATCAAATGGCATTTATCAGGAGAGAAGGGGCATGGTATTGTAATCTGTAGAAAAGTGCCTAAAAAAGTTCAAGAAGCAGCTTTTCAAGCTTTGTATGGTGGCAACAAAAGACATAAAAGCATAGCAAGATCAAGCAATGTTAATGATAATACCATTTCAACCACTCAACAAGAGCAAAACAATGAAGTTGACAATTTGGCAGGACATGCAGGAACGATACAAGAACCAGATAAAATGGGTCAAGCAGTTGGAAGAAGTTGGGGTAAGATCTATAATTTTTTAATGGAGGATGATATAAAGAATGGGACTGGAGTAGTAGGCAAATCAAATGAGACTCCAGGAGATCCATTACCTACTGGTTCTACAAAGCTAGAGGGTAGAACATTTGAACAGAATACAAATGTGATATTGTCTTGGTTAATGGATGATGAAGTCTCGACAATTGGCATTTACGGAATGGGGGGAGCCGGTAAAACGAAAATGCTGCTACATGTCTATAATAAGCTTCTAGAAAGACAAGATATTTCTGATTGTGTTTTCTGGGTGAATGTGTCTTTAGATTTCAGCATTGAAAGATTGCAGAATCTTATTGCTAAATGTATTGGCTTAGATCTTTCAAGTGAAGATGATAATCTGCGTAGAGCTGCCAAATTGTCAAAAGAACTATGGATGAAACAAAAATGGATTCTCATTTTAGATGATTTGTGGAACACTTTTGAGCTAGACGAAGTGGGAATTCCAGACCCAGTGAAAGGTTGCAAGCTGATTATGACAACTCGAAATGAAAGGATTTGTCAACAGATGTATATCCAAAAACAAATCAAAGTGAAGCTACTTTCGGAGAGAGAAGCTTGGGATTTGTTCATGGAGAAACTTGGACATGGCGGAGCACTTTCTCCAGAGGTGGAAAGAATTGCAGTACGTATTGCAAGGGAATGTGCTGGTTTGCCATTGGGAATTATTACAATGGCAAGAAGCTTGAGGGCAGTGGATGAACTACATGAGTGGAGGAATACATTGAAGAAATTGAAAGAATCAAAATGTAGGGACATGGAAGATAAGGTATTTCGGTTATTGAGGTTCAGTTATGATCACTTACATGATTTTAAACAACAACAATGTTTTTTATACTGTGCATTATTTCCCAAAGATCATGATATTGGAAGGGAGGAGTTGATAGATTATCTGATCGATGAGGGAATAATTGAAAGAATGGGGAGCAGGCAAGCAGCATTTGACGAGGGCCACACGATGCTTGATAGACTTGTAAATGTCTCCTTATTGGAAAGAACTCACGGATATGTCAAGATGCATGATTTGGTTAGGTACATGGCAATCCAAATACAGCAAGAGAACTCTCAAGGCATGGTTAAAGCAGGTGTACAATTAAGAGAATTGCCGGCTGCAGAGGAGTGGACAGAGAATCTTACAAGAGTTTCACTGATGCATAACCAAATTAAAGAAATTCCTTTCACCCATTCACCGAGGTGTCCCACTCTTTCAACTCTATTGTTGTGCAGAAATCCACTGGTGCTTATTGCAAATTCATTTTTTGAGCAATTGTATTGGATCAAGGTTCTTGACTTGTCTCGTACAAATATCACAAAACTGCCTAATTCTGTCTCTGATTTGGTGTGTCTCACTGCATTACTGCTCGTTGGTTGTGATATGTTAAGGCATGTACCGTCATTAAAAAAGCTCACGGCTCTGAAGAGGTTAGATCTATATGGTACTACACTTGAAAAGATTCCTCAAGGCATGGAATGTTTATGCAACCTGACGTATCTTAGAATGAATGGATGTGGTGAAAAAGAGTTTCCTAGAGGGTTGTTACCTAAACTCTCTCACCTGGAAGTCTTTGTATTACTGGAGGATTCGGTTGCTGACAATCATTTTATGGATCTATTATATTGTCCAACAACAGTTAAAGGAAATGAAGTAGGATGCTTGAGGAAGTTGGAAACTTTGGAATGCCATTTTGAGGGTTACTCTGACTTTGTGGAGTATCTCAAATCTCGGGATGAGACCCAATCACTAAGCACATACCAAATTCGTGTAGGACAACTGGATAAAGATTGTGTTACTACAAGAAGTAAAACAATTGTTTTGAGTAACTTGAGTATCAACAGAGATGGAGATTTTCAGGTCATGTTCCTGAACGACATTCAAGAACTGATAATTGATAATTATGATGATGCAACAAGTTTATGCGATGTTTCCTCTCTAATAAATTATACAACTGAGCTGGAGGTTATCTGGATTAGGAGTTGCAATAGCATGGAGAGCTTGGTTTCATCTTCTTGGTTTTGCTCTGCTCCATCTTATAATGGTATATTTTATGGTCTTAAAGAGTTTAGTTGTTATGGATGTAGAAGTATGAAGAAGTTGTTCTCTCTTGTCTTGCTGCCAAACCTCTTAAACCTGGAAGTGATTAGCGTTGGTAATTGTGAGAAAATGGAGGAGATAATAGGTGGAACAAGATCAGATGAAGAAGGGGTTATGGATGAAGAAAGCAGTAGCAGCGAATTCAAACTCCCAAAGTTAAGATATCTAGAATTGAATGAATTACCAGAACTGAAAAGCATTTGCAGTGCAACACTGATTTGTGATTTTTTGGAAGAATTTGAAGTAATAAATTGTGAGAAGCTGAAGAGATTGCCAATTTGTTTTCCGTTGCTTGAAAATGGACAGCCATCTCTTAGAGAAATTAGAGTATATCCAGAAGAATGGTGGGAGTCAGTAGTGGAGTGGGAGCATCCTAACGCTAAGGATGTCCTTCATCCCTTTGTAAAGGTTCAGGTATGATATGAATCTGCTCTTAATATAATATAATATAATATCAAATTAAGTTTTGGTGCTTACTGGTTTTATATTCTGCCCTATGTAGGAGACGACATTGCCCCTTGATATAAATATTGAATTACGAGTAAGCAATCGTGTTTTAATTCCTCTCTCTCTTAATCTTTGTCTGCCTTTAATTGAATTTTAATGAATTAACCTTAATTTTAATTCCTCTCTTCCCTTACTCTAGAAAAAAATCAAAGTCTATCCAAAATTAAGAATCCCTTCGCAACTTCAACTACTTATTTTAAAAACAAGCAGAATTTCTTCAAAATTTCTTATTGATTTCCCAATTTCCCTCACCAAATTTCTTAAACCTTTCTCATGATCTGTGATTCTTTTTCTGATTGAATCGAATCATCTCATCTGGTGTTCAACGTCTTTCTTGCTTTCTTGGAAGGTATATTCTACTTTCTTTTCTCGTTTTTTTTTACCACTAATTTTGTCTCTTTACCTATTTGTTTTGATTCGTCCAATAAACGTGCCCATTTGGTTGTGGAATTTGTAAGTGGGATTCTTGATTGATCAGGTAAAACTTAATTATATATGCTGATTGATCAGGTAGTTCTTAAATGTTCATTTTACTATCAACTTCAATTACTTATCTTAAAAACAAGTAGAATTTCTTCAATTTTTATTTTATTTTAGACTACTTGGCAGGCTCTTTTTCTGAAAATCACTTCAAAATCCAATTTTTATTCAATATTTGTTTGTATCTGCAGGGCCAAAGAAGAAAGAGAATGGAAATGGTTATACAGAATGATCCATTTTGGGATTATGTTGAGAAGCTGGATGATGATC
>Ga0307518_10002362_pt1 | contig 13758 bp, 17 predicted proteins | sample 25_EM_MG_FD_203889 | JGI IMG/M metagenome (GOLD analysis project Ga0307518, IMG submission 203889) | Populus trichocarpa ectomycorrhiza microbial communities from riparian zone in the Pacific Northwest, United States - 25_EM | ecosystem: Host-associated > Plants > Roots > Unclassified | place...
AGCATATAAAAGGGTATTTTTATTATTCTAATACAGCTTGATAAAAAAATTTAAAAAATAAAACAGGTTAAAAAAATATTAGAAAAATAATATAGTTTAAACACAATTGCTTACAAAAATCAGTCAGATTTTATGAAATCCAATAATAAAAAAATAAAATTCTGACTAAAAAATAACAGAAATAAAATGATGCAGCGAGATAAACTAATGTTGCAAGAGATAGGAATGAAGGGAAAAAAAAATGGAAAAAAAAAACTATGTATTTTCACACACATAATAAATGTTGGAATGAAAAAGTAGCAAGACTTTGTTGAATAATGAAAAGATGAAGAGGAATGAATAAATGATAAAAAAAAAAAAAGAGTAATGAAGAAGATAACTTCCATTAATAAATCTAAAGGTATTGTTGGAAGTTTTTATAAGTTGAGTTTAAAATTTATAACATCCATGGAATCAATAACTGAGTTTCCACGAATAAAAAAATAAAAAAAAATAAATATGTTTTCAAAAATGGTGCCTAGACTTTAGTGCAATAATTAATATTAATCATACCATTCAGAATCGGTTTTTGGTGTCAAATCATGCCCATATTGTTATACCTGACATTAAAACTTTAGGTCGATTGAAGTTCGTGGGGCTGTCCGAAATTATCAGTGGCTAGGTGGACTAAATGAAATTATCAGGGCCAATTTAAACTTGGAATAAATCAGGCTAACCACTAGATGGCTTGGAAACAGGTTATAAATTTCCTCGGCCCATATCAGGCACCGTCGGTCAACATGATCATCAGTGCAGAGCCATCGTCAACTCTTCCTTGTTGGATCATCAAGCAGAAGAGCTCGAAAGCAACCTCTCATTGAAAGTATCAGAACACATCAAAGAAAGGGAACGTCACTATGAAGGATGGCCCATGTCAAGGCAAAGAATCTCAACTCTTAATTGAATCAAAATCAACTATGCAAAGGGGTCAGAGAACAAGAGATGCAGAAAAAAAGAGACTGCTAATAAAAAGGAATAAAACACGAGAGTCAGAAGCCACTAGCAGAGGGGAAAAAATGAAAAAAATTAGATGGCTATCTTTGAAAATAGATAAAAATGAACACAGACAACAACCAGCTCAAGAGTTTCTTCCTAAATCACCTTTAAAATTCTATAGTCAGACCTTCACCTTCAGTTTTTCTTCCTTCTTTCTTTGTTTTTGCATTTGACTCCTAGAATGTACAACCATAAACTCATGCTTCTCCAACCATTTCTAACGAGGGGGAACGGAGAACATCATGCCTTCGGAAGCAAAATGATTAAATTGGCACTTAAACGAGCTCTCTCTATCAGGATGCAAGTATCCTAAACCTATATTATAGTACCTAATTTCTGCAGCTTCCCATCGAAAATCACAATGTGGTGGGCCCAGGGAGCGGGATTGCATACAAGGCATGCACAATAAAGGTCCTGGTTGAAAGCCATGCACCCAACTAACTACCTTTGAGCTTGTTCAGAACCAGCAGCACCAGAAGCTGTACTAGGGCCAGCACCATTTTCAACAGGAGGCGAGGTCCCCCATTTTCCTTCCGACTCCAATGGTTCAAGCACATGAATTCCACCGTCTGTTAGTCCCAGTGCGAATTGATCAGGCTCAGAGGGATGTGCAGCAATGACAAGAGGATACACTCTCAAGCTGTTAAAATTACATCATCAGGCAGATAAAACAAGCAAATTTTTTTGAATGGTTAGTCTTCTAAACAAAGAAGAGAATAAAATCAAGGAACCAAAAGATAAGAAAAAAGAAGAAGAAGAAGCAAGCAACCTTGGATTGGGAGGTAAATAAGCAGTAGAATTTATTCTGCATCTCAATCTTAGTGTTGAAGCAGTGAGAACACCCACACTTCCATCTTCAAAACTAACATATATAGATTGGCTATCACAGGAATACGTAGCATGCGTAATCGGACCACTTGCTTCACGAGGGAACCACTGCATGAAGAGGATACAATTTTGTAGAAAGAACGTCAGAAGCTTTGATGACAAAATCCCCAAACTAAAAATATTGATAAATATTTGTGAGACTATTTCCACTATATGCATAATGTCCAGTGATCAATATCCATGGGACGCATTTCCCCACATCACAACAGAAATGAGAGACCTATCTAAATGAAATAACAAATGAAGAGGGCAACTGAAATATTTCCAGACACTATGCCAAACCTGCTTGAGGCATTCCAATTTTGGTGCTTCAAATATAGCTATCTGTGTTTCATGAACCGCAAGCAAATGTATCTGGTCAAGGTGAAATTGAACACGTGTATCTGCAAGAGAAGAAGCAACTCGTCCAGTTGGAATTTGCAAGAATTTACTAGCTTGTTTCTCCCATGCATCGGTGCTCCAAACACACAACTGTAGAGGGAAAACATGTACAGAACTGAGTAATTCCAACACCAAACACTTGATGATCAGGCTATCAGATGCACAAGGATGTAAAAGATGGCAAATCTATTATCTAGGAAGCCACATAACAAAAGATGTTTCCAGATAAAGCTCAAATCATAGTCTCTAAAATGGTCTCAAACAGAGAAAACAAGACTTTCCTTGCAAGACTTTCCAAAATCCGTTACCTTACATCAGCGGGCTTGGTTGCTTATTCTATGGTAATACAGACAGACTTGCATTACCAATAATTCATACCTGCGAGTCAGCTCCGGAAGAGACCAGGACATTTAGAGAGTGCGAGAAGGCGAGTCCTGTAATTCTTTTCTGATGACCTTTTAACTTTGTTTTAACCTGTGATATGGAATAATTCAAATTGTTGATACTCCTGCTTTTCTACTTCCAATAGAAGGTTCAACATTTTGAGGTATCTAAGCAATACCTCATCAACCCTGACGTTATAAATTTGTATAGAAGAGTCCTCCATGCCAATAGCAATGATATTGTTGTCTTGAGGGTGAAATGCTAAAAATGTTGCAGCTGGTGGTGGAGCCATGAATGTTGTCATTGTCTGTAATCAAGAAAAATGGACTATAAATATAACAAGGGCAGATCAAAAGTATAGCAAAACTAGAATTCAATGCATTGAGAATAAGTCCACTGAAAGACCACTCAGATCCATCTGCAAACTGGTAATTTACACCATGGAAATATAAATAGCCATAACTTCTTCTGGCATACATCCTTCAAACATTTTGGTTTTTCAAAAAGAAAAGATGGTATTGTGTTGCTCAAAAGAAAAGCAAAGTTAAGGGTACAAATCTACTGCAACTATAATGGCTGAAACACACATCATAGACTGTTCCTTGACAAGGTCCTGGTATCACACAAAAAATTCAATCAAGCACAGAGAATTGAACTTAAACAGAAAAAATCGTGATATAACATTTACCTTAAATGTCATCATATTGAAAAGAGAAATCTTCCCTCCTGAAGCTGACATAACATAAGAATCATTCTTTGAAAGTGCAAAGCACGGAACAGCATCTTCAGGATTTGTGTCACTGATATCATTAGTCATCAAAATTCCGCTAGAAGGCTGCCATAATTGAGGTGGTACACTAGCAGTGGCCTAGAACAGGTAAAACCTTCGTTAAAGGCAAGGTTATTGAAATCAACGGAACAAAATAGACATGCTACCTTCCAACATGTAAATTAAGTAGCTTCAAAGTACATGCCTTCCCACATCACAAAAAAAAGGTCGACACAATAAAAATACCTTCCCAGGCAAGTTTCGATCATTTCTCTGCCACTTCCAAAGCTTGTGCACTGCATTAGATGCTAGTGCCAATATGGCAACTCCTGAATTTGTAAAAATCAATCTAGACACCTGAAACAATTGTCACCAAACCCATAGTTACAACTTACTAATTGTTAACTTCAAGAACATCACATACAGAACAATCTCAAATGCATAAAAATTCAGCTGCAAAAGAGCGACTATTAAACAATGAAAGTTAAAAATTTGACCAACAGACACATCCTCAAGCCTAGACCATAGCTGCTAGTCTTTGCCACCAAAACTATAAGTATTCAAATGCCAAAACGTGGACATTCTGCATAAAACGATCTAATTATCCCATTGCATTTAATGTCTTCCACAAACCAGTGGTAAGAACAAGCATGTCAACTTATTATGGCCAGCCACAGTGCCACACAAAATAGTCACATAAATAGATAGATAAATAAATAGATCAGAAGGGAGGGAAAAGAAAGGTAAAGGAGAAAAAAGTGTGGAGGAAATTACAATTGTACTAAAGTTTCAGCGGTATTATTCAGGAGTACAATCATTTTCCTCACATCAAGATCATATGAATAAACAGCATAATAACAACCTTCTAATAACATTTTCAAGAAGTAGAGCATACCCTCATGGCAGTCAAGCTATCAGGGAGCCTCAGGGAGCGACACTGTGATGGTTCATTTATTTCTGTTAATTTCCAGATCCTAGATTTTTCAATTGATTCGTCTTGAATTTTAGGCTTCACGTCAACTAAACTTCGATTGTCACTATTCTGTAGAAACTCAAAACAGAAGGAAAATGTCAAATCATTGAATGTGTAACAAGATCCTTTTGCATTGACATGCACACATGGCAGTATGTAAATGAGATAACTGTGGCTGGAGGGCAACACCTACCATTCCAACCATGGGTGCTGCAGGAGCAGCTTGATTATCGATGCTAGTTCCAACTGTGGCATTAGCAGGCGGAAAAGTGCCTATTGCAGGGGCCTGATACAAATCATACATTAAGATAGTGGCATGCCATGTGAAATTGTCAGATATTTTTACTTTCTAATTGCATAACTCTAGTAACACAATGATGCTAAAAAGAATTTTCTTGCCTATCAAATTTTACCTTCGCAACAGCAGCAGAAGAAGCTCTAGAAGCATCAAATGTACGACTCTCCACTGTCCGGAGCAGCCTGATCCCATCTGAATTTGCTAGAATTTTGATGCTATTGTCATTTGTTGAGACTGCTAATAGCGTTCCTTCCTTGTTAAATCTAATACAAGGAGAAGCCTGAAAATTCATGACACGGGAGTTGTTAAACATGAACACTCTAGTTAAAGATTTTAGAACTGTTTATTTCAGGTAGAAAATTCAGAATTTAATTATGTTTAATTGTCTCCTTCCCTCTAGTGGAACTATTGTCAAGTTTCCCTGTTCCTATTGGATTTTGGTTTTGTCTATCTCATATTTGCCTATATTGCCACACGCACACATATATATAGCACCTTAGTTGGTCTTATACAACTCAAAATAAAAGGAGTTTTCAGAAATGGGTTCTCTTGGGCTTTTAAGTTTGTTTCATTTACCAATTGATCGTACATCAAAAGGCCTTAATCAGACAAATTTAACAAGAAAGGACTATCAGAACTTTACCGGCAATCCACCCTCTGCATCAATAGTTGTCAACAGGTTGTTATTATCCATGTCCCAAAACTTGATCATGAAATCATCCCCAGCTGCCAAGAATCGATTTTTAGTGGTATCAAACTTCACAACACCCCCGGAACGCTTTGCAAGACCATTATAGGTACGTTTCACAGCTCCTTCGCTTTCATTCCACTCCACCAAGTGTGATTCTCCTTCTTTGTTTGTCCCACATGAGAATAACCTGCAAGTTGTCCATAAAAATGATACGAATATCTCAGTCGAGAGAAAAAAGAATAAGAAATGTCAATCTCCCATCACCGGCAGAAAACATAAAATCAATGAAGTATACAAACCTAGTTCCATCAGCACTGTATGCCATTGTGGTAGAAGAATGCCCTGGTGCATTATAGTCGACTCTTGAACCCGCATTATCATACAACCATGCCTTTATCTTTCCATCAGTTGCGGTTGAAAAGATAAACTGGGAGAAGGTAAGAAAGAAATAAAATTAAAGAAGAAAAGGGATAGATACCTAGAAAATTGAAGAGTGACTCCTCTCTCCCTCTCTTAATACTCTTTAACCTCACCTTACTCTCTACTATAATTTTACTTCTTGTATCCAATCTCCTCTTTTCTTTCTCCAACCTCCCCTTTCATTGTTCTTTTGTTTTTGTTTCAAACAGTTTCCGTATGCAGAAGTTCCCAAAATATTTCATTTTTCTGTCTCTGTTTTTATGCATCCGGCATTTAAAAAAAAATGATTGCTAACATCTGTCTTGAATTTTACAATTTGATTCAGATCTCAATTCATAAAATGAGGATTTAGACTAGCAATGAATCTCCATATATTTGCTTACGAACACATAGCTAATTATGTTTTACCATTTATCAAGCAGAAATGAGTAAAAACTGGAGGACGAGAGGGCTCAATTACCATCCCATATTTTACCTGAATATTTTCCTTGTGATGTGGGCACACAGAATATACAGGTGCATCATGACCAACAAAATTAAACAGTCGAGTCCCCACAATCGCATCCCAAACCTGCAGAATCTTGAACTCTTAAAAAGCACCATTGCTAGCATGTAGATGCATTGAATAGAGATATAAGAAAACAAACCCTGATGGTCCTGTCATCGCCACAAGTGACTACAACAAGTTGCTTGTTTGGGTAAGCAAAAGCAAGATCATTTACATTCCCATTATGAGCATCCATCTAAAACACAAGGAAAAATCCACATGAATTTCAGTATGTATAAACAAAATTGCAACAAAATAAATACTACAGGAGTTTTTTAAAGAAAAAAATCCATGTACTGAAGATGGATGGTATTAGCTAGAGATGTAAAGACACCGAGTTTCAAAGATATCAATTATTGGCACAAACCTCAAGGTGATTTCTTATGTCGTCACCGCCATGGTAGGAGTATACGTGCATAATGTGCTTGGAGTATGCAACACCTGGAAAAAAAGAAAAATGGTAGTATATTGGAAAATCCTGATTTTCATTAAGGAAAATGTTTCTTTTTAGGCAGAACAGGCAAGAAAGATAGCATTTTAACACACCAAATAAAGTTCCATCAGGACTCCACGCCACACGGTTAACGGATGCTGTATAATCATTGGACAGAGATGCCTACACAATAATCAGCTGGTTAGCCTTAACCTGATAATATTACAATTCCAGAAAGTATCATGATTGATTCACATTCCATTAAGCTTGTTAAAAAATAAAAGTGTACCTGCAGAGCTCTTGAGCGTGCATTAAGGTCCCAAACCTTGAAATTCCTCCCAGCAATCCTTTCTCTGCTGCCCAACTCCCATACCATGACTTCACCCATGTTTGTTCCAACTGAAACAGTGAAACAACAAATGATACAATCTCTGAAAACCAGGTGAACTTCCCAATGGTAAGTGCGCACACAATCACACACCAGTAAGGCTGGGAAGAGTTATTCTTTATAAACATTGAGGGAGCTTACCAAGAAGTAGAATTTGTTGGACTGGATGAAAATCCATACTCTTGACAGCAGAACCTTGATTTAAAGCCATGACAGGATTCTTGGGCAAGTCATCAGAAGAGTAGGAGTTTTGCCCATGGTTCTGGCTCGTATAAGCCATAGGCATAATGTTTATTGGGAGATTGACCTGATAAAATATCAAGTAAAGAAGAAGAACTAGAATAGTCAACAATTTAAAATTTTTCATTCAGCCAAAATCCTAGACTCTAAAATGAGGACCTTGATCCCATAAAATTTATTGGAGTGACAAATGCACACACAACATACACATGGATGACACATCCCAAGCCCTAATTAGCATAAATCCCCAACTTAAAAAAGAAGCTTCCCCTCCAGGGATTAAAAGTGAAATGACAATCGTGCGCACACCCAGTCCAACTCCAAGCTCAAATATCCAAACAGTTTCAATCTAATCAGCATCATCCAAAATCATCGAGACCTATAATGTGACATAACACCCACCTTGGCATCTCAAAAATCATGCTAAAACGTATTTCCAAATTCATAATAGCAAAAGGCATCAACAATCATAACAAGGCAAAAACACAGCATAGGAATGTAAAGGGATGGACAATTTCAGTCCATACCTCATCCGATAGTCCAAATGGTCTTGGCCTCTTCAACACATGTTCAGAGTCTGCTGTTTGATAGTCAATAGCTGGGTTACTGGTAGGGGGAGTCCTGGGATGCTTTAAGATAGCTGCTGCAGTGAAGATGCAAAGAAGAAGTAGAAGCAAATTAGCACCCAAGAAACCGTAGAAATTAAATGAAAAGGTACAGTGAATCAGAGATTGAACACCACTCAAATTCTCTGATACAAAATATTAAATCATGATCATTTTAACAAAATAGTATCAATAGTTAAGATCCTAATAGAATAATGATATTTGAATATATATATATACACACACACGGGTAAATCTTGTCATTCAAAATAAACAATAAGATCTCTCAACATTCTCCTTCACTAAGGTAATGGTTAGATGAATGCTGCTAACCATCAAGTAAAGAATATGACCTTTGAGCAGTACCAAGCTGATTCACCCATAGCAATGCATTTCCTCTTTCAAATAAGTGCACATTCCTACTATCATTAGCTATATTATTATAGCTAATACTTCCTTCTTGAGTTTGTGCATGATGTTTTTGAATAGAGTCCAAGAATGTTTATCGAAGACTGTAAGAACATTAAAACCGATCAAAAGCAGCTGATTCAGATGTCTTATGTAGCCTACCTGTGTTATTGGGAGCCAAACCTAGGGGCCCAGCAGAAGCAGATGGATTCGCCATCCATCCTGCAAGAGAAGATGGAAGAGCTGCAGGCGCAGGCTGAAATGGCTGCAAGCATCCATATAAAGAGGCAGGTAAGTTCATAATTCAAAACCAGCATACTATAGAAACAAGGGTAACTCCTTTCTAATTTGTCACTTACACCATGACCGGTTATTGAAGGAAACCCCCCTGACTTGGGCACACCACCCATTAAGGAATTGGTGACAGGGGATGGGGCCCGCGCACCATTTGGTTGCCCACAACTGTGGTCAACAAATAAAGTCTTTATGTCAGGATTAGACCTTGGACTCTTACAAAGCTGATGTTGCCAATTTAAACTGCAATTCAATTGCGAGGAGGTGAGTGACAAAAAACAACTTCAATCCAAAGCGATAACTTAAAAGAGTATAAGCACGGAGGCAAGGCAAGAAATTCTTGACGACCTCTGATTAATTAGAGTCCGCAATCTTGAGTTTTTCAAAGTAGGAAACTGAAGCTTGTCACGGAAAAGAGGGTTAGCCTCTATCAACTTTTTGAGTTCACCGAGCATTATACCCCTAGCAGACTTGGTGTCTCCATATTTGGATAGCTGTTCATTATCTCTGCAAATCAAAGTAAACAAACACAGGATATCTAAATATCATCAATACAAAAATAAGGCACAAATAAGAGTTAACATTTTTTAAAAAAAAAGTACCTAAAGTTTTCCAACGTCAGTAGCTGCGTAATTTCTTTAAACAGCTCTTCATTAAATGCCGCAAACACTTTCAAGTCCTTCACTAAAATTTCAACTGCCTTCGCACGATCTCGCCTACATTTGCAAAAATTAACAGACACATCAAGTTAAAAAACCGTTGCGCAGACTCCATCTATGTACACCAGACCAATCAAATTAACCGCTACAGAGGTCCACACAACTACAGTTGGTTTATCTAGTGGGCCCAAAAAAATTAGTTCATCCTAGATAACAATTACTCGAATCAAAATCCAAAACCCCAGTAAGGAAATGTATTAAAAAACAGAATCCATAACAATTAACCATACAGAAAAGGCAATCAATCAAGCACGTACTTGTCCAAAGCTTCAAGGTACTTTTGCTTCCGAATCTCAAAGAAAATCTTCATCGAATATCTATTATCATCCACTTTCGTAAACCCTGACAAATACTTCTCCACTTCATCCCACTCTCCATTTGTCACCATTTCTTCAAAGTACCTCATGTTAAAGTAAAACCCTGACTCTTGCTCCAATCTCCATGCATAAAAATTATATAAAAAAATATATATTAACACCACAAATTCTCACCAAATCCAAATCACAAAAATAACCACGAAAAAAATTAACAAAAAAAATCAACAAATAAATAAAGTATAAAATTACGTACCTGTGAACAGTTTCTTTAAATTTCTCTTCCTCGAGAAACTGAAGTATGAGAAACACAAGCTCTCTACTAAGCGAAGACATTTTAATAGTTCTTCCAGAAAAAAATTTAAAAAATCTAATCTGCAGAAACCAAAAAGAAACAAAATTAACTAACTCATAAAGAGATCTAAAACCTCGCAATAATTAAAAACTACATAAATATTTAGCAATCAAACATTAAAATAAAAAAATGCGTAAATTTCCAAAATTCAAAGGGAAATAAAGGAACTTCTGTACCTGTTTCCAGATCGGAGAAGAATTTATCTTGGAAGAGAGAAGACGGACGGAGTCGTTTCAGAGCTCCCTTGGAAATTCTTTCTCTTGAGAGAGAAAACGGACGATGTCGTTTCAGAGCTTTCTTGGATTTTCTCTCTGTAGTTGAAGTTGAATTTTGTGGCTTCTCTCTCTATGAACTCTACTAGTATTTATAGAGAGAGAAAGGGTTAGGGATTTGAGGGGAAGGTATCAGACAAATTAAATACCCGTGAGAGGAGATGATACGGGATAATTTGAGTGATAAGTCATTGGATAAGCACATAGCTTATAAGAGTGATAGGTAACTCTGCCTTTCTGGTTTTATAAGTGCACTGTCTTATCGGGCGTTATTAATACGCCGAATTTGGACTTGTTTACTCCTGACTTTGCGGTGATTGCTATGTATAACCACTGTGTTTATTTTCAGGGATTTATTTACAAGTTTACCACTCTCTACTATTAATTCTCTTCATTTTCCATTAACTTCGTACAACACGTCAGACCCAAAAATAGAATAATTGACTAATAGCTTGTTTTTTAAATAAAATTATTATTTATTTAATTGTATGATAAAAAAAATATAAGATGATAAAATTAAGTATCAACCTAATATTATAACTTTTTTTTAGATTCTGGTAACTTTATAAAAAGTAAAATGAAACAAATTATGAGATTCAATTCCTAATTATTCTAATATCGAAAGATAAAATCATGGGGAAAAAATGAATTTTTTAAAAAATAAAAAGTTAAATTTATCAAACTCGCGAACATATCCATGGACTTTCTAAAATTTAATAACATATTTTTTAAAAATATATATATATATATATATATATATATATATATATTAAAAAACAAATAATTATAAAATCAAGTTCAATTAAAAAAATAAAAATAAAGATACCCTACCAAACCCACGAATTAGAACAACCTGAGTTACCCTTCAAAACTTGCAAATCAGGTAATTAGCTCTACAAAGTTTAATAACTTAGTTTTTTTAAAAAAATTATTTTTTATTTAACTAAATTGAGAAAAAAATAGAACACGCCATGATGCCATGATATTTTTCCGATACCAGCTCAATACCGAGATATTTTTCCAATATTATTATAATTATATAAAAGACAAATTAAAATAAAATATAAACTCTAAATCCTAGTGAACATATAATACAAGGATTGGATTAAAAATTTTAAAAAGCAATAACACAATGTTTAATAACTTAGGCTTTTTTTTTAAAAAAAAACCATTTTTATTTAACTATTTTTTTAAATAGGTCACACTACACTGCCATGATGTTTTTTCAATACCAACCAAATGCAGAGATTTTTTTTATATTGCTATAACAATATAAAAGGCAAGTTAAAATTAAAATATCAACTTCAAATCTCAATAAACAAATAATACAAGGGCTAAACTAAAAATATAAATATTAATAACTAAAGCAAAAAAAGGATCAAGATGCATATAAATAAATAAATTACAAAACACTATGTAGATTACTAGCTAGTACATTCGCCCACGCTTCACTACAGGTTGAACAACTCTTTTTCTAAACTTAAAAAAAATATTAAGAGTATAGAAATTTTTTTGGCAGTATTATTAAATCCAATCAAGCGGTTTGATCTTGAAACCTCCTAGCATGACTCCTTACCTAACTCGAGTTTCAAATTAAATTGCGTGAGAGTTGATCCAAAATGAATTATTCAATTTAATGGGTCCAGAGACAACTTGAATTACCGGTAAAAACATGTCGAATTAAATTGCGTAAGAGTTGATCCAATCAAGTGATATTTTTTTTATATTGTGATAAACATATAAAAGATAAATTAAAATGAATTATCAACTCTAAATCCTCGTAAACATGTTATATAAGAATTAAATAAAAAAAAAACCAACAACCAAAGAAATGTTCAAAATGAAAAAAAAAACTGTAAATTAGCCAATGCATGTGGGGAAACAGTATTTTCCTCACACCTTTAAACTTTAAACTTTCAATGTAATTCAAAGTGTTTTGTGGACGTGGAGGAAACAGTATTTTTCGTGACCTTTTAGTTCATGTTGTGGTGTAGGTTGCAATCTTTTTCACGTATGATTGATGACAAAAACAACTTATTATCGCTTTTGGGACCCGGTTCTTATCCTTTCATGAATTTTCTCTGTTCTTTTTGGCTGGGATACAATTTGCTAACTCCACATTTTCTTTCTTTTCTTTATGTTTCCTTTTCTTTATACTGTTGTGTATAAATAATCCCCTCTTCTACTTTTTCTTAGCTGTCATGACAAATGATACATATGCCAATCATAATAATGTTCATTTTTTCTTTCAAAATCATCAAACCCGGCTCGGTCGGTGATCGGGTTAAAGAATCGGGTCATAAATTAGACAAGTTTACTAACATCCATTTGTTTTATTTTTATAAAAATAAAGTCAAAATAATATTATTATTTTTAAAATTCAGCATGAACCGTGTTTTATAACTATGCCTTTGTTTTTGTTTTTGTTTTAGTTTTTCTATTCAATGGAATCCAATTTACACATCCAATTGCATCAAAAATCTCGCTGGAAAGCACTTGAACTTGTGGCGTAGCGGTCATGACAGGGACTTGTTTCATTTCTTTGTATCCGGGTTCGATCCTCTCTATGCATGTCTGTCACCCCCGCGGTGTCTTACCTGCCTACTGGGCTTGCAGGGTGTTCAGTGGGTCCGGGAATTAGTCGTGGTGCGCATAAGCTGGTCCGGACACCCCGGATTATATATAAAAAAAAAAATCTCGCTGGAAAGAAATTTAAGCATAATCCACTCAAAGGGCACTAATTACCCAACTTTTAATATAGTCACTTCCCTTCTAAGTACCAATTACGGGCCATGAGATTGCACGATTTATTTAATGGGGTGAGATGAACCGACATGAATAGCAGCCAGGAAAGAAAAGTCTGTCCCAGTAAAAATAAAAAAGGAAAAAGTTCGAGAGCGATATATATATATATAATTTAAAGAAGCCCGTAGAACATTAAAACAATTAAGAAATTTGATGTTGATATTAAAGTTGATGTGAGACAGTGAGCTAAAAGAATTAAAGCAAGGGGAGAAGTCTAAATATGTTAGACAGTTTTGATAGAATTTTTCTCCTTTGAATTCTCTATGTGTATAAATGGTGTCCCACGATCGAGCTTGAAGATAAGGTTTGGAAAGCAACACGATTGTGACTTCATACGTCGTTGTCTCTTCGGAGACAAGTAATGTTTGGGCACAAACCTTATGCCCATGCAATGTAAACATGTTTGTGTTTTAAGATTTAAAACCCAGTAGTGTGTGTTTCTCTGATGGGGTAGGTGGCATAAGAGTGTGGTGGGTAATCGCCATCGTCATGAAGCCAGGATAAATTTACTAACTTGTAAATATCTTCTACACTCGATG
>Ga0307518_10002363_pt1 | contig 13754 bp, 5 predicted proteins | sample 25_EM_MG_FD_203889 | JGI IMG/M metagenome (GOLD analysis project Ga0307518, IMG submission 203889) | Populus trichocarpa ectomycorrhiza microbial communities from riparian zone in the Pacific Northwest, United States - 25_EM | ecosystem: Host-associated > Plants > Roots > Unclassified | place...
AAAGGCATATATTTAGGTATTGATTATTTCGAATCAAATGTGTATGTTATGATCCTTTGATGCTTTTGCTGTTCTGGCATTCAATAATCAAAAGACGATGTGAATTGTTGATGCTCAAACTTTTATTGGGTATAACTTGATTGACTCAGAGGTGTATTTATTTGCATGCAGGGAAGTCTTTTTGGATTTTGATCCAATTGACGTTTCCAAATTAAACGAGAAAAGGATAGCAATGCAAGGAAGCCCTGCCAGCTCCCTACTGTCAGAGCTAAAGCTCCGATCAATCATTGAGAATGCACGTCAAATTTGCAAGGTAGAGACTTGGACTTTTTCAATTTGTTTTTTTCCCCCCTGATGTAAGCCTGATATTGACTTCCTGTTTTTTGTGATTTTCCTTAAATAACTTATGGTAAAGAAAGCTCTGGGTTTGATGTAATATTTTTGAAGATTGTTTCAACCATGACCTTTAAACTGCTGTAAACTCACATCTTGTTGATGCTGCAGGTCACAGATGAGTTTGGGTCGTTTGATAAATACATCTGGAACTTTGTGAATCATAAGCCCATCATAAGCCAATTCCGATATCCCCGCCAAGTCCCAGTCAAGACTCCAAAAGCAGAGCTCATAAGCAAAGACCTGGTAAAAAGAGGGTTTCGAAGCGTCAGTCCAACAGTCATATACTCATTCATGCAAGTGGCTGGACTAACAAATGATCATCTCATAAATTGCTTTAGATTCCAAGAGTGTACAACCAAGGGAGAAGCAAGGGTAAAGGATGACTATCTTGAGGCTAAGACCAAAGTGAAAGAACTTGAGGATCCAATAGATGTTGGATTATCTAGAGCTGTCGATGACTAGAATTCTTATACATAACCATAAAAAAAATTGGTAAGTTGGAGGTCATGCCAATTTCTGTGTCTGGCATTCCTTTCAAGGAGGGCTGTGTCTAATGGTTTTGTACAAAAGATAATTGCCTCTAAAGAAAGTAACTTCAAGCAGGTATATTTGCAACAATTTGATTCATGTAATTATTTGTATGAATGACATGGCTTTTATGTATACATATCATTTTCTTTGTTCAAGTGAATGTGCTGAAAGACTCACCTGCGTTCAAAGTTAAACCTTCTTTGTCCTTGATATGGTGTCTATTCTTATTAGCTTTTCAATTCCAGGTGAGATCTTATATCTCCTTGCAACCCTAGGGTTGGATTATTGTACTAGTTACTACTTACTAGTGACAGGCTAGGTGCTGATGACTTTTTTCTGTTGGCCGGTGGCACAAATATATTTATGTGTTGAATCCACATGGATTTAGTGACTTTTCTAGTGTGTAATGGAATAACCATCTTGGTCCAACTTATTCTCTGTTGTTGGAACTTGAAAGAGATTTTTATGCTCTAGATTTCTGAAAGTCATCGTAATCAAATTCCGCTCTGTTAAAAGATTCGGTGAATGGAGGTACTGCCACAAAAAAATCAGTATCAGTTATATGAAATTTACATATCTGTGTTTCAAGTTCCATGTTCCTTTCCTTTTCAATGTCGTGTATAGATTCCAGAATTCCTGTAGTCAAATAAGCTTTATCGCATACATTTAATCAGCACTTTTCCTTTTGGATTACGGCAAAATATTCTTCTATATAATATCATATATGGCTGCTGCTTGTCTAGCAGAAAGTTTGGGATGTCTTGCTAGGAATATAAGACATCAGCCGCACCCCAAATTCTTGGAATGCCAAGTGAATGAACTGTTGGTTTTGATTTGTTGGGTTGTAACAGGAAATGCATGTTCTTAAACTTTTAACAAGGCATCTAAAGATATCACAGCTAGTTTGAAAGCCTTCTCGTCATATAAGAGCATTTCAAGATCCTTGTAGCAATATACTCCTTTGGTTCATAATCATAACAAGATCCTTCGTCTAATGGTTAAGTTACACGGCAACTGGAAATCCATGATCTGAGTTAGCAAGTCAGTCCGCACATAGCTTCCCTCGAGGTTTGCCTGATCAGAACCCTCCCATGGTCATGAAGAGTCACATCTTCTGCTGAACATAGAAACAATTTCCTAACGAAAACGTAAAGAAAACATTCCTTTTTGGAGATAGAAGGATTGTCACAAGCAGATTGTTTGCCAAACACAAAAGACTTGTGATGTTAAAACACCAAGGTGAACGCCACTGAACTAGTCGGAACAGCAAGTATCAGAGGACATCAACCTGTTTAGGCCTCAATTAGCAACATTCTTACTCGAACAAGAGAAATCTAATAGGACATTAGTAAATTCTGAAGCATTAACCATTGACATTATTGTTAAAGTAATCCAAAATTCAAATTAACAGAAAACAAATACGAATATAAATGAAAAGAAGTTTACAGTTTTTATTAATTATAATATTTTGAAGTGTTTTAATTAATTTAAATACAAAGGGATTATATAAAAGCTAAATTAAAAAAATTATTTTATTTTTAATAAATAAAACAAGATAAGTCAAAATAGCCCGCAAAAAATCTTGGTAACCAGTCAAATTAGCCGGTTTTCTTTGACTGAAAAGATTATATTCCAATCCTCAAGTCTTCAAATCCCAACCACCTTGGTTTAATTTCACACTAGTTTTTGCACCTGGAACGTATGCTTCAAATCAAGTTTGAGAGAGAGACAGCCCCAGTAGTTCTGGATGGTTGGAAGTCATATACTTTTTGCTAAATGAAAGTTCAAGAACATAATATGACATAACTATAGTGGTCCTGGAATCCAGTTATGCTAACCAGATAGTCATTTGGCCAACCAGAACCTTGCGCACTTACAGTCAATTTAGGACATCTAATTGATGTACAATTGCTCCCCAAGATGTCTTCAAATGGCAATAATCCATTAAAATACACTAAAACTCACACTCTTATCACAAGGTTACCCTTGACTCTGAAAGACCATTCATTTTAATGGTTGATTATACCAATTAAAAATATATGAAAAACAGGCCATTATCCATTAAATGGGAAAAAACCCAAATCCAACTATTGAATCTCAAAATGAGTTTTGGATTCTTCATGTAATCATATACAATCCTCAAGGTGCTATCTTCCTTGGGACCTTTTGTTCCCCCATGTATCAAATGATGTATTTACAAATACATTGCCAAATTCAAAATGATCTTTTTTCGGATTACACCCCTTATCTCAAGTTTTGGACTCTCTGGATAATAGGTACTGTAACTGGTATTCCTGTGTACTAATGGAACCCTACATAATTTATAAAACTCCAACTAAGTTGGTAGAGATAATTCTTTTCCTATCTAAAGCTGAAATTTCACCACTTCTCGCTGTGATTTTGCTGAAACATTCTTCCTGAGATTGCTGAGGCCAGTGCTGCAGTGAAATTGGGATCTTTCGTCAGCGAAGAGGCCATCTGCTCCACCAAGAATTTCCGGACTTCAGGCGTATCCGCTCTTGGTTTTGAGCTCCTGTCATCATTCCTTGACTTAGATTTTGTGAGATCAAGAGTAATGGTTGGCCCAGATGAGGCTAGGGAGGCTATGCAGGGTGCTGGACCGAGTGTTAGACTACGGTTTGAACCTGATGTTGCCTCCATTGAAGGATGTGGATGGTTGTGCTCTCCTTCATAAGTTGCCACTAGAACAGATTGGTCATCGATACTCCTTTGAACCTGAATGAACCACAAAATGAGACAGAAGCATCTTTAGCATTCTACTCAGCCTTTTCACTCCAAACAGGAGTTGGAATTAAAACCTTTTTTCATTTACTGATGATTATAAAGAAAACTTGGACAAATTCATAGTCCATGGGAGTTGAAATCTGATTATATGCGATTTATCAGCCACCGTACGGCTAAATAGAACATGTGAGATATGGATGAAATTGACTCGATGCTCGTATATAAGCAATAGAGAACTGTGTTTATGATTCTGGCCTCACCTTCTTTTTGACAGGGCAGCTTGGAGCAAAAGAGCACTTGAAGTAAGCTCTTGGAGAAGGGTTATCTCTTGTGACTTTTTGGCCATATTTCCTCCATTGATATCCATCTTTCACAATCTGCAATAGATATGCAATTGCTTAGCAACCCATGAAAACATGTACATAGCATATAAAACATAACCTATAAACTTTGGAAGCAATCAAGATTTTTGCAACTGAGGAGTGTATTATATGGACTTACAAGGCTTGTATCACCAGCTTCAGTCCTGACATAAGCCTTCGAAATCTTATCCTTAATGACTTCTTCCCTTGGTTTCTTGGATGATTCTTCATCAGTTGAGCTACTCTCAGAGTGCCCATTCATTACAATGTTATTATCGTTGTTGTTGCTGCTTTCAGACTTTCTTTTCTTTGATGGGGCAAGAAGCTCCTTTTCTCCATTCTTGCTCATGTAATCCATCAACTGGCTTCTTAAAGCATTGTAGCTCTCACACATCACAGTTAGCATTTCAGTTAGCTTCCTGTTTTCTTCGCTCACTCGGTTCAATTCCACTACCAAAGCTCCAGTCTGGAATTAATTAAACAAAATAAAATCAACTTCAAAACTTCAAGAAGACTTCCAATTTCAGAAGCACCCTCTAATCAAGCTCAACAAGTTCCTAGCTAAAACTTAAAGACAGCTGATAGCTGGTAGTCTCTTTTGTACAAGTTCTTTTTATTTTTATTTTTTTCATGAAACAATGTTTTGATGTTATATAAAAAATGCTTCCTAAGCACCAAAAACATTTAAAAGGGTTCATCATATTGTGAATTCTTTCTTGAAATTAAATGACAAGAATTCATCATATCTAGTTCTTTCTTGAAGTTTGTTTGAAAAACAAAACCTCGAAGCCGTGTGTATTTAGCCTTCAATTGATGGCCAGAAACCATGAAAAAAAGGAGGTACACAACAAAAAACCATAGAGACATAAACAGATTACTGCAAAATGAGCATCTGTGTATATATATGTATGTATGTATGTATGTATATGTAAAGCTAACCTCTTCTTTGGCTGAAGGCTTGGTCTGAAAATCCATGAAAGTGGGTTTCAATTCTCTTGCCATCCCAAATCTTTCTGCATCTACCGGAACTTCACTTTTCACTCTTAAAGGATTAATATTAAGATCCAAAGAAGTATCAACCCACGATGAATAATCCATAGCCGCCTTGATCGAACGGGTCCTTATTGACAATCGCCTTCAAATTTATTGACCAGGTGATTTAGCTAGAAGCTTGTATAATCTTTAGACTATTTCAATCTTTCTTGAAAATCCTTGCAGCAGTAGGTAGTAAAACTAAAAACCAAGAAGTTGCTAAATGAAGGCAAAAGCTGGGGTATATATAGAGAATTCAAGAGGGCTCAACTTGGCCTGGTCGTGGAAACTTGGTGGAAAGGACAGGGAGAAAGATAAGATATATAGCAGTCCTAGCAGGTACACATACGTTTTGCTCACACGAGATCTGAAGCTGGCATGTGCTTTTAATTTTTAGTTAGATTGGTGGACGAGACCTTGTCGGTTGGGAATTGACAACGGGACATATTTTTTTTGTCAAAGTCAAGCGCCCACCAAATAAAGGCGAAGGAGTTGTAGTATGGAGTAGAGCCATAGAAACAATGGGTGGTGCTGTGCTGTGTGTTGCATGCGTGTGTAAGGTCAAGTCCTTGGAAGTTTAATGCTGACCAGGTGCAGATCCAGCTTGATACAGCTGCCCTCCATGCCTATCTTCTAAGGAAGGCGGTGGAGGTAACTCAATTTCATATGTTCATGGCCATTTTGACCTTCTCAACAAGGGTTTAATTATTAACAAAAAAAATAAATAAATAAATAATAGTGAAAGAGAAGGGTTTTTTCTACACCCCTTGAGATTGAGTCAGTGCTATTAAAAAAATAACATTCAGATTTAAAAAAAAAAATAACAATGTAAAAGGTAAAGAACAATGAAAAAAATTGCTAATTCACGCTTTTATTTTTGTGAAATTCATGCCATTAATATTTAAGTAATATTAAAATTTAGTGTTTGAGAGAATTGTTACACCTCCTGAAAAACTACAATTTATTAAATTAGTTTTTTTTTCTAATATTTTTTTTGATGAATGTCTTTTTTTTTAATTTTATTTTTTAATATTATATTTATTTTTTATTAGATTATACTACTCTTAAGATACGCTATCGCGAGTTACAAGATAGAAAATAAAATAAAAACTAATTAATATGTGATAGTGGTATAAAAAAACAGAATGATTGTCTTCTATATCCTATTTGGTTATAATCACGAGTTACAATAATATTATAATCACATTAATTATAAAACTCAGACTAGCCCAGCATGTTGACCCAAAACCCGGTTGACTCAGGATTTGATCGGTTTGGGTTTGAAAAACATAGAGGAAGGATTTGACCTCACATGACTTGGTCAAGACCCAAGTTGACCCACTACTCAGTCAACCCTAGATAAAACACGAGTAAAAAACCTGTTGATTTAAAAAAAAATCAAAAAGAGGCTGCTTCGATTTAAAAAAAAATCGGTTCAACTCGGGTTGACTCTACTGACCCATGACTCGGACCTTGCCGTAAATCGACTCCTTAGTCGGGTTTTAAAACTATGATAATAACAACGTTTATCCATAAGTTGACTCAAGCCAACCCACATTGACCCCTTGACTTGTGACCTGCGTCTTATCTCGGGTTGGCCCCCAAGTCAATTTTTAAAACTATAATAATAATCATTTTTATTCTTAAATTGACTCGAATCAACACAGGTTGACCTTCCTTACCCGTAATTCAAGCCTTGTCTTGAGTCAACATCCAAGTCAGGTTTTAAAACTACGGTATTAAACATTTTTATTTTTATATTGATCCTCTGACCCATGCCTCAAGCATTTCCTAATATCAACCCTAAGTTGGATTTTAAAATTATAATAATAACTATTTTTATCTTACTTTTATACTTAGATATCTTGGTTAATGAACAAATTTGAAATTGAAAGTTTCTTGTAAGGATTTTTTTATTATACAAAATAATAAATATCGTCCCTAGTCCTTTATGTATCTTTTCTTTTAGAAATACAAAAACTCATTCTAAAATTATCTTAGAAAAAAATTATTTTTATATTTTTATCTATGTTTTTTTAATCAAATATATTTATGTTTTCATTATCTTTGTTCATTCGACTTTGATATAATAATCAAATGCTACTTTAGTATTAAATTTTACTTGGAAAAACTAAACGCCATCAAAATTAAAATTCTAGTTATTTGTTTTATTTATTTTTATAAAAAATAACTAATTACTCTCTTATCATTCATAATTTATATAGTCAGAGTAGTCAAGAGTTGACTTTTTTAGAGCTATTTTCACATGCTTCAAAGAAAGTATTTGAACACGTGACCTTCGTTTATTTGCAATGGGCTCACTATTATAACTAGATCTAGGATAAAATCTGATTCACGGATCGAAACTCTCAATTTTAAAAAAATAAAATAATAAAAATAATGTTGTTATGATAAATTTTTAACTGGGTCAATAAGTCAACTAAATTTTTTAACTGGGTTAGTTGGATTTTCTTTTTCAAACCAAATTGGTTCAAATCTGAGTCAATTAATCCCGAGTTAATCAACTAGGCTGAGTTAAAAAGGAGAGAGATGTCATTCACATCCAGGTGTAATTGAAAAAATCTCTCCAGGAACCTGTGCATGTCCAGGCCAAAGTCTTGAGCGTCAACTAAAGTAGCTAATTGAATACAGATATAATATTATTATTTTTTTCAAGAATTGAACGATTTTACTCGAACTCGAGACCTTACGGGCAAGAAATCTTCTTCTTGCCGTCTAAGCCAACTATTCAAATGAATCGTGAATTGTTTGACCTCAGGTACAAATATCATTAAAAAAAAAACATAAGTAAAAATAATAATTTTAAGATCCCTCATTTTTTTTTAAGTAAATAGAACTAAATTATTTTTAATTAAGATACATAGTGATATTCTTGTAATTTTAAGATATTTAAAGTTGCATAAAATAAAATTAAAAACCTTCCATTTCAAAATATTCATTTCTCGTATTTTTGAAATTATAATTTAATATATTTTTATAAATGTTACATTCCATTTTTTAATTTCTTATCAAACATTTTTTTATGTTTTTAAAATAAAACAAGTGATATATATATAATAAAAATGTGACGAATGGAACTATTACATATATGGCGTGAAACACACCATCTCCAATATTTAGAGTCCACTAGGTAATTGACCCTATACTGCATATCAAATCTAGTTTATCTTGAATATATAAAAAATATTAAGATATTGTTAATATTTTTTTAATTGAATTTTTTTTTAACTTTGCAGGGCTTGACTTGAAATGACTCGATTGACTTTAGAAATTCAAAAACAAGCTACACGACCTGTAAAAACATAATTCATCTCAATATATTTTTTTAAGATGATATCTTTTTTTAATATTAAGATAATAACATATTGGGCTGACTTGGATCAACCCGAGTTAACATATCAAATCCGTGATTCAAGTTATTAGACTATGATAACCTCATAGGAAACAAATCAAAATAAATTATAAAATCTAATTTTCAATCAACTCGATGCTGAAGGATAATATTGAAAAAAAATCAATTAAACAATGGATCTAAAAAAGCAACTCGGGTTAGCATGTCAAACTCGCAACTCAAGTCATAAGACCGAGATAATCCCATATAAAAAAATAAAAATAAATTACGAAGTTCAATTCGCAATCAGCCTAATGTTGAAGGATGACACTAAAAAAAAATAAACATGAAAAATAACTTAAGTCCATCCGCCAAATGCATGACCTGGGTTATAAGACCGAGATAACAATATGAAAAAAAAATAACATGATTTAACCCAGATTAACTTGCCAAATCCGTGACTTTAATCATGAGACTATGATAACTCTGTAAAGAACAAATCAAAACAAATTATAAAACTCAATTATCAATCGATCTTATCGGACTCATTGTTGAATAATAAAATTTGTAAAAATTTTAATTAAAAAACAACATAAAAATGAGTCAAGTTTATATGGACTAACCCGTTAAGCACTATTTCTAAGTCATGAGATCGATCATAAAAATCAAACTAAAATAAATCATAAAGTCTAATTCTCAATCAAACACAGTATTAAAAGATGATACTGAAAAAAAAAGTCAATTAAAAAAAACCGAGTTAACTGAATTGACTAGCCAAACTTGTAACCCGGATCATGAGACAGAGACAATCCAATAAAAAAAAGACCTGATTTAATCGGGGTTAAAATACTAAAACTCACAACCCTGATCATGGAACTAAAATATTTCTATAGAAATTAAATCAAAACAGATTGTGAAGTTAAATTCTCAACCAATCTAATATTAAATGATAAGATCATAAAAAAATTAAATTATAAAAAAACATAAAAAACAACCCGAGTCAACTCAGGTTAACCCATTAAATACTATTATCGGATTATGAGACTAGAATAACCTAATAAAAATAAAATAAAACAAATCATGAAAGCTAATTTCTAATTAACTCAGTATTAAAGGTTAACTTCCCATAATCAACCAGGCTAACCCACTAAACCTGAAATCCATGTTAAAAGAGTAGAATAACATAAAAAAAATTTGAATAAAATAGAAAACAAAACATTAATTAAAAAATTAAAAAAGAACAAATGTTTTTTTTTTCGATGCCACACCAAAACACGTGGGGGAAAGTACCATACATTATACATTACTACTACACTTTTCCCACGTGTTTTCAGTGTCTTCTTAATTAATTAACAAATAATTAATGTTAATGGTCGTGTACACCCTGTCTAAAAGCAATAACTTGACTTTCCGTACATATAAATTTAACCAAGAAAACTAAAGTCTGCATTTCAACACCCTTTGCATAATAACCTCTGATTTTCCTCTGTACCAAAAATTATGATCAAGCCTCCTTTCCCTGCAGGCTGCATATACAAATGTCAAGCTTGGTCGGCTGCCAAAACGACACTAATTCATGGACATAGACAGCGGAGATCACAGTGACCAATCTACTTTATATTTATTTATTTATTTTTTAAAAAAAACTTAATTTTTAGATTGAACACTGCAATTTGTTGGAAGAAAAAAATAAATCTATCAAGCCTAGCAATTTTAATTTGAAGATTGTGTGGATGGCTACTAAAATTAAGGTATAGGAAACAAATTTATTTATGTTGGTTATTGGGTTAGCCTGGTCCGCCCATGATGGATGGGTTTGGTCCAAGTTATTAGAGAAGTTATTAAAGGAAGTAACCGCCTCCTCTAATCATATATAAAGGGACATAACCCATAAAGAAATAACAAGTTTTTCATTATTGAAAGAACATAGTTTTCTTTTTCTCTTCTCCCATCTTGACTCTCTGTATTAACTTGACAAGATTTACAAAGACGTTCGTACTGTGAAATATCACTTTGATTCTAGTAATTAAAGTGGCACTGAAGTAATTGATCCAGGAATAAAAAAATTAATTCTCACAGGTAAGTTTTCCTTTCCGATTTACAATTTATATACTAATTCAGTCAAGACTCTTAAGAATAAACTATGTATTTCATTAAATTACAAAGGAGGAGATTATTTAAATCTTAGAACTTGCACGACTATCACATGGTTCTTTTATGCCCTCTTACGCTCTCCACTTGAATTGATTCGTAAAGGCACTGCGATTAATGGTCATTACACATTAAGAGTTTATTTATTTTTGTATTTTAAAAATAATTTTTTAAAAATTAAATTTTTTTACTTTAAATTAATATTTTTTATGTATTTATATTATTTTCATGTACTGGTATAAAATATAAACTTTTTAAAAAATTATTATTTTAATATATTTATAAATAAAAATTATTATTTTAATATATTTATAAATAAAAATTACTTTAAATAATAATCATTACCATTAATTCAAATAACCTCGTTAACTAATTGTGAATGATGACAGTATCGTGCCCCTGAAATCAACCTTTATTTTAAAAAGGTTGATATTAACTAATTAAATATTGACTTGTCAAATATGTGGACTTGACCTTGTAAATGGAGGATTAGACAACTAATTATACATGTTTAAAAGGCATGATAAGGAACCTAATATGCAACCTTTTTAGTTTTCAATAAAATGATTATATTATAACTGCGTGCTTAACAAGATTGTTTTTGTTTTTTAAAAATATTTTTTTAAAAAATTAAAATTTTATTTTATTCTTTTTTAACTTTAAATTATTTTTTTAGTGGTTTGTGCTAATGTTAAAAATAAATTTTAAAAAATAAAAAAAATTATTTCAATAAATTTTTAAATAAAAAATATTTTTAAAAACAATCATTTTCACTTTATAAATACTGGAATTATCCTTTAAAAAAACTTCGAGGTACACGTGGAATTGTACTATCCTTTCACATATAAATATAAAATTCGTTGTAAAAATAATTTATGGACCTCACTAATGATAAAAGAAAATGTAAAACATGCCATAAAAGTTGATACTCTAATCGTGCAATTTTCCACGTAGAGAAGCCAGATTGGAAGGAAAACAATATAAACATGCGTGAATTCTTGTTTAGCATTTTTTGAAATTGGATAGACGGTGGGGGCGGTGCACGTCACCATCTCAGGTCATGTCCTTCATCACAAAGCAAGAGCTTTTAGACAAAAATCACTCACCTAATCCTCCTAGCTTCCCAAGACTCAACCATGGAATTAGACCATGACCCCATATATATATATTAATCCCACATATTTTTCCATAACCCAATTAAACTAGTTAGATTCAATGCAAATCTAATTATTTGAATTTTTTTTAAAAAAATCAAAACTATTAATTTCTTCTTTCATTAGCACAAGCAGGGTGGAGACAGGGGGCTGACAGGACCCCGGCCCCTGTAAAGAATTTTTTTTTTTAGTCATTTCCTTAACAATATTTATATTTTTAATTTAAGTAATAAAACAATTAATATTTTGTTTCTTCTTAATTTTATTTTCCTGAGCACAAGCACAATGAATGAACTTATTGTCTAAACTAGCATTATTAAAAAGTAATTAGCACGTAAATAACAGTCGTCGTGGAAAAGAAGAAGAAAAAACCTGTTCATCAATGCTAGCCATATTTTTTTTTAATTTTTTTCAGTTCATGGACCCTGGTCAGGGACGACGTCTGTAATCCGAACATGTCCATGTCCAATTAATCTACGAGTCGGAGAAAAAAAGTAGAAAAATGAAAAGCACGCACGAGACTGGATCGATTAATCCAATGTTTATTATTACAGTAATGGAAGAAAGGTTCATGAATTCAAAATTTCGTAATCTGTGGTCATATTTCCAACCCACATGTTTTAGACTTGAGCTACTCGAATTTCAACAGCTACCATGACTTCAAAAATGGCTGACATTAGAGGGCCCCTTCCGCCATAAAGGCTCCCAGATAGTACAAGAAGTAGCTCGGTGAAGGAACAACGTGGAGAAGGGAAAACAAAGAAACAGGCAGAGATCGAACTTCCTCTGTCGGTCCAATGAGCTTTAAAGAGTGATTAAGGTACCACTAATTAATTTGTTAATTTCCTTCCACTTTCCAGTTCCACTTCACCTGTCTTCAGCTAGAATAATCAGGGGAAGAAAATGTGCTATTTTTTTTTTAAAAAAAAGGCAAAGATTGAACTTTCTGCTCAAACTCCACGGATAAACATATAGAGGTTGATGAAAGATTGGATTCTCGTGTTTTTTTTTTTAAATTAATAGAAGTGTTTGCATCAGCTTACATGTATCTCGACTAATTTTATAAATATTGAAATTAATAATCATATAAATCTCTAATAATTTTATAATTCAAAATTATAATTATTAAAAAATAAATCTAAAACCTACTGCTACGCATATTCTCTCGTGTATTATATTAATCTCTGTCAATGGTCCCAGATCCATAATGGTCAAGGAACCACAGGGCAATAGTCTAGGCAATTTGAAAAGTAAGAGAATAAATGTATACTGCGATTTGAACACAAGTTTGACACGCTCCATTTTATAATATCCCCACTTGTTTATAAAATAAAAATAAAAATAAAAATATTTTCTTTCAGCAGCTCCACAAGCCATACTCTTATAATAAATTTATTCTTGAGTTTCAAATTAAATTAAAAAATATTTATTTAGTAAAAATTCAATTGTTCTAATTATGTTGTTATTAGTTTTGTTAATCTAGTTAAACTTGATTCCCAGTCGATTATATTGATATCAATAATTTTTTTCTAAAAATAAATATAAAGATGTTGTTTTAATAAAAATAATTATTAAAAATATATTATTTTGAGTATAGTTAATCAGTCTATAACTTTATCCTTTTTAAAAGAAATCCTTCACATTGTCTATCTTTCGTGATCACACTTTTACTTCTCGAAATAGATTTTCGATCTCACGGTGACTAAAAAAACTTTAGAAATATTAGATCTTGTGCCTAAAAAAATATAAGATCCGACTAAATTATCTCGGTTAAGGGGAAGGGGTGTAATAAAAATTATTTTTTAAAATAAATACTATATTCAACTGGGATAAAAAAAAAATCTAAACAAGATTTAAATTAATAAAATTTTAAATCAAATCAAATCAAAATAAAATAATCAAAACAAACTGGCAAATTAAGATTAGTTCACATTCACATTTTTAAAAATCAAGTAAATCTAATCTAATCTATTTGCTTTTTCATTGGACTATGTTTTAATGGATATTTAGTTTATAATGGATTTTTTCAAT
>Ga0307518_10002364_pt1 | contig 13752 bp, 10 predicted proteins | sample 25_EM_MG_FD_203889 | JGI IMG/M metagenome (GOLD analysis project Ga0307518, IMG submission 203889) | Populus trichocarpa ectomycorrhiza microbial communities from riparian zone in the Pacific Northwest, United States - 25_EM | ecosystem: Host-associated > Plants > Roots > Unclassified | place...
GTCAGGAGGCTAACCTGCACTTGTACCTGCACTTACCCGTACCCCCAGGTGTATAGGTGTATATCACCTTGGGTGTCATTGATGGGTATGTGGGTATATTCACAGGTTGCCTTGTAATTTATTATATTAGAAATAAACAAATTGTGACTAGGTTGTTGTTGTCATGTCATGCATTGTCACCATTGTCATTGGCATCCCTTGTCAGCCTCATGTTGTGCATCACTTGTCATTGGCACCATTCTCATGCTGCCATATCGCTGACAACGCTCCCAGTGGCCATGTCATCATTGTTGTTGTGTTGCACTGGCATTTGCCAGGTGCATCACATTGTTGTTGTCCTTGTGGTGCTGGTGTGGATGTGTTGCCATCATTGTCATGTCTTGGTGGCATTGGCCTGTTGAAGTTACACATGCACCTGGTGTAAACCATTGACAAAGTGTGCACAAGACTGCAACCCATATTAGTGTAGACTTAGGAATAGTCCTCTTTAGAGTAGATGTTACATGTCACATATCACATGTCACAGTCATGCGTCACATTATTTGTTGTATATAAACAGTGGACATCGCTGACATAATATAACAGCTCTTGACCAGCTACTGCTATCATCTCAGGTTGTGCACTCCACCCAACAGGTGAGTTGGAGTAGCAGTTCTGTTGTAGTATGTAATGTATGATCGAAGTGTACATGCACACCACACAAGGTACATCATATATAAGTCGTACCTATGAACCTACATATACTAGCGTTGAGTTTGAATCAAAGCCGTCTTGTCAACGGCATCGTCCGGATCCTTGTTGTTGTGTTTCCGCCAACACAAACTCAACGCTTGCTGATCTGATTCCGGACCTTCTGGTCACCTGTCTGTCGGGTTGTTCTTGCAGGTTCTCGCTTGTTTCTTGCTCGGAATGTTGCACCGCCGCTCACCGCATCATAGTTGCTCGTTTTGAATATCACTCGAGTCGCTCTTGCTTGCCATTTGCCTGCTGGGGCTGAAGCCAGTTGCTGTTGTTGCTCATTGTCTCGCCGCTGGGGCCAAATCCAGTCACTGCCGCCGCTCGTTCTCATGCATCGTCTTGCCTGCTGGGGCCGAAGCCAGTGTTTGTCGTCACTCATTATGTTGAGGCCGAATCCAGTTGTCGTCGCTTGTCATCCGCCTGGGGCCAAAGCCTGTCGCACATTACCATTTGTTGTTGCTTGTCATCATTGCCCTTCATACTGTTCCTCACTGCATTAGGTAACTACTCTTAGAGTTTTAGTTTTCTGATTGTTTGTGTCCGCTTTTGCTTGAGGGAAGGTGTTGTAGTATGTAATGTATGATCGAAAAGTACATGCACACCACATGAGGTACATCATATATAAGTCGTACCTACGAACCTATGTATACTAGCGTTGAGTTTGAATCGAAGCCGTCTCGTCGATGGTGTTGTCCAGATCCTTGTCGTCATGTTTCTGCCAACAAGTTCCTCTATGTATATAGGTATTGCTTCAACGTGGCCATCTGCATCATGTTGTCTTCATTGTGCTGGTGTGGATGCATTGATGCACTGTTGTCACTGTTGACATTGGCATGGACATACTGTTGTTGTTGTGTCATAGTGGCATTGGCCACCTGCGCCTTGTTGTTGTTGTGTTGTGGTGGCATTGGCCATTCGCATCTCCTCATTGTGCTGACATGGGCCTGCTGTCACCAACGTCATTCTCATCATGTCACGGTGGCATATGCCATGCATGTCACATCGGTCACATCATTGTCTTAAGATAAACCACAAGGGATCACACTTGTGCCCAGTGTCAGAGACTCAATTATGAGGAAAGCTATAGAGTACAGACCTTGTGCCCAGTGTCAGAAACTGAAGAGAAGAGACACTGGGCATGAAAATTTTAAGTATACAAACAATGCAAACAAAGGATAACAAAGAAAAACAACAGCCACAAGTCAGGTGACAAATCTTGAAAGGAAATAAGCTGAAGTAATCACTAAAAGTGTGTCACATAAGACAATAAGAGGTGCACAAACACCCAATATTAACATGAGGATGGTGGGGAGATGGTATTTTGGTTATTGAACTGTAATTTGACCAGCCATCCCATCTTCGTGTTGTTGTTGTTGTATCACAGTGGCATTGGCCATCTGCAACTTGTCACTGTTATCTTTGTCATGGACCCATTGTCACCATTGTCAAGGCTTGGCCTATGCTGCATGTCTCATTGTCACCTTTGTCATCCTGACATGGACCCACTGTTGCTGTTGTCAGTGTCGAGTCATGGTGGCATTGGCCATGCACATCTCATTGTCGCTGTCTCCATCACAATTGCATGGACACACTGTCGCCATTGCCATCATTGTACAACTGGTGTTGATGGTGGGTCATCCAGGTGGTCATGGTGGTGATCATATCATTGATGCTGCTACTGGATCATGGCAAATGAAATAAAAGAAAAGAAAATGTACATACATTGAGACACATGCATACATGTGCAGGTGGTTGTGGTGTGCAGCCATAGGTACAAGGGGGTGCATGCAGAGGACCTCTAAGAAGAGATTGTCAATGAAACAAATAAAATAAAATAAAAATACTTGTGGAGGTTGTTTGACACAGAAGCTTGAAGGATGGAAAATCCAAGTACTAGTAGTACTTTGTGGACTGACATGTCATTGTCCATTTTGGAAGTCACATCACACAGGTCACTGTGGGTTCTGGAATGTGACCCGTGACCCATACCCATGCATTTCACTAGTAGTGTTCAGCAGGGGGCAAAGGTGGGACAACAGTAGGAGCAGTAGGGTTAGGGCAACCTTTTGCACATTGGAAAGTACCTTTTGTCAAAGTCAGCCCTTTCAGAGATTAGAGTGCACTTGGAAGTGGGATAATAGAATTTCCAGCCTGTGTTTACCTCAGGATAGCCTAGAAAGATGCATTTCTCCATGTGGGACTCCAAGGTCAATTCCTGACAGTATGCTGGCACAGAATGCCACATTGGGTGGTAAAATTGATGAAGGCATTTCTCATATACCCCCCTCCCTTATCATGATGCAGGATCTTGATTTTTCATTCGCTCTGGTTCTCAGCAAAGGCCTTGAATGTTTTAAAGGCATCAAATGCTTGAGACTTGGCCTTCAGAGGGATAACAAAGTGAAACCTTGAATAGTTGTTGATGAAAGTGATCCAATATTGAAAGCCAGACATGGAGAGGTGGCCTATGTTGTGAACATTGCTATGCATGAGTTCCAGAGGTCTTGAGGTGCACCATGAAGAGCTAGGGAAGGGATTGGTATGCATTTTTCCAGCCAAGCAGGGTTCACAGATGGGATCAGGCAGAGTCTTCAAGTCTATGGCTATACTAGTGACCAGGTTGTGATGAAGCAGGAACTTCACATCAGCCAGATGATGGTGGGCCAGTCACCTATGCCACAAGGCGAGATCTAGAGGAATAGTGGTGGCTGCTGATGCAAATTCGACCAGTGGGGCAATTTCTCCATCAAGGAAGGCACAGTTGCTCATCCCTATGTTTGCCACAAAGTGTTCAAGCCAAAACTTGCTGGAAGTGCACAAAGTGCTGCTGAGCTGCTCAGATAAGGTCCAGACTAGAGTCCAGTGTGAGTAACTAAAGATATAAACAGTTGTGGAAAGGTATACAGCACCTATAGTGCAGTGTGAGTAACTGAAGAGCAGAAACACTGGACTTTACTTGGGTATGTGCACTTCTGGGTGAACAAATGTAAACAACAAGTGAAGGGAAACAAGTAAAAGGCACATCTAGCACTACAATGCAGGTATGAAGTTGTAACAAGTTGGTAGTAAGTAAGGTAGACCATGATAGTAAGGAATACATGTTCAAAGAAATCACAAGGGATCACACTTGTGCCCAGTGTCAAAGACTGAAGGGAAGAGACACTGGGCACAAAAGTTTTAAGTATACAAACAATCCAAACAACAGGGTGGTAAACAAGCTCATATGCATTACAGCTGATTTTGTCAAAATGAGAAGAAAATCACACAATCAATGTTTTATCTGCTGGCCATCCTGCTAATCCTGGCATCCCAAATGGAATAAAAGCTGTCCTCACTGAGTGTAGCCTGTATTGATCAAGCTTACATGGAAAATGTGGAAAATGTGATGCTGATACCACCATTATCTGTTGCAACAAACAAATCTTAAAGTCACAACTTGATTTTCATGAACAAAAATCACTCATTCAGGAAACCATTGAGGGTCTTAGCCAAATGTGTATTTTCCTCCTGAAATTCCATTGTGGGCTTAACCTGATTGAATTTTTCTGGGGCTGTGTCAAAAAGTACCTTCAAGGCAACTGTGATTACACCTTCAATACACTCAAAACCAACTTACCCATCACTCTTGCCTCAGTCTCAATGAATACCATCCATTTATGGGAACATCAACTGTACCGCTGGATGGATGCCTATCATTTGAGTCTTAACACAAGAAGTGCACAGCTGCAGGTGAAGCAGTTCAGCACATGACACTATAAGTCCCATAGGAGAGTTCCAGAGGCCATGCACATAGTTTCAACAGTGCATAGACTTCATGCACTAATTTGCCTCCATCCTAGAGTTTTTCTTGCTCAATTTTGAGTATGTTACAAAGTGGATTTGTGTTACGACCATGTCCAGCTCCGGGTCTTATCCAGTCACTCCGGTCACATCACAATACTCCAGCCCAACTCTGGTTGCTCACAGTTACTCCGGTCACGGTCGCGTAGTTATACTTCCATTAAGTACGACCCTTGGTCTATACTCCATTCACTCTTTACCACACCTTGCCGTCTACCCTGCCCGTTTGTGAGTTCTCCGTGAACTCAATATATCCTATACCTTGTAGCATTTTCACCAGACCTGACTTTATTTTACCCGGACCTGACCTAGTCCTTACTCCAGTCGTTCCTTGTCCGCCTTTAGGCTGTTTACTTGTCACCGTATATACTCATCCCTAGTTTGCACTTAGTATAAGTACTCTGTAAATTATCCTGTACTCCTCAGTCTGAAATCAACTTAGTCACTACTCCAGTTCCTGTCTGTCTCCGTCTCCATCTCTGTTTCCATCTCAAACCTCTTGACTGGAACCTACGCAAGGGATCAACACACGTTGTCCTTGTCATTGAATCCAAGCAGTCACCAACTCTGGCTGGACTAACTTGTTGTCCAGCCCCCTGCCCTTGTCCTTTGTCTGCCTTTGTCCAGACTTGACCGGACCCCCTACTGGAGTAGACCTGGACTTGACAGTGACCAATAGTGTCAAGACCATGTCCAACTCCGGACTCTTATCCGGTTACTCCGGACTCATCGCAGCACTGTAACTCAACTCCGGTCCTCTGCGCATCACTCCAGTCCCGGACGCGCACATATCCTTCCACTAAGTGCGACCCTTTGCATTAGACTCAATCCAGTCATTACCACACTTCCCTGTCTACCCTGTTGTACCGTGAGTTCTCCATGCCCAGTTTATATCTTCTACCTTGTAGTATTTTCTCCGGACCTTACTTATTTTTGTCGGACCTGACCTAGTCCCAACTCCGGTTGTTTCTTGTCCGCCCTTTGGGCTGTTTACTTGTCACCGTAAATACTCGACCCTAGTCCTCCTTAGTATAAGTACCCTGTACTCCGTCCTGTACTCCTCAGTCTGAAATCAACCATAGTCATCTACTCCTGTTCTTGTCCATCTCCGTCTGTCTCTGTCTACCCCTCTTGACTGGAACCTATGCAAGGGATCAACGCTTATTATCCTTAGTTGTTGAATCCACGCGGTCACCAACTCTGGCCGGACTAACCTCTTGTCCAGCCCTCTGCCTTTGTCCTCTGTCCATTTTCGTCCGGACTTGACCGGACCCCCTACTGGAGTAGACCCAGACTTGACAGTATTTCAGACTCACACTTGTGTTGGTTCACTGTCCAAAACCCCGTACACATACCCTGTTCGATTCCCTTATGACTATGACCACGCGCTCTCGCGCTCGTACCGCTGCAGCACTTGCTGAGGAAGCAGGTGCAGTAGACGACCTCCACCTCTCTGCCGCCCAACAAGCCCTGTCTAACCGCAGGCAACCTCCGGCTTCTGTAAGCCAATTCTGGAGCTTTACAGCTCGCAACCCAGCAGTGCCTTTGACTCCGCGTCGAGATGCTGCGTCCCAGAGCCTTCGTGGTTCTGTGGACTTTGGTCACCATGAATCAGTTTCCGGTGATCGATTCCCTTACCGTCGCGACCCCACTCTGGATTGTTGCAAACCTGCCTGTCACCAATGGTTTGGCCCCGAGGATGGACCCGGAGATGATCTGGACGACCCCGGAGATGGCAATAACGACGACGACGACGACGATGAATTTGTCGACACCCCGGAAGAGCTAGACCCTGGTTTAGCTGTTTTCCACAATCTAGCCATCGCCGTTAACTGCCTCTCCTGCTCTTCCCGCCGGACCAACGAGTCCTCCTCCTCCCGTGCCAAAGTCCGGGAACCGGACACCTTCGATGGCACAGACCCCAAAAAACTCAGGACCTTCTTGGTCCAATGTGAGCTCTGCTTTCAGGACTGTGCCAAAGCGTTCCACCTAGATAGGGCTAAGGTAACCTTTGCCCAGTCCTATCTCAAAGGTATGATGTTGGAGTGGTTCGAACCAGACCTCCTGAACTCCGGAGATCCGGCTGACCGTCCGCGCTGGATGGACAGCTGGGTTCACTTCGTTGCCGAGCTACAAAGTACATTCGGACCTCACGACCCCATCGCCGATGCCGAGCATCAACTCGAGCACCTCCGGATGAAGGACGCGCACTGCGTTACGCGGTACATCATGGACTTCAACCACCTTGCCTCCCAAGTCCAGGACTATGGAGATGGCACGCTCCGCCACCTGTTCTACTCCGGACTTCTGGATCGTCTGAAAGACGAGATTGCTCAAGTCGGCAAACCTCTGACTCTCCATGGACTCCGGGCGCTGTGCCAGGAGATCGATGCGCGCTACCGGGAGCACAAAGATGAAATTGCTTGTACCACAAAGAGTCAGTCCACCCCTTCCCCAGCTAAGTCCTCTGACTCCAGAGGCAACTCATCCAAGTCCGGCAAGGAAAATCCAAGGCCGGCAACACCTCTAGCCCCGCTGCCGCTGGCTTGTCCAAAACAACCAACAATCTGTCCTCTTCCGGTTCTAACAGACTGGACCTCACCAACAAGCTTGGTAAGGATGGTAAACTCACTGCTGATGAGCGAAAACGGCGTCTAGATAATAACCTCTGCATGTTCTGCGGAGGTCCCGGTCACTTCGTGGACAATTGTCCAAAGAAGGCCAAAAAGGCCAAGGCTCGCGCTGCGGCCATCGCTGCTGAGTCCAGTAAAATGGACTCTACTAACTCGGGTGCCAACTCCGAGTCAAAAAAAGAGTAAGCAGCTCCCGGCCCTCCGCACAACTGGCGAGCTGCATTGAGTCCGGAAGTGCACCCAAGGAGGCTCGCCTCAACGCATCCGCTCTCTTAGACCCTAATTCCCTTATGCCTCATGTTTTCCTTTTGTCTTATGATTTACCAGAACTCCATGCGCTTGTGGACTCTGGTTCCACGCACTGTTTTGTAGATACCCAATATGCTCTCGGACACACTCTCTCCACTTACTCCGTTCCTCCGATTGTACTCCGGCTCTTTGACGGTACCTCAAATTTTGTAATTACTCAAGCCGTTGATCTATCAGTGAAATTCCCCGCATCCGGTGATGTCACCCCTATGACCTTCTACCTTGCCCCGTTAGACTCCGAATGCATAATTGTCCTTGGACATAACTGGCTCACCCGCTACAATCCGTTGATTGACTGGGTCCTGAGCAGTTTAACTTTCCGGACCCCTGCACCAAGTTTGCTAGCGCCCCCATCGACTCCCTCTCCGGTTCAGTCCGGTAACCCTGTCTCCGGCCTCTCTGGCCAATCTGACCCCGGCCTTGCGCCATCTGTCGACACTCCGGTTTGCACCCCTCCGCACATCTCTCTGATAAACGCAGCCGCATTCGTGCATGTGTGCAAATTAGAGGGATCCACCAAATACCAACTTCAGCTGCGTCCTTCTGACACAGCAAAGGCTCATTCTTCCTCTGCCTCAACTCTGCCGGACTTGGACATTGTCCCTCCAGAGTATTGCGATTATGCGGATGTGTCCAGCAAGGCGAAAGCTTCCGAACTGCCCCTGCATCGTGACTACGACTTGAAGATTGACCTTGAAGAAGGTACTTCCCCACCTCTGGGGACTCTTGTTCAGATAATCCACAAGGGAGCACACTTGTGCCCAGTGTCAGAGACTGAAGAGAAGAGACTCTGGGCACGAAAATTTCAACTATACAAACAAAGCAAACAAGGAGAAACAAAGGAAAACACAAGCCACAAATCATGTGATGTACCATGAAAGGAAGGAGCTGAAGTAATCACTGAAAAAGGCGTGCATAAGCACAACAAGAGTGCACAAACACTCAATATCAACAACTCTCTACTCACTGTCTCTGGTCGAGCTCTCCGCTCTCCGGACCTTCATCGCCGAGAACCTCAATACAGGTTTCATCTGTCCTACCGCTTCCTCCCACGCTGCTCCGGTCCTCTTTGTAAAGAAGAAGGACAGCTCACTCCGCCTCTGCGTTGACTTCCAAGGCCTAAACAAAATCACCAAAAAGGATCACTACCCACTCCCCCTCATCTCTGATCTACTGGACTCACCCAGCCATGCTAAAATCTATTCAAAGATCGATCTCCAGCACGCATACCATTTAGTCCAGATTGCTCTGGGCGATGAATGGAAGACCGCCTTCCGTACGCGCTATGGGTCCTATGAGTGGTTAGTCATGCCCTTCGGCCTCACTAACGCCCCTGCAGCCTTCCAGCGCTTTGTTAACACCGTCTTCGCCGATATGCTCGACGTCTGCGTCGTCGTGTACCTCGACGACATCCTCATTTACTCCGAGGATATGGAGTCCCACCAGCAGCACATCCGGGAAGTGCTCCACCGTCTCCGGTTGCATGGCCTCTTCGCCAAACTGGAGAAATGTGAGTTCCACTCGGACTCGGTAGAGTATCTTGGCTACCACCTATCTCCGGAAGGTTTGACTATGTCTCCGGACAAGATCCAAACCATCTCCGACTGGCCTGAACCGTGAAAGGTAAAGGACATCCAGTCCTTCCTAGGCCTCGCCAATTTCTACCGCCGGTTCATTTTCAACTACTTGGACATTGTGGTCCCTCTTACCCGGCTCACCCGGAAAGATGCTCCTTGGAATTTCTCCAAGGACTGTCGACGTTCTTTCAATGCTCTCAAGCATGCTTTCACCACTGCGCCAATCCTCACCCACTTCATTCCGGATACTCCTATTATCGTGGAAACTGACGCCTCCGACTACGCTGTTGCCGGTATCTTGTCGATCACCTGCGCCGACAGAGAGATTCGTCCGGTCACATACTACTCCCGGACTTTGACCGCTCTGGAGTTAAACTATGACACCCACGATAAAGAGCTACTGGCTATCTTCGAAGCTTTCCAGAACTGGCGTCACTACCTTGAAGGCTCCGCCTCTCCTATAGATGTCGTCACAGACCACAAAAACCTCGAGTACTTCTCCACCTCAAAAGTACTGTCCCGCCAGCAAGCCTGGTGGTCTGAATTTTTATCTCAGTTTAATCTTATCATTCGTTTCCGCCCCGGAAAACTTGGTGCCAAGCCAGACACTCTCACTAGACAATGGGACGTCTACCCCAAAGAGGGGGATAGTGGCTACGCCCGGGTTAACCCCCAAAATCTCCGGCCGGTGTTCACTCAAGAACAGCTCACTAATTCACTTCGCACTACTTACCTAGAGTTCCCGGTCCTCCGTGCGGTCACAATCATGGACATGGAAACACTCCACAGCGACATCCTATCCACACTACCCTCTGACCCCATTGCCCAGATCCATCTTGCAGACCCTCCGGACTCTCGCTGGTCCGCTGACGAGGCAGGATTCCTCCAACTAGACGGTTGTATCTACGTACCGGACTCAGACGATCTCCACCTCCGAGTCCTCCAGTATCGACACGATCACACACTAGCCGGTCACTTTGGGCAAAACCGGACTCTAGAACTAATCCGGCATGAGTATACTTGGCCTGGTCTCCGGACCTTCGTCAAAGACTACGTCTGGTCCTGTACCTCTTGCGCAAGAGCTAAGACACCGCGCCATAGACCCTATGGATTGCTGAAACAGCTCCCTGTACCGGAGAAGCCATGGAATTCCATCTCCATGGATTTCATAGAGCAACTCCCCTCATCCACCGGCTTCACAGCCATCCTGGTCGTAGTAGACAGGCTCTCTAAACAGGCCATATTCATTCCTACTCATGACACTATCACTAGCCTGGAGGTCGCAAAGCTCTTCTTACTCCACGTGTTCTCCAAGCATGGTGTTCCCGCCCACGTCACCTCAGATCGCGGTACCGGGTTCGTCTCGCACTTCTTCCGGTCGCTCGGAAAGGCTCTTGACATGCGCCTCCACTTCACCTCCGGTTACCACCCGGAGGGCGATGGCCAGACTGAACACTCTAACCAGACCCTCGAACAGTACCTCCAGATCTACTGCAACTACCAGCAGGACAACTGGGCGGACTTACTCCCACTAGCAGAGTTCGTGTACAACAACGCACCTAGTGTTGGTATTGAGTGTTTGTGCACTCTTGTTGTGCTTATGGACGCCTTATTTAGTGATTACTTCAGCTCCTTCCTTTCATGGTTCATCACATGATTTGTGGCTTATGTTTTCCTTTGTTTCTCCTTGTTTGCTTTGTTTGTATAGTTGAAATTTTCGTGCCCAGAGTCTCTTCTCTTCAGTCTCTGACACTGGGCACAAGGTCTGTAATCTGTAGCTCTCCTCTTAATTTAGTCTCTGACACTGGGCACAAGAGTGCTCCTTTGTGGTTTATCTTAACACCTAGTGCTACCACCAGAGTGTCACCCTTCTTCGCTAACAAGGGCTACCACCCTAGCATCTCTGTTTACCCAGAACGTGATATGACCTCCGCCCGGGCTCGTGACTACGCAGTCGACCTTGAGTCGCTGCATCAATACCTTAGGGAAGAAATGGCTAACGCCCAACTATGATACCAAGGTCCGGCAGATGCTAAACGCTCTCTGGCACCGGACTTCAAGGTTGGTGATCAAGTCTACGTCAAAGCCAAATACTTCCGGTCTACGCGACCATCTAAAAAACTATCAGAAAAGAACCTTGGGCCCTATACCATCATCGCCCAAGTAGGCTCTCTCTCCTTCACACTCCGCCTTCCAGACTCCATGCGCGCAGTTCACCCAGTTTTCCACATCTTCCAACTAGAGCCGGCCATACCCAACACCATCCCGGACCGGATACAACCTCCGCCACCACCAGTCGAGGTGGATGGCGAACCGGAGTTTGAGATCTCTGAGATCCTCGACTCCAAGGTTGACCGCTGCCGCAAAACGTGCAAACTCTTGTACTTGGTATGTTGGTCTGGTTATGAAGGGACTGACGAAGAAACATCTTGGCTTCTCACCACTGAACTAGGCAACGCTACGGAGCTACTAGAAGATTACCATGTCCGGTACCCGGACAAACCCGGACCACTTGCGTGTTAGTTTTGGTGATTTTCACCTCTTCTTATGACTCTATTACTTACTATGATGGTCTACCCTACTTACTACCAAGTTGTTTCAGCTTCATAGCTGCATTGTAGCGCTAGATGCGCCCTTGACTTGTTTCCTTCACTTGTTGTTTACATTTGTTTACCCAGAAGCGCACATACCCTGTAGAGTCCAGTGTTTCTCCTCTTCAGTTACTCACACTGGACTCTAGGTGCTGTATACCTCTCCACAACTGTCTATATCATTAGTTACTCACACTGGACTCTAGTCTGGACCTGATTTGAGCAGCTCAGTAGCACTTTGTGCGCTTCCAGCAAGTTTTGGCTTGAACATTGCGTCCATGTAATATTACTCTCGCTCTCTGTTTCTCTTATCTGTTTCCTTTATCTGTTTCACTCTGTCTCATGTAATATCACTCACTAAAACTCAGGGCACTTTTCTTTATAAACAAAAGCAATACTAATTACATTTTATTTACAAAAGTCCGGACCAGACCAATTCATGCATGAGGAGGGGCGTGGTGCGACAGCAACTCGTCACCAGCCTTCTCCATCTCCTGCTCGAGGTCTTTGACCTCCTGGTCGATCTCCTCCGGATCCACCTCCTCGTCGCTCTCCGGGTCCGTCCCCGGCTCGTTGTGCAGTCTGTTGAACCAGTGGCACTCCTCGAGGAACATCTCGAGGGTGCGGCCCACTCAGTCATTGGATCGCGCCACCACACGCTGTGCTTGCCTCATCCGGCACACCTCTCCGGTTAACTCCCCCATCAACTCCACAAGTCGATCCATCCGGTCCAGGAACGCTTGGTTCCCGGATCCTCCGGACCCGGACTTCGATGGTCCGGCCACCTCTTGAGTCTCGTCGTCCACGATGACCGCCGCCAACTTCTTGACCTTCTTTTGTTTATCGCCACCTCGCGGCGATGTCGCGACGGCCTTGGTCTTGCCTTTGTCCACACCGGACCCGGATCCTCCAGTTTCGACCTCCACCCGCTCACACTTCTCCTTGAGACCAGCGCACCTTTTGCAGGCACGCTGTTTGGGCTTCTGTGGGTCCTGCACACACTGCACCCCAAACTTGGTGCAGCGCACGCAACTTGGTTAGTGAAGTCAGCACAAGCGAAAATTAAAAGTATATATATGCTTACCGGAGGTCAATGACCTGGACGCCGCTGGAACCAGCGACCAGCTCCTCCCTCACCCTCTTCTTCGCCGGCTCCCCTGCTTTCTGTTTCCCCAGAGCCACCTCCGCCCGGCGCTCTGCCTCCGCCTTGCGCTTGTCCTCTGCCATCAGCCGCGCCTTCTCCTCGAGGATCCGCTGGCGCTCCGCTTGTAGCCTCGCGAAGTCTTCGTGAGCCCTTTTCTCTGCCTCCTCCTTGGCCTTCCGTTCCACCTCCACCCTTGCTCTCCTCTCCGCCTCTTCGCGCGCCCGCCTCACTGCCTCTTCATGCTCCTGGCGTGCTCGCTCCTCCACCTCCACCTTCGCCTGCTTGCGCCTTCTCTTCTCCGCCCTCTTCGCATTCACTACGTTGTCCTCGTCATCCGTCAGAGCCCGGAGCTCCTCCAACCGTGCTCTTGTCCAGTCTCTGGACCTGGTTGTGCTGGCAGTGGGGGTGGTGGTTTGCGTGGGTGCAGACATGGTAATAAGAGAGTAAGAAAGTTGGGTGTAGAAACCAAACCGGTCTGTTCTTATAGATCCCCATTTCACACTCAGACAAAGGACTCCGGACTCCGCATTGTTCTAAGCGACCACACAGTAGCCTCATGGCGGGCCTCATGGGTTCGGCCCCTAAGAGGGGGATACTGTCAAGACCATGTCCAACTCCGGACTCATCGCAGCACTGTAACTCAACTCCAGTCCTTTGCGCATCACTCCGGTCCTGGACGCGCACATATCCTTCCACTAAGTGCGACCCTTTGCATTAGACTCAATCCAGTCATTACCACACTTCCCCGTCTACCCTGTTGTACCGTGAGTTCTCTGTGCCCAGTTTATATCTTCTACCTTGTAGTATTTTCTCCGGACCTTACTTATTTTCGTCGGACCTGACCTAGTCCCAACTCCGGTTGTTTCTTGTCCGCCCTTTGGGCTGTTTACTTGTCACCGTAAATACTCGACCCTAGTCCT
>Ga0307518_10002365_pt1 | contig 13752 bp, 12 predicted proteins | sample 25_EM_MG_FD_203889 | JGI IMG/M metagenome (GOLD analysis project Ga0307518, IMG submission 203889) | Populus trichocarpa ectomycorrhiza microbial communities from riparian zone in the Pacific Northwest, United States - 25_EM | ecosystem: Host-associated > Plants > Roots > Unclassified | place...
CAACAAAGGTATATTGATCCTTACCTGTTTGAAAGTTTCAAAGATTTCAGAGTTGTGATTGACTTTCCTTTGTTTGGTCATGACATGAGGAAATGGAAGTGCTGGCGAGGAATCAATCTTTTCTTTGCAATGTTCAGATTCAACCCCTTCCTTACCCTCAGAGATTAACTCATCATCTTTCTCATAAGGTTCAAGAGTGGATTTTTCAATAACCTTACCACTACGAAGAGTGATGACTAATTTGACTTGATCCATGTGTTGGCTTCCGGAACTACTTGCATTTGCATTGTATTGCCCCTTGGAATTTTGCTGTGGTTGAGATGGAAACTTACGTTTCTCTTGAAAACTGAGAGCAGATGTGAATTTTGCAAGAGTATCTTTAAAATCTGTTATGCTTTGAGCAAGTTGAGTGTTGATTGTCTCTTGCTTTTTAATGATTGCATACAAAGTTTCCTCAAGATTTCTTCTATGAGGGGGAACATAAGGAGATGCATATCCATGAGAATTTTGGAAATTATGGTGTGCTTGAAACGATGGCCGTGAAGTTTGTGCAATATTGTTATCACTCTTTCAACTGAAATTTGGGTGATTTCTCCAACCAGGGTTGTATGTTTGCGAGTGTCGCACGTCACCCGCATGGCCTCCGTTGACGATTTTTCTTTTGTTTGATTGATTGGTTATTGGGAGTCGCCACCTAGTATTTGATTCAGGGTTACTAGGAAACCCAGATGTACTGGTCTTTATCAGAGATTCACGGGTAAGGGACTTGTTGTAGTTAGGGAAGGTATTAGCACCCCTAACGCACCGTACCTGAGGTAAGCTGCTTCGTGACTTGATGTAATTTAAATTTTTTTGAAAGTTGTCTTGCCAATGATTTCTTAAAAACTGAAGAAAAGTTCTTATTGGGAAGGAGATCCTTATCTTATCAGATAAAAAAACCTAATTGCTCTAACATCAATAAAAACAAAACAAACTTTTCTATTTAATATCAAGAATACATCTTACGTATAAGATTATAATCCTGGATACCAAAAGAAAAATATTTTTTTGTTATTTTTTTTTGAAATATGAACCAAATTCAATGCAAATTAAAACATTCAATTTTTTCTCTTTTTCATTCTTTTTATCTTTTTAGTTTTTTTTATTCGAAAACATACATAAAAAAAAACAATACAAACGCACACATCACTTTTTTACTATTTTTTATCACACCCACAATTACAAGTTCACAATGTAACAAAAATATAAAATACTGTCAATAATTTAAATACACGTTTCAACATCTAAAAAAATACAAAATGGACTCCAAAACACAGCTAGAAGGTTTCTGGGCACGAGAACAGTAGCGGCGCGTTGCTCCACGTGCCACAGTCACTGGCGGCGCGTGGGTTCACGTGCCACCGTCAATGAAGGCAGCAAACCTGTGGATCGGGGACGCCTTCTTCTTCTCTATCTTCCTACGTTGTCGGTGAGGACCACCGTCACCTGCAACAAGGGAAACAACGCACAAACAACAGTTGATTTTAGTTTTATTTTCTCCTCCTCGGATCTGGTTCTTTCTCTGCAGCTCCTTTTTTTCTTTTCGTTTCCCATTCTTCTCTGTTTTTAGGCTGCCAACTCTAAGGTCAAGGCGTCTGTGGCTTGTGGTCGGCGGGTTCTGTGGGTTCTGTCGTGTTTGGACTGCTGCTGGAGGCCGGTTGAAGGAGATGAAGGAGTAGGGGCTGCTGCTGTTGTCGTCTGTTCGACTGGCTTCATTGTGGAGAAGAGAGTGTTGCCCGGGCGCTGCCGTGTGTGGGCTGCTGGATCTCCTGTGAGGACAGCGCTGCTGCGACTGACGGTGAAGACCGTGGGTCTGTGGTTGTTGAAGCTGCGGCGGAGATGGGAACAACTGTTGAGCAGTAAGGTTGAGATGTGGTTGGCCGAGAGATGAGAGGGACGATGGAGAGGCTGGGAGAGGGAAGGTCTGGTGGAGGTGGTGGAACCGGTTGGGAGAGGGGAGAGGAAGATGGTCTGATGAGGAGCTGAAGGTTTGTATTGATGAGGGGGGAGAGCAAGAGACTCTGGTTTGGTTTCAAAAGGAGGGGGGCGGCCGGCCTTTGTGTACAGGGAAGGGGAGGCTTGCGGCCGCCCCTGGTTCTCTCTGGTTTGCTAAAAGGGAAAGGGGGGGCGGTCGGTTCTGTTTTGCTTTGTTTTTCTAGGTCCGCTGAAATGAGCGGTGGCTTGAGTTAAAGAGAAGAAAGGGTTATGGTTTTTAAGGTTTTTTGTGGTTTAGGGTTTCTTTGTAATTCCCTCAATTGTGTAAAATTGCCCCCCTTGTGTGTGTTGTAGAGACTAGTATTTATAGGTAAAAGTATTGCTAGGTTTCCAAACTTGGTCCCTCAACTTCTTTTTTTTTTTTGTAAATTTGATTTTTCTTATTTTTTTTGAATTTTTCTTATTTTTTTTTTGGATTTTTCTTATCAATATCGCGTCGAATGAGGAAAATCGGTGATTTTAAAAATAACGTGTTAAAAGTTGAACGTGTTCTAAAAACCTTTGAAAATTTAAATTCTTTTGAGATGATGCTAAAAATGATAAAAATGATGCAAATATATTAAAAAACGTTTTTTTTTTATTTTCGTTGTTTTTCGCTATTTTTGGAATTTTTTTCTGAAAATTTATCAAAACATGGGTAAAAAATTGGGTAGCAACAGATGCCCCCTCTTTACAATGCTTACAAAGCAAAACTCCTCAATGTTTTACATAGAAAGCGTTGTAAAGAAAACTTGTCTTCTTGTCTTCCTAACTTGTTGAATATCCACTCATCTAAAGACCTTACTCTTTTTTTTTTCTCTTTTCCTTCTCTTTTCTTTCTCTTCTCTCTCTCTCTCTCTCTCTCTCTCTCTCTTTCTTTTTCTCTCTTTTCTTTTCCGTTAACCTGAGATCCCATCTAGCGACCTCCTTTAACCAAAACCAAAGAATGTGTGTAGCTCGGTCAACCTGAAATCCCATCTGGCGACCTTCTTTAACCCGAAACAAAGAATGTGTGTAGCTCGATCAACCTGAGATCCCATTTGGCGACCTCTTTTAACCAAAACCAAAGAATGGGTGTAGCTCGGTCAACCTGAAATCCCATCTGGCGATTCCCTTTAACCAAAGCTACCTGAGATCCCTTCTAGCGACCTCTTTTAACCAAAACCAAAGAAAATATGTGTAGCTCGGTCAACCTGAAATCCCATCTGGTGATTCCCTTTGATCAAAGCTACCAGAGATCCCTTTTGGCAACCTCTTTTAACCAAAACCAAAGAAAATATGTAACTCGATCAACCTGAAATCCCATCTGATGATTCCCTTTAACCAAAGCTACCTGAGATCCCTTATAACGACCTCTTTTAACCAAAATCAAAGAAAATGTGTAAAAAGTGATCTCGTTGTAATGGGTGACCTACCCAGGTGGAAAAAATATGAAGTGCGGTCTCATTATAATGGGTGACCTACTTAGATGGGAAAAATGTGAAGTGATAAGTGTGAAAAAATAGGACTTACCTGGTGAAGTCCTGAAGAGATGATAGGAGAAAGGCTGGAAAACTTGGTGCTTCTTGATAATTCTCGATCGCAGGGTTTGAAAACTCGATGCTTCCTGATTGCATGGTTGACCTGACAATTCCTGATCGCGGGGGTTGACAACTTGGGGCTTCCTAATTGCAAGGTTGATCTTTTCATTTCTTTGAGATTTTCCTAATGGTAGGGTTCATCTCATCTTCTTCTTATTCCATGATCAAAACCGATTATTTGTTATCATCAACGCAATGCTTCTTTCTTTTTCCACAATCTTGTTAGACCTCATTGAGGATTTTTCTTGTAACAATTCAAAAACAATTGTGCAATGTTTTGAGGTTAGATGACATGTATGCATTCTTACCTGATTTGGAATATAAGTCCCCCTTCTTTGATGCTCCATCATCATAAGGTGCCTTTGTTTGCATTCCAAAGCCTTTTTTATCCGTCTGATTTACCGACTTATCCGTGTGTTAGCCATCCACTCAGCTGTAAGTGTCGTGCCTATTATGGGCTATCCGCGATGATTACTCTTCTCGTTGTTCATCAAGCATGAGTGTGCCCTCAAGTGTGGTGTTGCTTGATTCATCATGAATAAGCTTAGCAAATCATTCATCTCCTGGATTCTATCAAGAATTGTTCTCTGGTTGGTTGTGTGCATCTTGCCAACACCCATCAAGATTGTCAATTAGTCATGAACCTGCCTCCAGTTGAAACATACCTTTCAAGTATATGTTATCACCAGTCTTCTTAGAAACTATCTAGTCATCCAGACATGCATCTCATAGCTTGCAGTACAAGGCTCATCGTTGTAAGCTCAGTGTTTTTCTCAATGGATTCCTCTTATCTTGTCGAATCAGATTGCGAAGAGAAATGTATTGGCCTCATCAATGATGTTTAATTTATCACCCATATTCATATAGTGAAGTGCGCCTTTGAGCTTCAAAACAGATAGTCTCACAGTCAGTCTTGATGGTGTGCATCCTTTCAATGTTCATTCAAATGCATTCACACGATAACATCTGTCAGGAGTCATAGCCATGTTTTAGAGGGTAATTCAAGATGAAGATATGAAGTTGTCCCTCAAGTGCAACGTTGTTTTCAATTGCTGCTAGAGTTCACTAGATCATGGAATGTTTTTGAACAATATTGCCCCCGGTGTGATCTGAATGTGCTCGTTCATTGATTATCTTTCTTCGAACCACATTGTCCTTTGTTCACCGATTCTTCATTAAATCATCTTTCTTTGCCCCCCAGCTGAGCTGAATACTGTTTGTTTTCCTTCTCAGAGTCCACTGTATTGCCCCAAGGTGTCTCAACTTTTCAAGGAGTGTTGAGAAGAGTTGATGTCATTTCATGTCAAGGATTTCGCAGACTTAATCGATGTTCTTCTTTGTTCGACAATCTTTCTTGTTCTGGAATCAAATCTCATATTTCAAAGGTCATATATATTCAAGTCTAATTGTTGAAATGAAATCAGAGAGATATCAGTTTTGAAAAAGATCTTTTGAAAATCAAGCTTTTTGGTCAAAGACCCAACACACGTCATTCAAAATATGTAATCCTTTTATTTGTCTTGTATTTTAAAAACATAAATTGACCCGTTGTAAGATTAAAATAGCCTTTCCCATGGTTCTTTGTGTCTACTTTAAACTCTGATTTTGGGAATATCTTTTTGATGGTCTGTGATGAGGTGACATTTTTGTGAATTTAAAAAACAAGATGCTCTTAGGCTTTATTAAGAAAGGTTGTTTCTTTTCTTAGCATTTATTTTATCAACATGCATAATAACCAGTAGCTTAATTCATGAAGTCACGACCCTTATAGAAAAGCTCTTCCAGTTTTGAGAGCATCATTTATTGGTTCAGATTGCTTACTTGATCGAAAAGGGCTTTTAAAAGCACATAATGCAGGCTATGGTTCATGGCTAAGAAAGAAAGGGAAATTCACAAGCTTAAAAAGGTGTTTAAGGGTTTCAAAGACTTAGGATCAACATTAATTATTCATCAATTCTCTTTCTCTTGTTGTCTTTGTAGAGAAAGTGACATATAACCTTGTTAACCTCAAAGATCAGAATTCTCTTAACATAGGTCATAAAGCAAATCCAACTTCTTCCTTAATGAATAACCAATATACTCATTAGAGGCTTTATCATTGATACCAAAAGACAATGTTTGTAACTCGGTATTTTTTCTGGTATTGACTTTTGGTGTATGCTGTGTCTTTTCTTAATTGAAACCTCTTTTGTTCTTCCTAGACTTGGCCTTCCTTCCTTAATTTTTGACTTGCCTTTAAGTGTTGGCAATTTCCACTCTTTTTTTTTTATAGCCTTCCTCAAAGTTTTCTCACATGCCCCCAGTCTATGGTTTCTTTCTTTTAGCCCTCTCTTAATTGTTGGACTTTTTTTCTTAGCCTTTCTTTTATCCATTGATTCTATCAGTGTCTTCAAAATATCTCTTATTTGTCCCCAGTGTTGGGTGTGATCCTAGTCAGGGTTTCTTTTGAAAAGAAATGTTATATCAGGCTCAAATGGGGATTGCAAGGGATATATATCTTTAAAAAGTGAAGGGATGAACAAAGATGACATTTTCTCATTTCAAGCAAGGTCAATTAGAACCGATAAATTTTGATCTCTTTTAGTGTAATGATTTGGACTTATAAGAACCATGATTCACGAGTCCATAACTATTGAATCCACTACATGTCATTATGCATACTGCTAAAATTTAGCTACATGGTGTGTGGTTCAATTTCAAGTGTGAGTTCAAAATTTGTTTGGTCGCCTCATATTGTTTATCTTGATATTTTAACAAATATCGAGTCATTTCTGCAATCAAAACACTTATAATCTTTTAGGATTGACTAGCCTTAATTTTGCATGTTGGAGCTTGATCAAAATATTTTGTCAAAATACCCTTTGAAAGAAGCATCTATTGATTTCAAAACAACAGGAAGACAAAGGAAAGACATGTTTCGTTCAAGGATGAGAAATGACCCTAAAACAAACTGCAAAATGGCAAAAATCCATAACAAAATGATTGACAATTCAACATCATTCTTGGATCAGCTTTTCTGGCAATATTTGTGCTTGGCCAAACATTTTCGATCTTTTGTCAATCTGAGGATGTTCTGGTGACAATATGGTTCGTGATATCATCTTTCACAAACTCAACTTGCTTTTTGCTCACCATGATCCGGTCTCGATTCTTGAAAATTTTGCAACTATTCAAATGAATGGCCCAAGACCCCACCATGATACTCACATCTCTTGTCTGGATTATACCACCTAGGAAATAGTGGTTGCATGGGATTTGACGGAGTCAGGACGACAATTCTGGGGCGTAACAGATGCTGGTAGACAAACTTTAGTGGCTGAGACATGTCAATCTTGGCAAAGACATTTGAGCAGTTGATGCTACAGTGAGACATGGCTAAACCATATAAATAACATTTTCCACCTTCAGAGTTATCTTCTGATTTATCTCTCATCATTGTTTTGGAATCCATGGCAGAACCTTCAATCTTTCCCATCATTATAGCTTGTTCAACTCTTATAGCCATCCTCACAATCTCATGCCAATCTTTTATGCTTGTTGTGGTTGTTTGAAGATTGGTGGAAACCTTTCAAGGTTGTTAGGTATCCTAGTAGCGCACAGCACCGCCACTGCCGACACGTGGAATCATGTATTGTCTCTACTATAAGAGAAATTGATGAATCTGAAACTCTTATGTCTCCTTCTTCGATTCCTCATTCGTGGTGCAGCAAACAAGCACCAATAAAGGGAGTTCTGTTATGTTGAAGTTTCAGTCTTCTTCATGTTTTTCAGTCTAGACATGTCTCTTCTCTCTACTTCTGCGTTTTAATGCTGACACTGGTAGGAGAAAAATTATAGATGATCTGAAACTACTGTATTCCTTCTTGGATTCTCCATTGGCAGATCCACAAACAGATCTTTGCAAAAAGAGCTCTGCTATATTGAAGTTTAATGCCAAATCATGTTTTTCAGACCAACATCCTATGTTGCTGAACTGGAATGGAGTTCACAACATATGTGGCTAGAAAGAAGGCCTTTGCTCATGGCGTGAAAGGCTAACATCTATTGGATGCCATTGAAAAATGTGGAGGCAGTGAATAATTAACAGTGCAGCTGAACCAAAAAGGAGATTGTCTTTTATTGATTACTGAAGGCGTTGTTGCTGCTGTTCATAATTGAGGAGAGGCAGTGCCACTTCAATGTTTTAGCCACTGCTGGTGGAGTGCTGAGAAAAAAGAGTTCATTATTTTTCCTTGTGTGGGACATGGACTGACAGTGCTTCCACAAGAGGCTGTGCAGACATTCCCTTTCCACTATTGAAGTTCAACACTTGTTCAAGCAGATCGAGTTTAACTACTTCACATTTGATGCTCTCAATTTTCTTTTGACAATCGGTCTCTCGCCAACCTCTTTCTTCATTTTCCATCTTTTTTCAATCAGTATAGTAGACCTCGGGTAAGGGAACCAACTTTTCATCCTGGTGCATGCATGACAAATGTATGAGCATGTAATCTATATGATGAACTCACCCTTCGAGGGGTGACATATGGTCATAACTCTTGTATGATGAAACAAGAATCATGATTCTTGCCCAAACTCTACAATGAAAATTTTCTGAGTGACGGCCATTGTGTCACCCACAAGTCTTGAGTTCAAGATGCTTCAAGAAGGGTTTGCCCTGATGCAAATAATGATATCAAATACAACCTAAGGACAAGTTCTATTTATTATGTGAACATTGGTAGGTTGTCTACTTGGTCTCAAAAGGGTCTCATATCTGCCCAGTGACGATCTTCGTAAAAACAGTATAGGGGCGTTGCAAGAAACGGTTAAGGCACGTATACCCATCATTACCAAGCAAGCACTCAGATATGAGTTGGGTGTTTCACGCATCTGAACCCTGACCAATAGTCATAGGGCAGATCGCTAGTTCCCCACCTAACCTAGAAGCTTGTGTGTGCTTTCAAAAATTAAAACAGGTGATGCATGAGACAATTCTATAAAATGCATGTAAACAAAAACATTAAAAAAATACAAAAACTTAAAGCACATCAAATACACAAAGCTCAGTCCAATATTGTCAGAACAGTACCTTCCCCAGCGAAGTCGCCATTCTGTTGCATATCACCCGCGTGGTGTCCGTTGGCGATTTTTCTTTTGTTTGATTGATTGGTTCTTGGGAGTCTTCACCTAGTATTTGATTCAGGGTTACTAGGAAACCCAGATGTACTGGTCTTTGTCAGAGATTCACGAGTAAGGGGCTGGCTGTCGTTAGGGAAGGTATTAGCACCCCTAACGCACCCTACATGAGGTAAGCTGCTTCGCGACTTGATTTAATTTAATTTTTTTTGAAAGTTGTCTTGCCAATGATTTCTTAAAAACTAAAGAAAAGTTCTCCTCGGTAAGGAGATCCTTATCTTATCGGATAAAAAAACCTAATTGCTCTAACATCAATGAAAACAAAACAAACTTTTCTATTTAATATCAAGAATACATCTTACGTATAAGATTATAATCCTGGATACCAAAAGAAAAATATTTTTTTGTTAAAAGGGAAAGGGGGGGCGGCCGGTTCTGTTTTGCTTTTTTTTTTTGGGTCCGCTGAAATGAGCGGCGGCTTGAGTTAAAGAGAAGAAAGGGTTATGGTTATTAGGGTTTTTTGTGGTTTAGGGTTTCTTTGTAATTCCCTCAATTGTGCAAAATTGCCCCCCCTTGTGTGTGTTGTAGAGACTAGTATTTATAGGTAAAAGTATTGCTAGGTTTCCAAACTTGGTCCCTCAACTTCTTTCTTTTTTTTGTAAATTTGATTTTTCTTATTGTTTTGGATTTTTCTTATTTTTTTTTATTTTTCTTATCAACATCGCCTTGAATGAGGAAAATCAGTGATTTTAAAAATAACACGTTAAAAGTCGAACGCGTTCTAAAAACCTTTGAAAATTTAAATTCTTTTGAGATGATGCTAAAAATGATAAAAATGATGCAAATATATTAAAAAAACATATTTTTTGGATTTTCATTGTTTTTCGCTATTTTTGGAATTTTTTTTTCTGAAAATTTATCAAAACATGGGTAAAAAATTGGGTAGCAAAAGCAAGTATGAGTTATGATTGAGCCTTTGGAAACTGTTTAAAGCATGAGCTTGTTCATGGAGGCATTCCTTGAAAGAAGGCAAAGTTGGACAGTCATTGGTTGAGTCTTCATTGGTTTCACAGATTTGACACACAATTTCCTGAACAGATTTTAATTGACCACTCTTTTTCAATTCTAGTGCCTCGACTTTTCTAGCTAAAGATGCAAACTTGGCTTAGAGGTCATGATCTTCCCTAAGGTTGTACATTCCTCCACTAGATGTATGAGGTTGAGTTTTACTTGGTGCCTCATAAGTGCCTGTAGTGTCCTAATTTTGAGCATTTTCAGCTAGTAAGTCTAGGTACTCCATTGCTTCATTAGGGTCTTTATCTTCAAAAGTTCCATTGCACAACAATTCCACCATTTGTCTATCTTTAGGTGTTAACCCTTCATAAAAATGTGAAATCAATCTCTATGTTTCAAAACCATGATGAGGGCAAGTATTAAGCAAGTCTCGATACCTATCCCAACATTGGTAAAATGTTTCTTTTGTTTTTTGAGTGAAAGTGGTGATTTGTCTTTTGAAATAGTTTGTTTTATGAGATGGAAAAAACTTTTTAAAAAACTGTTGTTGCATTTCATCCCAAGCATGAATGGATCCTGACCTAAGATTTTGTAGCCATGTTTTAGCGTTATCTTTTAATGAAAAAGGAAAAAGCTTTAATCTGATGGTGTTCATGCTATAATTTAAGTCATTATAGGTGTTACAGACCTCCTCAAATTCCCTTAAATGCAAGTATGGATTTTCTAAATCTAAGCCATGAAAAGAAGGTAAAAGTTGAATAATGCATGACTTAAAATTGAAGTGAGATGCATCAGAAGGGAAAACTATACATGAGGGTGCACTTGTTCTTGTGGGATTCATGTGGTGTATAAGTGTTCTAACTCGATTATTCTCATTATGAAGTGATTGGTTATCTTTGTCATAACCCATTTTTGGGTCACTCCCAAATTCATTTTTCTTTTCTCCATAAAAAAAAAGAAGACACGGTGCCGTTTTAAATAGTACTGTGCATATTCTTCTCCCCTGCGAATGCAAAGACAGGGGAGAAGAAGATTTTTGAAAATTTTTCCCGCTATTCTTCCCCTCTCTCTTTCCCCTCCCACTTGCACAAAACCCATACCTATAAGCCCATGCCGCCATGATGAAGAAAACAGGAAACCATGCCCTGCCAGCAGTTCCCATCACCCACCTTACCCTGCGCCATGGTAGGGGTAAGGTGACCCTCTCCTCCTTTGCTTATAAATACCAGAGGAGGAACCAACAAAAGGGGGGGCAAAATTTTGGAGAAGGAGAGAAGCAAACGACAGATTCAGGGGGGAATTTTTGGTGTGAAAAAGAGGAACGAACCGGGGAATTTTGAGGGTGTAAGGAGAGTGAAAGAACAGAAAAAAAAAGTCGAAACCAGCAGAGAAACAGAGGAGAGGAGAGGAAGAACCACCGGCTGCGGTCCGCATAGCTGCCACCATCGCCTCCACCGTTCCTCCCAGTCACCCCCGATAGCACCATCATCGTCCAAAAATAGAAGAAGAGACAGAGAAGTGAGAGGAAGAAAAATACAGAGAAATAGAGGCTTGCGCCTCTACACGGGGAAGAAGAAAACAAACTGTAGCAAACTCCGTCTGCCTGCCTCATTGCAGCGACAACAACCCCTCCGCCACCTACAACGCCGTCAACAACAGCTGCCACCACAGAAACAGAAGAGCAACTAGAGAGTGGGAGAAGGAATAAAATAGAGAGAGAAGAAACCTTGTTGACAGAGAGAACAAAAAACAGAGGAAGAAAACAGCACAGCGAAGCAGAGGGGAGAAGAAGAAAGACCGCTGCCTCTGCCACCGTCTGCCACCACCGTTACCCTTCACGCCGACCAGACCACCGCCATCGCAAGTCAGCCTTCCTTCCCCCTTCTTCTTCTTCCCCGCTGTTCACTGCATGAACAACGGGCGTGAATTAATTCACGCCTTCTGTTCATGCATGAACAGTGGGCGTGAATTATAATTCATGTCCACTGTTCATGCAGCAGTGGGCTTCGGCCCAGATTTGTTTTTGGGCCTGGTCTGGTTTAGTTCTAAACACTTTCAAAAAATTATTTTCGAAAAAATTTGTGATTTCCCCCGCGCATTTTGTTATGGAATTTTGCTTAATATTGGTTTGTATTTTTATACAGTAAAGATACAAATCCAATATTAAAATACCCGGTTTTCATCAAAACTTAAAAAAAAATGTTTTTGTTTTCATGCATACGGCCAAGTCTCTCAAAAACAAAATTACATCATATTTTCATACAACAAAGAAAACTTCAAAAAAAAAAAATGTTTTAGCATGCATTTTGGCTTTAATAACCAGTTTATTAAAGTCACAAGAACTTAGCCAATATTTTAAAATTTTCAAAAAAAAATTATTTTTTTCTTAATATCAGGGATTATGAATTTATACATAAAACGTACTCCCGATATTAAAAAGGTAGTTTTCTTTTATAGACATTAGAATGGTTAGGCTTTGCTCCATAAGATAAGAACCTCCTTACTGAGAAGGGCTTTTTTTGAACCATAGACGGACCAACAATTAAAAAACATGACAAGACCTTGGATTTTTATCAAACAATAAAATAATGCAGCTTACCTTAGGTAGGGCGTATTTGGGGTGCTAATACCTTCCCTTTACGCAACCAGTCTCCGTACCTGATCTCTGAGACTAGTTAGGGTTCCTAGTGACCATAATACCAGGTGGCGACTCCATTCCATTTTTCCACTGATAAAAGACAAGAATTCCTTGTCTTCCCATATTTTCCAGATACACACACATTGGTGAGTGTGGAGGACGATCGCCGCGACGCCGCACACGTGCGACAATCTTTTTCGGCCATATTTTCTGAAAATGATGAGGATATCCTACAAAGTCTACCACTTAATGTACGTGACCAAACTCTTATGCACGTGTAGGAAGAGAATAAAATGGAAGAAAAGAAAAGAAAAGAAAAAGAAACAAAACAAGACAAAACAAAAGAAACAAAAGTTAGATAAAAGGAAAGAAAAGAAAAGACAATAAAATAAAATATATAATTTATACAATAATTTACCTCCCCGGCAACGACGCTAAAAACTTGACATGACCAAAACATTGATGTCTTATCCCAAGTGCAGGAATGTCGAAGTAATAAATAACCCGGCAAGATCAGGGTCAAACCACAAGGAGGTTAACTATATAAATAATAATAATAATAATAATAATAATAATAATAATAATGATGATGATGATGATGATGATGATGATGATGTTGATGAGCTAAAGAGGACTTTGAGATGTAAGATTAATGTGAAGACTAAACAATGATAAAAACAGTTGTCAAGGTTAGAAGATCCACTAATAGTATTTCAAATAAGTATAATATAAACTCATTTTATTACTCAACTAGAAACCACACACAAACGAGGTTCCAATAGGATGATTTGTCATTAATAGCTCATTATAAATTATTAACATGATCATATTAATTATCTTATTTAAGTAACACCAAACTTTTAAATATTGTCAGGAATTCATGATACCAACTTATGTTAACAATAATTCAAGTTCCTTTCATAGCACAGGTGTAGGTTATACCATACGGTTGGCTATGAAAGTGCCAAGCATTTGTTGTACCAAGTGATATACAACATAAATCTAGATTAACCATTTAACGAGTAAGGTATTAAGAATTAATAAGATAAAAATGATAAGACATGTTAATAGCAAGTTGTTATGGATATAATCATTGAAGTCCATATTGAGTTTATATTATACTTATCCTAACACTATTAGTAAAACCTTTTCACCTTGACATATTAAACTTAGCTAAACATTATGAAGAAGAGAAACATAAATAAACAAGATGAGAACATAATTATATAAGTATAGTAAAGAAAATGAAAGGCATAAACAAGATATTAATGAAACTATAACATGAAATAAAACTAGAACATTAAAACTACAAAAAAAGAAAGCAAGTAAGGAAATGATCTTGATCTGAAAATCAAGATGCCTAAATACATGGCAAATGCCTCCTTTTAT
>Ga0307518_10002366_pt1 | contig 13747 bp, 7 predicted proteins | sample 25_EM_MG_FD_203889 | JGI IMG/M metagenome (GOLD analysis project Ga0307518, IMG submission 203889) | Populus trichocarpa ectomycorrhiza microbial communities from riparian zone in the Pacific Northwest, United States - 25_EM | ecosystem: Host-associated > Plants > Roots > Unclassified | place...
TATATATATATATATATATATATATATATATATATATAATTCACAAGCTATTTTAAGAGCAAAAACAACTTTAAATCATCAACCATATAACATACTCATATTTATGTATTAAAACCTTCATATTCTTGCACGGGAGTATAAATTATCACATTTACTACACTTAATTACCTTCATTTCTAAGTGCTATTGAGTGAGATATAGAGATATAAAAGGATCAGTCAACCAACAAGCGTATTCATGGCAACATTGAAGCAAGCGAAGGCCGAAAGGCAGCACAAATCTGAGGCTGAAGCCAGAAGCCGAAGAGGAAGGATTCTGAGGATGGCACTTCAATTGTATTATCTACTTTTTGAGAGAGTGTTGTTACATTTCAAACAAATATAATCATTCAAGAGTTTTAAGTAAAAACACTCTTGGTTATTTGTGAAGTATATCACCTAGGTAATAAATCTTGAAAAGGGTATTTCTTCAAGTGATGAAAAAAAGTTTGGTAAGGATTCATCAAAGACATTGTCATCTTTGACTTGTATTGGTAAAGAATACAATACTCAAGACCAGTTCGGTGCTTAAAGTGTGGATGTAGACTTGCCAAACCACCTTAAAAATTAAGTTTGCAATTTCTATCGCTATACTCTTTACTTTAAGCACTTTAATTATATTGTTAGTTAATTTTGTTTAATTGAGTTAATAGCAATTTTTTTTTGATCAAATGTAAGAAATATTATAAATCAAAATAAAACAAGCTGCAAAGCAGCAAGTCGAAATATACAAACATGTACAGAAAAAAGGGAACAGACGCCCTTAAAACAAAGAAGACACCAGCAGCTATGTGAACAAACTCCCGTATAAGGCCAATAATGGACCTAAACAAAAGAACTAGAAGAACTAAGCTAATAATAGCTAATCATAAGGCAAGCAGGCAATGCACCAGCAAAACCAACAACCAACAAACAACATCAAACAATCCTCGGCAACAACGACCAAGAAAGCAAGCAAGCAAAGTACCTGCACAAATGGCAAAACCAGTAACACAGCAACAGGCTAACCTTAGCACAAGGCTTAAGGGAAAACAAACAAGAAGAACCAATAAAGAGAACAGGCCCGCGAGATGACAGCAGCAAGCCAGTAAAAGGCATAACAGGCCTAATAAGTAGCAAGAGAGAAAACCAGAACCATGATAGAAGGGGCAGCAGGGACTTGATCAGCTCAGGATCAAGAACATCACAACAAACCCATTACAATTAATAGCAATTTTTGTTATTATTAGTATAACACTTAATTCACCCCCCTTAGATGTCATTGTTACCTTAATCCTATAACAACACAAACGAATATATAACAACAGGATTAAGCAATGCATAAATTTGCTAAGAATCTAACTACAACATACTTGCCACTACATCTGAGGCAGCTCTAACATCCTCCTAAGTCATATGGAATACTTTGTCCTATATTTTGTCCCCTTAAGCTCTAGGTCACCCCTGTTTCCACTAGCCCCAGACAATTATAGCCTGATAGGTCTATCAACAATGACTAACCATTATTGACTTTATGTATCTTATTTATGTCCCTATGTAAACCCAATCCTATAAGGACAATCTCTTCGAAAGTTCTCTTATCCTCCACAATAGTAACACCTGTGACCTAAATGTGAGCAATCCCGCTACCTGAGTTCCTCTCCTCAACAAATATAGATCACCTTGACGATGTAGAACAACCTCCTAGATGTTTCTTCTCATATTGGGCATAATAGGGATAGGTGATAGTTTTTTGCTCTGAAGTCTTTCTGAAAGAACTACTATTCAGGTTCTATTATTCTCTAATCAACCCAGCACTAACTCTCTGAATAGATCCAATTGTTGCCCTTTTTTTTTGTTTGAACTGACTGAATAGTCATTTTTATATGTGGAAAAAGAGGTCTATCTAAGGAGAAATCAACATCATTTCTCTTGTTGGCCCTCTCATATGCATGCCTCTAGGGCATGAGCTACCTCTCTAAGCTCTTTAGCCTTCCTAAACTGCAATGTTATCAGTCCTTTCTTCAGTTCATGTCATAATCCATCTTGTAACCTCTCAACCATATGTTGCTTGGTAAGGACATAATGTGAGGCAAACATAAAAAGGTCATGAAACCTCATTTCATAGTTAAATAATGATATATCCTTCTACTTTAAGGCTAAAAACTCATGCTCCTTCACCTTACGGTGTTATCTAGAGTAATACTTATTTTTAAACTGCATTATGAAATCACTTTATGTCCACATCCTAGTAGCCCTCTTTAACGATCTAGTCTCCCCCCAAGATTATGTTCTTTCTTATAATAACTAGGAGGCACAATCCTCCTATAAATCCTTTGAACCCTTTATTTGAGCCACAATACTCTCCACTTTTTGGATCCATTTGCTAGTGATTTCTGCACCTGGCTCCCTCAAAAAGGGTTCATAATCCATCTCTCTTATACTGTTTATAATCTGTACTAAGATAACCACATTGTTTATGAATGTTATAACTACTAGTGATGTAGGGGTTGACACATTAGATATGCCCTTTGATCACTACTCTCATTATCTTTGCAAGACTGCAAAATCAGGGTAGGGTGGGGACTAATTCCTTTATCCATCTCTGCCTACTATCTCAGATTGTGGCATTCCCCTCTATAATGATGTATCATCATCCTGAAGTCTTGATGACTCCTCATCTAGACTGTGTCAGCACATAAGAAGTGGTATCACCTAGAGGATCACCTTCTTGATCCTCACCCATATCCATATACTGATTCCCACTCCTTACTAGAGTCAAATCAGTCTCGACCCCATGCCTAGTACATATCATCCTGCGTAATTCAATTTTAATCAATTACTTAGTAAGTCTACTAAATCAAAATCAGGCTCTAATACCGATTGTAATACCCTCAACTTTTACATTCATCGCATATCAACATTTCATCATACATATTTATAATTTATAAAATGGAGGTCAACTTTTTTCAACCAAAAATCCAGTAAAATTTCCCCTGTATTATCAATACCAAGTTATCTACAATAATTCATATTTTCTCATTAACACCATTATGATCACATAGTTTAACCATCCAGTACTATACCATTCTCAACATTTCACAAAGCCAACAATTCATTCTAGAAATAAAACATACATGTTAAATCTTACAAATATACATAGCAACAATGATATAATCTAACCATACTAACTTAAATTCTTAAACAAATATTATAAAATAAGTTCATGCCTAATTTAAACTTATAATAATAAATTTTAAGATCAAATATTACAAAACATAAGGATTAACTTAATTACAATTTCAAAATGAGACTTCAAAATGATACATAGACAATTCTTAACCTTACATATTCTTTTCATACATCAAAAGATATGATACAATCCTACAAATTAGCACTTGGTTGATACAGACGTGAAATCAAGTTAAAATAAATTATAAATAATTCATACAATATTTTATTTTCCAACATCAAAACATTTTGATGCGGACCTTTTGGTCACGTGATCAAGCAACCCACAACAAAGTAGATAACAACTCGGAAAGCTAACGATCAGGTTTGATAAAACCTTGATTTAGAGGTAACCTTATACCTAAAAAACAAATTGGAAAAAGACTTGGACCTAAATATGTGAATTATATCATAAAACTGGTTAATCTTTGATAAGTCGGTGTACGGTCTTTATCCCTGCAAAGAAAAGTTATTTTGTAATAAACAAACAAAATAAAAACTCATGTTTATTCTTTAACTTCTTGCTAAAATTTACAGCTCAAAAAAACATAATATAGCCTCCTTTAACTAACCCTAATAAACTTCTTTTGGGTTGCAAGCTAATATGCATAAACTAGTAATCAATTAACATAAATTCAATAATGAAATAAACTCATAAATAATGTCTAATGGGATAGAACAAACCTAAATTAAAAATAATTATTCAACATTAAATAAATAAGTAAATAAAATAAAATAATAAAAACAAAGTCTCTATACTAAAATTCCTTCATAGAGCTTGAATGTACAATTTTCACACATTCATGACAAATTTCAGTCCTGGCTTCAAACACGTTATTATATCTTGTTTGGATGAACTACTAAAAGTACAACATATGGTTGTAAATCTTGAGATTTCTAGTTTCTAGCCCAACTTAAATAACAGAAAAATTCTACTTGTAGCTTCAGATATATCCTAAATAATACACGAAGGTTTAGTCTCACAGATTTCACAAGATTTGTCTTGTAACTTCGACCCTCTGAAATAATATGTCCCTGAACTCTATTTTTCCTAAACATTTACCACAATATATTTTTATATGTCAAGTATCTATTTGTAAAAAGTTTCAGCTATATCCGATGTAAGGTTTAAGAAATATGCTTGATTTTGCAAAATTAATTAGCAGATATTTTAAAACCAAATTTACACATGACTTGGTTTGTATCACTCAAACAAAACATGGCATATAAAAAATCACAATTTCAAATCAATTCATATGGTCCTAATGAACCAACTTGCCAAATCATAAACATTCATATCATCAACAATTAATGTCATTAGCCTAAATTCTCGAGCACTAACCCCAATCATTGGGCAACTAGTTTCTCCGCCCAAAACTAAGCACTAACTCTATTTACGGGTTACTAATTCCTCTGCCTAAAACTGTACACTAGTTCTACTATTGGGTAACTAGCTTCTCCGCCTAAAACCAGGCATTAGTGCAACTACTTGGTTACTAGTTCCTCCATTCAAAACTAGGTACTAACTCCACTACCGAGTAACTAGTTCCTCCATATGTTATAAACAAAACTTTCAAAAATATATATAACATTTAAGAAACTTATAGTTATATAATTTAATCAACTTAATAAAATGAACTTCAAGGTGTTTAACACTTACTTGTTACCTGTGCCCTCCACGTATCACCTTGTTGTTGTTGTTGTTGTTGTTGTTCTATTATTATAATCTCTCTTGTATCATAAAACATACAACATCACATGAAATTCATCCAAAATCGAATTCCCTTAAATTCATATGTCTAAAAATCTCCAGTTTTCCAACCAATTATTCCTCAAATTACTATCTCATATGGCTTTGTCATATCTTATTTCATCAATTAAATCGACTATTTGTAAATTTATTAATGTTTCTCCAATACATTCATCTATATGACTAATGAATTAAATTTTATTTTCATTTTTTCACCGGCTTTAATCGAATGACCATAGTACATTACCCATGTGTATATATACATGAACACATTCAAGCATGATTTATGTATCAACTTAATCAAAATCTTATTTCCCTATTTCTTCTCTATTTGGCTGCATGCCTTCACACATGGTAAGTGAAACTTCCTTTTTTCAATTCATGTGTTACCTATACATTAATTATTCATATCAACACATTTACATATAAGTTTCATAACAATTTTATCAAATAATCTCAACTTCCCCATTTTTTTATCTAGGCCGAAAATTCCATAGTTAAGAAGATGAATCTTTCTCTTCAATTCTTTCAATTGAAAAGTTACTTAATCATTTCTGATACCAACTAACATTATCTCATCATCAAACAATACAATAAAAAATCAATTTTTACAATTTCAAATTCTATTTAACACTAACGCGCTCAATAATTTACATAGCTTATAAGCATTCAAACTAATTTTTTGGGTTGAGTTTATTACCTCAAATAGCTACTAAACCAAGAAAAAATACAACGAAAGTCAAGTTTTTTCTTCACTTTTCTTTCCCTCCCTCAACTTCTCTAAAACCCTAGCTTTCGAAGCTTTGAATCCTTGCTTAAGTGTTTGATTTCCACTAATTAACCCTTATACCCATTCCTCAATCTCAAGCTCTTTAAAAAATTTAATGAAGAAATTCAAGAGAAAATAAAAAAGTCCCCCCCTTCCCTTTTTGTATGGTGGTTCGACAATCTTATTTGCTATTTATATGGCTCTATATATATATATATATATATATATATTCCATTATTTACAATATTAACACAAGGCCTTGTTTGGTGTTTTCTATTTAATTGGGTATCTTATCTCCACATAGTGTTAATTCTGTCATTGTAAACAAAAGTTTTCGAACTTTTAATACCTCTTCCCAATTTATTTAATATTCTTTTATTCTATATATTTTTTTTCCACTAACCATTTTATTCCCGGTTTTAATTTTTGTATTCCAAAAAATCTTGAAAATACTAGTCGAGGGTACACCATCACTTGATGAAGAATACTTTTGAAAATAAAGCCAAAATCTAATAGCTATTTTTGTGGTTCCATAATAGTAGTAGAATCACTAGTGACAAAAATGAGATTTTTATTTTAGAAAATAGTATAGTCAATAAATTTTTTATGTAAATTATCATGGTTAAAAAAATATTTTAAAAAAATAACACAGTTAATGGGGAAGTGATGGTGGAAACACATTACAATTCAATAGGTTATACTGTTGTGAACATCATAACCTATTAAAATATATTTTTTTGTTCAATTCAAAAAAATTTAAAAAGTATCTATCCTTTGCAAATTAAAATAATTGATTTATTAATTTCATTTTATTATCAATTATTATAAGAATTATCAATGAAAATGATTCGTAAATCTTAATTGGATTGGATTCCTTTAATTAATAATTATGATATTTATAATGAAAATGATTAGTTGTAGTTATTCTAAATTTTCATAGGATTCCTTAATCTATTAGGTTAATATTTATGATAATTATCGGTGAAAATGATTAGTTGTAATCAATTTAAAATTCAATAGGACTCCTTAATTCAATATGTTAATTAATAATTATGGTTAGATTAGTTATAATCAATTTAAATTTCCTTAGGTTAATTAATAATTATAATATTTATTAATAAAAATAATTAATTGTAGTCCTTTTAAATTTTAATAGGATTTGTTAATAGATTAGTTTTAATTAATTCAAATTTTAATAGGATTTATTAACTTAATAGATTAATTAATAATTATTAAAAAAATTAGAATAAAATAACTTTAGTTAATCAATTGATTTGATAGCTGAGTGTTTTTTTTTTTTTAAATATCATATCCATCATAACATAAAAATTTAGCTTAACTACGAGTAGTAAGGTCTTTTTATTATTATTATTATTATTATTATTATTATTATTATTATTTATTGTTATTGAAATGCATATGTGAAGGGTGGTCATGTCTTTATGAGGCGTATGCAGCAACGTTTATATAGCTGTATTATGACTTTTAGGATGGCGTTTGAATAATTTTGGAGACCCCTTCACCCCTACCTTGGCACGTGTCATGAACGGATCTCTAGTATGACACTGACAACCCTTTCTTTTTATCTCCTTTTTTTTTCCTCGATTTTAACGCCTAACCATCCAAATTTCAAAGCTACCTCTTTATTTGTTTTGCTTTTGGATTTGTGCCAAGTTTTTTTAGTTTCTAATATTTGTCCCTGGTTTTTTTGTAGAGTTTTGATTATTTTTTTCAATTTTATCATTCAATTGTAATTTCATTGCCCATTCTTTCCTTTTTCTTTTTTTCTTTTTATGCAATTTATATTGGTTTTTAATTTCATCATCAATCCAAAATTATATATATATATATATATATATATATATATATATATATTTTAATTTAATCATTATTCTTTTGATTTATTTTGTTCAAGTTATTTTTTTCTTTAACTTCACTCTTCAATAAAAAATTTATATTTGTCCTCTAATTTATTTTTTATTTTGATTTTTATCCCCATTCTTCTAATTACTACTTTTTTTTCTATTATCCTTTTGTATTATTGATTTTGTTTTCAATTTTATCCTTCAATGTTTGATTTACTCGAGATTGAGTTTCATGGTTTTTCCATGTATGGTACTTTCAGTCTAATGACTTAGGTCATGAGTTTAAAAAGTTAATGTGGGTCGACATGTTTTTTTTTTCTTTTTTGATTTCATCGTTCAATATTTTTTTAAAAAAAATGGTTTTGTGTTTTTCTTCAATTTCTTTTTTATTTAAGTTATCTCAATCTTATAACATGGGCCACGAGTTTTGCAGGTTAATCTAGGTTAACTCGCCTCTTCTTATCCAGGTTACATATTTATCATATTATCATGGGTTGACTCAAATTGGTTTTTTATCCATTTTTTTTTATCCAATTTCATATTTCAAAAACAATTTTACCAGGTTATTGTGATTATTTTTTTTAATTCCATTTACTATTATTGTTATTTAATTTTTTTAGCTTAATTAAATAAAACTAGCTTATTAAATCCGGTCAGGACTATAATCTAAATTATTAATTTTTTATTTAAAATATATTTATAGTATTATAAAAAAAAATGTGGATTCGTAGCATACCACATGCACAAATTTAAGTAGCAATCTATATATCAATATACAACTTAGAGCCCGCTTGATATTGTGTTAGCTGTTATTTTTTAAAGTGTTTTTTATTTGAAAATGCATCGAAATAATATTTTTTATTTTTTAAAATATATTTTTAACATCAACACATCAAAATAATATAAAAATATAAAAAAACTTAATTCAAAATAAAAAAATTAATTTTTTTTAAAATCACTTTTAAAATATAAAAACAAACTGCTATTGTTAATTATTTATTTGTTATTAATTATTTATTTGATTGCGATACCTTGTTACTTTTTTATTTTATTTTTTTGTCATTTTCTGTTACTCAACAGTTCAACAGTGCACATGCAAAGTCATAGAAACGTGTGAAAATTGGCCTGTCTCTCTTTCTCGCGGAAAAAAAAAATACACATATTGCAAATCAGCACAAGGATTATTGGCCTGATAAATTTGTCATGTAGAGTCAGAGAAGCATCTCATCACGGCCACCACTGCTACTACGCCCACTAATATTCCAAAACAACTTTTTTTGTCCTCATTTTCCTAACACTTTCTTGAGCTTTGCAAACATCACGCAACACCATCGTTTGCTTGTTTTACTTCCTGTACCATATAAATCCAGGCCTCGCTTCTTTCATAAAAATCTGTTCTTTTTCTTTGCCCTCAAAGAAAATTCAAAATTTACGATCAACAAGCATTCTTGGTTTTGAGAAACAAAACCATGAGTTTGTTTAACTGGGTTTCTTTGGGGTTTTTTTTGTATTTGTTGAGTCCAATTTTAAGCTTAAATGGGTCATCAGATATCCCTTCAAGGTTTCTCAATTATGCCAAAAAAGAAGAGCTATTTGATTGGATGGTAGGGGTAAGGAGAAAGATACATGAGAATCCTGAATTGGGTTTTGAGGAATTTGAGACTAGTAAGCTTGTTAGAGCAGAATTGGATAAGATAGGTGTTAAATATAAACACCCACTTTCAGTTACTGGTGTTGTTGGCTTTATTGGGTCTGGTAAACCTCCTTTCGTTGCATTAAGGGCAGATATGGATGCTCTTGCTATGCAGGTTTGGTTTAACTTCATTTTTTTTATATTTTTTTTACTTCTTTTTGTTAGTCTAATTGTGTTAAATCAGTTTGATTCTTGTAGGAATGATAATATATATTCAATTCTATCTTTTATTTCATTGAAATGAGTTTTAATTGAATTTAGAAATATTTTTTTTATATGACTTTTCAGTTGCTGCAAGTTGGATTTCATTGAAATGAGTTTTAATTGAATTTTGAGAATGTATCCCAGAAGGGTGAGATCTAGTTGCTAGCTGTTTTATTCTTCTTTTTCTTTTTCTTTTTCTTTTTTAAACTGGGACAGTTTTTGTTGATTTTCTTATCTTCTGTAAGTTGACTTAAATATTTCTGTCGAAATTTGTTACCTTCATTAATTATATTGGTTTTCTAGAGCGACAACCATTTACGCACAGCATGTTGTACTTTTAGTTTGGATTCAATTGACCCTTTTGTAATTGGTGAAATAAAGTTCCACGGGAATTGATTCATGGGTACTTGAATGACAGGAAATGGTGGAGTGGGAGTACAAGAGCAAAGTTCCTGGGAAGATGCATGCTTGTGGTCATGATTCTCATGTTGCAATGCTTCTTGGTGCTGCAAAGATCCTTCAAGACCATCGTGAAGAGTTGAAGGTTTGTTACTTTGTTTGGGCTTGCTGTTACTGCTGTTATATATGCGCAAATTATTATCCTGTAGCGCTCTTAAATCCTGACAATTTTTTTTTCCAAGTATTATGATAAGTTTTTTTAGCAATAGCAGAATCTTTTTCCTGAATATTTGTGCAGTCATTTACACATTGTTCTTCAATGTCCTCTTTTTCTTCGACACCAGAGTTGTTGAAACTGGATCTACTACCCAGCAAACCTTTGTTTAATTGAAGATTTTCTACTTTGCTGCATAATTCATCCATTTAATTTCCATTGTGTCAAAGAAATTGATCTATCTTCCCATGGAATTCTAAACTCCTTTCATTCATGGAAAAAAAAAAAAAAGAGAAGAAGAAGAAGAAGAAAGAAAGAAGGAATTCTAAGTTACTCTACAAAACAAGTAGCAGACTTTGGGAGAAAATGACCTAGCAATTTACTTCATTTGCTTTAGCTTATTATATTGGAGAAGAGCATAACACAAATGCCACACAAAACACTCACCATGGTTGTTAAAAACAGGTTCCAAATTGTAAAATCTCATGCTTTTATTTGCCAAACATAAAAAAAGAACAGAGCTAACATGGATAAAAAAATTAATCATGAGCAAAATTGTATGCGACTCTCTTGCTAGCTCATTGAACTTGATAATAATGTGAGTTATAGGCTGGTTTTAATGAGTTCGAAGTGCTCCCTTTTTGGCCCATTTCCATGTTGATTGAGCTACTTTTTAAAGTTTGCACATGTTGCTTTGCTATATTTTTTGTTGTTTCTATCTTTAACATGCAAGTTTCTATATTTAACTTAAGTGATATCATAGGAAAAGCACTCTTTGTTTCATTTCTTATATTTTTATTTGTATATCTATTTCCCAATCAGGTATTCAGGTTATGCTATCTCTTGATATACTTATATAGAAAATAGAGGACTAAAAGCGGTATTCCCACTCCTTTTATTGTTATTTTCACTTCTTGACTTCTATTAGTGACTAAACTAACCCTATCTATATTATTTCTTAAAATTGAATAAAAGACTTCCTAACATAATTCAAAAAACAATAAATTAAATGCTAAATTTAAAATTGTATCTCAATGACATTGTTGATTAAGTATATATATTTTCTTACATGAATTTATATTTCATTACAAAATGGATTGTTAATTTTTTTTTTGTTTCATTTTATTATTTGTAATATATCCTCGTACAAAAACTATGTTTATATTGCTGGTATCCTATGACAGTATTTTGTATCATCAACATGCTTATGTAGCATATTAACAATTTTTATTTTATTGAAAATACATTTTCATTATAAAAAATTATGATGTTTAAAATATTATGAAATTTAAATGTGAAGAAAGACACTCTAAATAGGATTAGTTTGTCTGTCCATAAAACTTTGGAGTGGGAATAGCTTAACCCTTAATGTAATTGAAAAGAACACAACAAATAGCAAATACGTTTTATAGCTTTTCCTGCATATTTATTTACTCTCCAATCTCCATAGTGCTGCAATAAATTTGCAAAGTCTTTTATTTAAATAGATTTGTTTTATGGTAAAAATCTTGACCTTGTAAAATACTTATAATATTTCTTTCCTTCGTGAGTGTTACTGTTAATTACTTTTTAAATGAAACATTATGTGTGAGTTAATATCACTTTGAACTTCTGTCGTTCTATCTTTTGGGGACAGATTCTATGTTTTATTTAAGCATTAATAGTTTATGTGAACTTTGTATTTAACTATGTATTTAAACATGATTTTGGTCTTTTTAAAGTAATAACATCATTAAATTTTGTTTAGAACTCTTATGTTTTTATTTTTTGTATTTGATATTAGGCTTTTGCATAGTAGGTAAACTCGTGTGTTTTCATGATCTGAAGTCATTAGAACCTAAAATGATCTGGATGAATTTTTTTTTTTTTTTGACAACCTTGATGCCCACACAAGCCAAACTCACTTCATTTTTTCTCCACACACACATCACTAATGTTTGGAGTGCACGCTTATCCTCTCGTCCTCTGGTGCACTTTCTTAAAATTACATGGAGCACACACAAGGAGCTCTCACTTGTTATACACATAAGTAACAACACACATGCAGCACACTAACAAAATGAACCATGTTTGCTTATGTATACTAAGTTGATGTCAGTTCAGATAGCTAACTTTTCTAGCTTGGTTTTTTGGTACAACTAATTATAGAGAAATGTTAGCTCATCTCGTGTTCTACTTGTTACAATTCTCTTCAAATCTCATTGCCTGCAACTTGGTACTAAGCTTGCTCTTTGTAAAGACCAATTTATTAATCACTAAGAAGTTTTTTTATTTGATGGCATGGCTAGCATTTCAAATACTTTCTTTCCACAACCAGATTAGCTTCATGCATTTATGGCTGGCTCTGCTGCTAGTTTTAGAGTCCCGTGCTGAAGTTTTTCTGGGCTAAATTTTTCGTCTTCTGGGGAAGGAAGATCTAAGCAGGTTTCATTTACATTATTTGGATAAAAGGGGAAAACTTTAATCTTTGAGAGGGGCTAAACTTTTGGATAGAAGAGCTAAACATGTTCAAAAAGTATGTTAGGGGTGAAAGGGGGTAAATTTTTCATCTTCAAGAGGGCCTCGGTAAAATTTTCTTGGGGGGAATTGAGCAAATTTTCAGCTTCGGGCCCAGCATTTTGCATGTTCATGTAGACAAGTTATACTGAAGTAATATGTGGAGGAGGTGGTAGCACTGACCTTGTGATTTTAAATTTTCTATTCTTTTACTTAAAGTACTCATTGAAGCAAGCCGTTAGATGTACAAAGAAAGAATACTTGCAGTATTAAAAGTGGATCTGCATTTTTTGTAAGAGCTCGATTGAAATTCCTTGAAGTAGCAGCTCAAACATGCCAATAATACTTTCCAGCTAACAGATAATGACAATAAGCTCTCTGTTAAAGTTTAGATATTTTTTGGTCTGCCATAGATGGCCATTCACAACAGTATTTTCTGTATATACCCCTATACCCCAAAACCTTTACTCTGGTGGAATTTGGAAGCTACCTGATGAGGACACCTGACCCACATCGCAAATTACACGAGTATATGGACAAAGATATAAAAGATGGCCCGGCTTATCACTCTTTGGTTGGGAGATTGAGACCATCTAGGTCTTTTTCATTGTTTTTGTTTTATTTATTTGGGTTATTTATGTTAGACAATTTTAATTGATGGGCTGAGCCCAGTAGTTGAGTATTTTAGGGTTATGCTATTTATATTTTTCTTTTTCAGTTTGGGAGACAATTTTGATGAATTGATAAAATAACATACTATTTCTCCTTTGAACTTTCTCTTCATCCTAGCTTTTTTTTCCCTACTTTTAATTCTTGGCTTTCTTCTTTCTTTCTCTGCTTCTAGTTTTCTTTAGCTTTTTGTTCCACATCACAACCTAATGAGTTATGCTGTTAAACTACTAGGCCAGGACAGGCTGCTCTTTGGTTTCAGACCCTGTGCTAGTCCCTCTCTTTGCTATTCTTTGAGAACTCTTCAGCTCTCAAAATTCAAAGAGAACAGGAGCTTTGTGGTTCTCTCTCTTATGCTTCCTCCAATTTTCTTTGTTCTATTAGGGCACAGTTGTTCTAATCTTCCAACCAGCAGAGGAAGGAGGTGGTGGTGCAAAGAA
>Ga0307518_10002367_pt1 | contig 13745 bp, 13 predicted proteins | sample 25_EM_MG_FD_203889 | JGI IMG/M metagenome (GOLD analysis project Ga0307518, IMG submission 203889) | Populus trichocarpa ectomycorrhiza microbial communities from riparian zone in the Pacific Northwest, United States - 25_EM | ecosystem: Host-associated > Plants > Roots > Unclassified | place...
CAACTGGTCCCTGGCACATTACACCAGTCACAGGAACATCACATCAGGTTCTGCAACACACACCAGAAGCTATTGAGTAATGTTATTACATTATGGTGCATGTCTGTGAGTTTACAATCAACCCTCCAGCCTATGGCACATGTAACTGGTCCCTGGAACAGTCCACTGGCCTCTGGAACATTACACCGGCCACTGGAACATTGGATCAGGCTCTGGAACACACATCCAAAGCAATTCAATGATGACCAAATAATGGTTAAACACATCTGGTTTCGAAGCATCAGATGTGTGTTCCGGAAATTGGGTGGATTTTCCAGAGACTGGTGGGATGTGTCTTGTGATAGTGGAAAGATCCTGAAATCATGGATAGACACTATGACACAATAACATCACTTAATGAATTTTGGAGCATGTTCCAGATATCCATGTGATGTTCAAGAGATTGGTTGAATATTGTCAAAACTCCAATATTCACCATGACCTGCAGGGCTTTGAATACTGGAACAGAGACCAATTCACTGATGAATGGAGATGACATACAACAATACCTAAACAGACAAGCTCAATGTTAGGGAAGAAAGGGATAAAGGGTGTTGACATGTGCATATAATGAATGCAATTTGATATTAGCTACCCAGTGTGCACAGACCAAGAAACAAAAACTCATAACATATACGCCTGGACTGGTTGCATGTGCCATAGGCCAGATGAATGATCCTAAACTCACAGACATGCACCATGATTTAATAACATCACTCAATAGCTACAGGTGTGTGTGATAGAGCCCAATGTGATTTTCCTATGACCAGTGTAATGTGCCAAGGACCGGTTGCATGTACTAGGGACCGGTTACATGTCCCATAGGCCGGAGGAATGATCCTAAACTCACAGACATGCACCATAATTTAATAACATCACTCAATAGCTTCTGGTGTGTGTTACAGAGCCCGATGTGATGTTCCTGTGACTGGTGTAATGTGCCAGGGACCAGTTGCATGTCTTAGGGACCGGTTTCATGTGCCATAGGCCAGAGGAATGATCCTAAATTCACAGACATGCACCATAATTTAATAACATCATTCAATGGCTTCCAATGTGTGTTACAGATCCCGATGTGATGTTCCTGTGGCTGGTGTAACATTGCAGATGCTGGTGTCATGTTCCAGAAACCAGTTGCATATGCCAGGGACCAGTTTCATGTCCCATAGGCCGGAGGAATGATCCCAAACTCACAGATATGCACCATAACTCAAAACAATCACTTAATGGAATCAGATATGTATTCCAGTGCCTATGAGACTAGCACCCTGGCCTGACCATACACTATGGTGACACCCACACCAAGGCCGGATTATATATTATGTTGACACTGGTACCCTGGCCCGACCATAAAATATGGTGACACCCACACCCAGGCCGGATTGTATATTATGGTGACACCAGTACCCTGGCCCAACCATAAACTATGGTGATACCCACACCCAGGCCAGAGTGTATATTACAGTGACACCGGTACCCTGGCCGGACTGTACACTATTGTGACACCGGTACCCTGGCCCGACTATAAACTATGGTGACACCTACACCAAGGCCGGACTGTATATTATGGTGACACCGGTACCCTGGCCTGACTGTAAACTATGGTGACACCTGCACCCAGGCCAGGCCCTATATGATGGTGACACTGGTACCCTGGCCCGACCATAAACTTGTTCAAATAAACCACAAAGGAGCACACTAGTGCCCAGTGTCAGAGACTAAAGAGAAGAGGATAGCTACAGAATACAGACCTAGTGCCCAGTGTCAGAGACTGAAGAGAAGAGACTCTGGGCACGAAAATTTCAACTATACAAACACAGCAAACAAAGAGAAACAAAGGAAAACACCAGCCACAAATCATGTGATGATCCATGAAAGGAAGGAGATGAAGTAATCACTAAATAAGGCGTCCATAAGCACAACAAGAGTGCACAAACACTCAATACCAACAAAACTATGGTGACACCCACACCCAGGCTGGACTGTATACTATGCTTAAACTACACACCCTGGCCGGACCATACACTATGGTGATACCTGCATCCTGGCCCGACCCTTATTATGGTGACAACCCACCCCCAGGCTGGACCATATATTATGGTGACAATTTCACACACAGGCCAGGCCATATATCATGGCAACACCCTGTAGTCTGGCCTGACCCCCGCTGGCCCATAAGATACGGCCGATTGTCAACCCCAGCTGGCCATAAAATACAGCCTAACCAGGTACATGGGCTCCCATATTCATACTCGCCTCCTTCAAAAACCTCATAAGGATTGTACTCCATGTGTCGGGCAAATACTGGATCTCCAAAAATCTCCCACATGATCTCCAGCACATCATGCCAGAAAAGGTACACAGGTTCCTTTGTTACATAGCCTTTAGCTACAATCCTCATGCAATGCCATGCCAGTCCTTTTGGTATTGCATTCATTAGTGACAATAGTTCCTGTGCAGAGCGAAAGCTGGTCTGTGATCTCAAAGTAACCTACAAATATTATTGAATGACACATGCAACAAAGATGAATGCTTACCCAGCAAAGTTTCAAGAAGCTATTGATTTGGGCCTGCATAAGATTAGTATACAAGAATTTGGCTAATTCCCATTCGTCCCTATCAATAAAGGGGAAATACGGGTTAGCCTCTCTTGCAGAATAATGATACTCTTGTTTTATTCATTCAAAAGTGTTCGAGTCGGATAGGTTGTATATATAGCCTGACGTGGGATGAAATCGGCCAGTGCGTGGCTTATCTGGTGATTTTTCGGGTACAGTAAATGCAGAAGGGGGGGGGATGAATTTCCAACCACATCCGGGGTCATCGTCCAAGTGTGTGCAAACAGCATTGGTCGAGGGGAATACCTGTTTGCATACTGGACAAGGGATTGGGTGGCTGGGTCCAGTCTCAAAGGCATCTTGAGCTACGGTAGTGACCAAGACTTACTCTTCATCATCCAAGGAGGCCCATTCAAAACTATTGTCTATGTCATTTCCAGCCATACTTGAAAGTATTGAGCTTGAGGGTGGTCCTATGTCCATTGTGTATGATGACGTCAGAGTGAGAGGTGGAAATTCTCCAAGTCTTTCAAACTCTGCCGCTCACAACCCGCTTCTTCCCCTCATCTAAACGACTTATGCAAGCTGTTAGATCACTCCCACCACACATGGAACCACCTCAAATTCTGCCAACCAGGAGGACTGTTAAACAGTCTAATATTCCGGATTCTATTGGCAGGTGAGGAGGTAAGTAATTAAGACCTATGAGTCTGCCAGATGTGACCATACTTTCTCTCAGCTGATCATGAAAGGAATAAGAAGTTCGGTCCTCCTACTAGCCCTGTTTAACCGGCCAAAGCATCCTGTCGCAACAAATCATCACCTTATTTAATCCCTCAATGGATCTTATCCACGGAGTCTGTGTATACGCCAAGGGCCCTTGTGGATGCATATATTCCAACTACCCATGGAGATAGAGGCACTGATTCCCAAAAGGTGATAAATGGACTTTCTTTAGAAGTGAAGATGTAATTAACTTGTTCGGTGTCAGGATCCCTTTGGTGATGTTGTCCAGAAGATGCTGAAGGAACTTGTTCGTGATGCTCTCAGTGCCCAATTTGCAGATTGTGAAGTGACCCATCTCCATATCCTTATGGTCACATGGGAGCTTGAGAGGCTTCAAAGGTGGCAGAGCTTCCATTCACGTTCTTTGACATACCTCAAAGAGCAAAATGACATCTCTCTTGAGAGCCTGGAATACTGGAGAAATTGGTGCAGTGACCAGGGTTTGTACTATTACCCACATGATCGAGAGACTTCACAGCACGTGTTGGAGAATGAGTGCTCGACACTCGAGCACTTGCGAAGGCACTTCAATTGCAGTGAGAAAACTGCTACTTCTCTTGGCATCTATGATGCAGAGAACCTCACATGACCCCACCTTACTCCTACACAGTATTCAAGTGACAAGTCCAGGTCTAGTAGTAGTGATCTGGAGGAATCCCAGACAGAAACCCTGGATGTTCCCTATTCTAGCGACCTGGAGGAACCCCCCGCTAGTGACCCCATTTATCATTGCAATGATGATTCGGATGAGTACGTGATCTTACTGTGAGGTTGGTGCATGTACTGATTGTGACTTTGAAACAGATAACAGTGATGCATGACTCATTTGTACTCACGTGTTTGATTAGTTTCCTCATGTATATCTCCTATAAGTGTAATCAAACTTCTGTGACCTATCTGGGTAGCCAATCAGATAAGTGGGAGGGATAAAACACCGCACATCACCCTTGTCACTGCTTACCTGTCTCTGAGGAAGAATCCGATGATGACATCGGTGAGGCACAGTCGAGTGCGAAAGGTATGCTCACACTTAGTCGGTACTAGTCATTTTCTGATGCTAATCATGAAACAGGATATTAGGAAGCCGGGAAGGGCAGCAACTTAAACCCATGTCATCTCTCGAATGCCTCTCAGCTAGGCATTCCTGGTGAGTTCATGCAAGATCCATATCAAAATGCCTACCCCACCTTGGCAGAAGATATTCAGTATAATGATCAATACCCTGCATTTTTGGATGATGCCGAAGCATACAATCACGTGGGTGGCAGCAATGTTGGAAGCTATGCAGCAGATACCCTTTGTTTGTCCACCACTCCAATGCATTCCATCAACCCTTCACATCCTACACTGCAAGCATTTCTCAATGTTTCATGACAAAACATTGTAAAAAAATATAGGAAAGAGATACTCTTTTGTTTACAATTTTGTTTAACAAAAAAGGCAAATATCATACAGCATCATTTTTGTTATTTTTTCTGTCAAGACATGATTTGAGATTATTTATTATGTTAGGACTATAAAAATTTTAACCTTTTTCTTCTGCCTGTTCCTTGCAAAACAAATAAAGAAAAGACAATGTAACTTTTCTCATAGCAAGCATTTTGGCATATTTTATTAGAAATAAGATACCATATTATTCCTTAGAACATGTTGAAAGAAAACAACAAATTTTTCTTCAAGAAACATGGTTGTTCCTGGACACTGATTGTCTGGCTAGAGTGTTATGACCAAAAATATATAGCATGTTTCATAAACATTTATTTTTATAGAATAGAATATCTATTGATTCAATTTTTTACTCCAGAAAATTGAAAATGCTTGCTGTGAGAACAGTTACCTTTATTTGTTTGCAAGGAACAGGCAGAAGAAAAAGGTTGAATTTTTTATATTCCCAACATAAGAAATGATCTCAAATCATGTTTTGACACAAAAAATGACAGAAATGATGCTGTATGATATTTGTCTTTTTTGTTAAACAAAATTGTAAATAAAACAGTATCTCTTCCTTTTATTTTTTTACAATGTTTTGTCATGAAACATTGAGAAATGCTTGCAGTGCTAGCTTCCATCTGACGTCCCAATCACCTCATGTGGGTGGTAAGAATGCCAGAAGCTTCATGGCAGATACCATTCGTTCATCCATCACTCCAATGCATTCCATCAACCCTTCATATTCTAGCTTCCATCCGTCGTTCCAACTGCCTCAATGGTATACCTGCCCAACTCCCTACCCACCAGAGCTTGGTGCCATTCACAATGTGCGTGCATTCGGACCCATCTGCTGGACTGAGGGAGACTGTGGTTGACTGGTGCCTTTTGGTGACAGCGTGATCCAGGCAAGTTTACACCTTCATTCTCATGCTAGTTTCTAACAACATTTCAGGCAGTAAGCGATGTGGAAATCACAGGTCTGTCCCGCCAGTGTCCACCCAGACCTAGATCCAGTGTGGTACAGGCCACTCATCAAGTTCCCTCCATGGAACCAAGCTCTCAAGTGCAGCCTGTCCAGGACCAAACAGCCACAGCCACTGTGGCATCTCTTCTGCTTGATGATGAGACAAAGGAACAGATTATATCTGAGGTGAAGTCATGCTTTTGGTGTGTGGTTTTTTTGCCAACTTGCCATTTTCTTCTCAACTTATGGCAAACAACCTTTGTCAAGACTCAGTGTGTGATGCGATGGACACCATTTTGAGAGGTACATTATGTAGCGTGTTTTCTTTGCTTCCTTTAATCTGTAGCACGAACAGATTCGCCATATTGGTCAATTGACAGCATCTTCGAAAAGAAAACACTCGCATTGCTCGTCTCGAGTATGGTCTCATTTGTCGTTCAAAACTGCTGCATGGTCACTCATTCCATTGGCCTACACTCTGAAACCCACCATGACTCAAGTATTGTCATCAAATGCGCCCGAAATTGTTAATCATTACAAACAAAAAGTCAAAGGACTACTGAACAATTACAATTTTCTGTCCAACCAAGTAAGTCATTTGGAATAGTGATCACATGAACTAACAAACTACAACAGGACGGCTTCGGACACGATGCTTTATTAAATTTACTGCTTGTCGTTCTATGGGCTCAGCCAGGTGAACTGCCTGGCTTTCAAATTGACAATGAATTGTTTGGTGGGTACTTTCCTTAGCTGGCATGGCGATTTTTTCAACATTGTGAGAATATGAAACTGGACATTATGTTGCTGTAGAATTCTCTCAGAAGAATGTGGGGGATGTGTTCGATTCCATTCTACATATCGTTGATGGTGTTTGGCGCAACAATCCTGCACACTATTCATCACTACATACACAGTTGATCTCTGTTAGTTCTGCACTGAGTGGCCAGTAATGATAATCAGTTAATCGTGTTATCTACTCAATCAGGCGATAAAATCTAAGTGACCAAGTAGGCATTGGAATGACTAAGTAACATCCCACCATTTAGGGAATAGCGTGTGCTAAGTGACTGTTAAGCGCCAGAATGGCCAGCCATTCTGGCACTTAGCTTTTGTTGATGTATTATACAGTCATACCGGTCAATATTGGCGACATCAAAATATGTGTTGCGGGTGACATGTCCCAAGCGCACTGGTACATGTGTGCCATGGGTGATGGTCGAGCGACTACTGACACATCCTAGTTGCAACGGTAGCTGGGACTCCAGCATGAACATAGCCAATTTAGCTACGGTCGCAAATGCAGGACTGACGAAATTTGTTGTGCTGCCGGTGTCGACCATCATCAATGCTTCACAGCCATTGACCTTCGCTTGCACTATGAAGCAGGTGTGCAGGTGGAAAGGTACCACTGGCCTAGGGCCAGGTGGGCCTGTGACTGTGTTCATGCGCATCGCATATCAAAATGTGTGGTCTGTAGTTTTACTATCTTCCACTGGCTGCAATGCCATCATTCGAGGAGTGGCCCCATTCACCAGTTCCTCCACTGGAGGCAGGTTTCGAAGCCTGATCACCTTGTACTTGGCGAGTACATATGGTCCGTCAGGAATAATGTTTCAATCTGGCTGGATATACACCGTATGTTCCCCACCTGCAGACATGCGTGCTCTGCCAAGTCGGCGGTCAAGTGTGCGGAGCCCCTCCACTGTTTGAAGGAGCTCAAATTGCGACTGCTCTGTGCATCAACTGACACGTTGGAGTGTCGCCCACATGTCCTGCAATGGATGCCCAGCGAAGTCGACCCATGCTGAAGTTCTGGTGAGAGCTGTGTGCAGGTCCTCTGTGGTGTCCTCCGGTTGTTCCTGTGTGCCATTCCTTGGGGCACTCAGCACCTGGAGTGTGCGGTTGATTAGACTGTGCACTCAGTTTGTACTCTGTCAGATTATTGCAGCCTGCAGGTCACCCAGCAGGCTACACTCAAATATCCATGCTACAGATTTGAGTTGATCGAGAGGATCATTGGTAGCCTCGAGCCACTCTTGCACGAGACCCACGAACACCACTCCTGTCTCTGGGATGGTGTGTTCACGAGCCATCCATCCATCATCATATGCCCTCCGAGCACTTTGGCTAGGAAATGCTCGTGCTGCCTCCAAGCCCAGATCTTCCTCAAGCTCGGATGCAATGACATGCCATTGATATAAGCGACATGTGAGGCATTCACCATGGTGGGTGAACCCAAATTGTTCATCCCACTCCCATCGAGGGTTCGCGTTAGTGGCTGGCATCGTGATGTTTTCCATCGCATTGATCACTCCCCAGTTGCAGATCCCTTCATCAGCAGCTACATTCACTGGAGCATCTACATGCTCATGTCCCTGTCCAGGGGCCGGGACCTCCAGTAGGTTGTTGATGTTATCCCCATGGTAGCAATTTTCGTGGGGTTCAACATTTGTGGGTGCAGGTACAGGGGCTATACTCTGTGCCTCCTCATGGTCTGACTCATCATCGCTGTCGACCTCATACCGCTCGATGCAGACGTCCATTCTGTCCTGTGCAGTCATGGATGAGCAATACACGACGTCCTCATCATGGGGGTTGTGGGTGTACATCTGCCTGAGACATGTGACGGGTTCCCCATCGCTGTCTCTGTCATCATCATATATGTTGATGATGTCTCCTTCATCACTCGAGTACTGGGGGCCAGCTACTGGATCCCCCTTGTCGTCACTCCCTGGTGATGGGTCTTGGTTGTCCATGACACCCTGAGCAGTATTATCCTGCTCGCCAGTGTCTTCAGCGGTGTCAGGCTCCTGCACGTCCGCAGCAAATAATTGGACCTTATTTTGTTTCTTTGGTCTGGGGCAGCAGTCTGTGAAGTGCCCCACTTCACCACAGTTGAAACATCCTGCATCCTTCCACAAGAGTGTCCCTCTTGCTTTCCCTGAGGCTCCACCTCCTCTATTGTAGGGGCCTTGACTGGTGTCCCTTGTCCCAGGCCGCTGGCCATCTGCTCGCTGCTGTCTCGCATTGGACAACACTTTCTTATACAGCACGTTTCCCCTGCAGAAATACTTGTGCCCATTGCCAGAGTTCTCAGAACTCAACTTTTCCTTTGTAGGGACACCTGCACTGGCCCCTCTGAACAAACTCTTCACCGCTTGAGTTCGAGAGTGATTGCTGATCATCTTCAGCACACTCTCCATTTTCTGAACCTCAACCAGGATTTGATCCATGGCTGAGTGTTCTGCAGATATTCTGTGCACCTTCACAACTCCTTCTGCCAACGACAATGGGAGTCCATTGATGAACTTCCTCCTCATGGAGTAATCATCCAGCGGCTGGACCATCCTGGCTGCGCGACGTCTCATGTCGTTGTAGAACGCAAGGGCCCCTTGTTCAGAGGAGTACCTCGTCTTATCATATTTTTCAGCCACATTCTGTGTGGAGGCCTCGTGAATAAATCACATGAAGAGTGCGCAAATGAGGTCCTCAAAAGTCCAGTAGCAGATCATGCGATCTGGGCCTTCAACTTCCTGGTCAAACCATTGACCTGCTAAGTCTTCCAGACAGGCACCTGTGTATGTGACCCTGTCTCTGTCGCGGGCGGGGCCTGTCACTTTATAAATCCTGAACCAGTGTAAAACCTGGTTCACCCATTCATCAAATATGTTGATGCTGTCCTGGCCCTTGTATGCCTTGGGCTGGGTTATCTTCATTGACTTCACTTCTGGACCCGCTGGATTGCCAGGTCAGCTGACAGCTTTGTATACACATTGTCTGTATCAGTTGAGCAGAGTGTCTGTATAGCCACTCATTCCAGGGGTCAGTCCTCGATTCTGAGCTGTATAGCTCAGTTGATTGAATCGCTCAGAGCAATTTGGAGTTCGTGCCAAGCGCACTTCTCTGCGCTCGCAATGATGCCTTCTGTCATTGTCGTCATCATCATCTGAGTAGTTGGTTCCTCCTCCTCCTGGTCCTCCCCCTCCTGGTCCTCCCTGACAAAGGTTACGAGGTACAGCGGATGGCTAAAGACGAGTACAATCAGATGAAGCTAAGTAGGATAGTTAGTATAGTACTTGTAGTGAATAATAAATATGGGTCTCACCTCAGCTTTGGAGACGAAGGCTGAGGTGCTCGGGTCAACACATGACAGACTAAATACTGGGCTCGGAGAGCTGTGCCGAAGGTATGTGGCAAGGTACATGAATACTAATCACAATCAGTCAACAAATAAAAGCGAAATAAGAGGTATATGGCTCGGGGCTGATCCGAGCTTGACAAGACATCACCGTGACGACACCAGATTGTCAGATACTTCTGACACTCCCCCTCCTGGTCCTCCTCCTCCCCTTCCTGGGGGTGGCGGAGGCAGAAGGTTCTGGTACCTTTGGCCAAACAAGCCTTGCTCGTATTGAGGGACTTCCCTCGCTTCTTCACAACCTTCACACCGAGCCAAGTGGGTGGAATGTCTCATGAGCGGGCGTCTCTTGATGCCCCATCATTTTCTGGCTGTTGAGTGTTCAGTGTCACTCGTCTCCCACCTGTCCCGTGAGTGGGAGTATTGAAGATGGAGAAGTGGTCTTGCTCCTTGTCATCATTGATTTCGCTCTTGACAGTGAATCTCGGTGTTGGGCTCTGCGAGAAGACATCCCTGCATGATGTGTTCTCATTTCGAGGGTCTGTTAGGAGGGCTACCCAGAGGCTGTCAAACATATAGCTGCTTGGTCTCCTCCTGGGACCAACCCATGGTTGTAGTCCCTGTCCTCATGGGGTGTGTTTCGCCAGTTCTCGGCAAGCATTCCCATCAACTCCCACATGGACTCCTGCACCTCACTGTCACATGGAGGGTATGGTCCTTGGGAGAATGGAGAGGCATAGTAGAAGGCATGACGGAGCTCATGGAGTCAAGTCTCCCACTCTCCCATTACTGAGGTGCTCGCCGGCAAACTAACCCCCGTCATCAGGGTGCTTGCCAGCAGGCTGGTCAGAGGACTTCCTGTCCTCGTAGCATTCCTTGAGGTTGTTGACCTCAGCTCAGGCACCTCATAGATGTCTAAGGGAAGTGAGTCATCAGCTGAGTAATATACCAAAAATGCAAAAGGGATAGAGTAATACTGATGACAAGAGAGCATCAGTAAGCAAGGGATGAGTCACTGCACAGCAGAAGGAGTCATTGATGCACAGCCTAAGAAGTTTGATGGGAGGCTGTGTATCATCAGGAATTTGATGGGACAACAATGGGGAAGATCTGAGATAAATAGGGGGATTGATCCAAGACAGAACAGCCACAAGAAGGGTACCAGGGGTCCAGAGGTCTTTGGAGGGTCAGCATACACTAAGGTGTAGTGCATGTGTTCTAGCACTGCTGAAGCACAACCATGGGCTCCCTTGATGAGCTCTCTTCTGGGAAAGAACAAGAGAGGGTTCTTCTTCCTAATAGCACTATAAAGTGGGGGTATAACTGTCATGGTGCTGGGGAACGTCGTCTGAAAGTGGGGAAGTGGATAGAGTATTGAATTCAATGCATCCAGGGAAGTGAGATGAATGACAGAGGAAGATGGACATGGCAAGTATCTGGGAGGAAGGGACCATAGGCTGAGGGCTCAGGGGACACAGAGATGACCAGAGATGACTTTTCAAGCTTGACAATAGACCTAAGATGACCAAAGTACGTCCTTGATGCAGGACTGATGAGGAGAACATGCTGACCGAGAATGAGGGGGACTGAGGGAGCAGGCTGGGAAGATATGTGCCAGGCAGTGCACGGGAACTCTGGGAGAGGCTGTCCTAAGAGCAGGATATAGTGGAGATCTGCAGCAATAGTGGAGAAATGATCCAGAGAAAATACGGACTCCATAGTGACCGATGAGACAAGTGTCTGGATTGCGGGGGGAATATCTCTGTGGGAAATGAACAGATTTGTATCAGAACTTGACAGGCAGATAGACCACGCTCTAGGCTCTCTGATGGTATAGTCACGTGCCTTATAGCTTCAGAAACAACGGAGCTATTCAAAATATCGGAATGCTGGCACTGGGTGCCTCAAAATGACATTTGGGCACTAAAAATCATTTCTTCTCTTTCTCCTTCATTTCTCCATCAATTCTTCAGCTTCTTTGATCGTTCTGGTATGGGAGTTGGACTGCAGTAGTGTGCATTCCTTTCTCATACCATAATGGACGTTATTCCTTCAGTTTCTTCTGCTTCTTGGTGGTTCTTGTGCAAGGGATGACTTTAAGGTTGTTGATAGCTTCTCTGATCCTCACTCAACACAGAACACGACCAAAGTGTATTCCTTTGAGTATGTAGGACAATAAGAAGTAAGTTGCTATATTACATAACAAGAAGTAATTAAATAGGAAGATGAGTATTACATAAGTAACTGAATATGGGTAACCCCTAAGGGCACCCTTACACCCTCCCCCTGTAGAGCCAATATAGGGCTCTACTCTTATGTAAACGAAGTGAAAAACAAAACAAGTATAGTCCATGCATGTAAATGAAAAGTTTGGAGGTTGAACTCCCAGTCATCATACAACAGGATGAATATTTCTTTTGGGAGGTTGGACTCCCAAGGCTCACAATGAATAGGCGACGAACCCATCATCACATTGGTGCAGGACCCTCAAACAGGCCATCGACCTCGCTGTCCTCCAGGGGCGGATAATCAGAGCACTGGTCGACATCCATTGCTGACGATGGTTGTACGACTGATGGCGCTGGAGGGATCATGTACAACACGTGAGCGTACGCCATTTGGTCCTGCCAGTCACTATTTGTCTCACACTCGCCACTGGACGCTAGAGGAGGAATGAGGTGAGGCTCCACACCTCGAGATACAGCGAGTGCGAGGATCTGCTCGCGGGAGTGAGAGACAGCCTCTCCTGAGGCATGGCGAGCATCGGCTTCGACCTTGTTGTGGATGGTGTCCAACTCGGGATTGTCATCTCCCAAATACCGACCCCATAATTCCTGCAGGTGGGTCTGACCCCAAGCCCACGCGTCGTCAGCGTCATGATAGGTGACACCATTGGCGGCGAGGTACACTGCCACACGAGTCAATGTATATGCTGATGACTCGTGTGACCCGACCCACTTGGCCGTTTGGCCAATGGCGGGAGATAAGCCTGCCCATTTGATAATTGAGCGATATCGCCCCGCAACACCCAGGAGACGCGCCATCGACCGGCGCCAACCGACCCGTCTGACATTCCAACCCGTCCAAGGCATGAGTCGCTCCACAAAGAGCAGTCCTCGAACATTGCGAGCTAGGGGCTCAGGTGCCTCGTCCTCACTGTCATTGATACGTCCAGTGCGTCGAATGACCCCCGGGAACGCCCGCAGTGCACCATCATTGTGCTGGTGCCAGTGGTGGATATACTTTATCCAATCCTCAACACTGGTGTCCAATGATGGGACATCCGCTGGGAAGTCGTCCTTCCCTCGGGGCTTGGCCTTCCCTTTTGCTTTACTAGAGCCAGTTGGCATGGGCTTACCCACTGGCTCTCATGATGGGCCCGCTGCCCGATTGGTATTTGAGGGCCCCACCTCAGGTGGTATATCTTGACGCGTTGTGAGCGCCTCACACGGAGTGGGAATGTGCCTCCGTTCCTGAGCTGATATGTCTTCAGCCGGGACGGACGTGATATGCTCCTCGAGAGGGGCGCGAGGTGTGGTGGTGGGAACCACGGAAATGCTCCCAGTCGCTACTGGGGTGGTGGGGACAGCGGGTGACGTTTGACTATGGATATGGGGGTTGAATTCCCCGGGTGTTGTGGACCCGTCCACATTGCTCGTCAGTCAAGCTTTACCCTTCTCCTTTAGCGCAGCCTTTTTTTGCTTGTTGCGTTCAACTGCCCAAGCAGGTGGCCTCCAGGCCTTGATGGCGAGCGACATCAGCTCATTCTTCGTCATCCTCCACCGATTCCATAGGTGGAGGTAGGACATCAAGTCCTGTGCGTGCT
>Ga0307518_10002369_pt1 | contig 13744 bp, 16 predicted proteins | sample 25_EM_MG_FD_203889 | JGI IMG/M metagenome (GOLD analysis project Ga0307518, IMG submission 203889) | Populus trichocarpa ectomycorrhiza microbial communities from riparian zone in the Pacific Northwest, United States - 25_EM | ecosystem: Host-associated > Plants > Roots > Unclassified | place...
AGCTCACAAGGTTCATGCAAAGCAATGTTGGAGACCCTGCTACTAGTGTAGGTCCATGCAATCCTCACAATTGGTCGCCAACTCATTATTAAACCTGCTACCAGCACTTCATTTTAAAGCTGAAGGCACATATTCTCCCTCGTATTGCAGCCATACACCAAGACGCCAACACTGATGTGATACTCGATCCCTTGGCCTTTGATCTCTTGAACGACCCTTCGAATGATGTCTTGCGCCAAGACCGTCTACTGCAATTAAACCACGTACTCTTCAAGGGAAATAGGATCTACCAACACCGCTTACTTCGTATCAACTATACTACATACGACCTCCAGCGTGACTTCGATTCCATCAACCCACGCACTGATCATCGGGACATCATGCTATTGTCCAATTCGGATGCCAATGCTCATCCTTTCTCCTATGCACGGGTATTAGGGATTTTCCATGCCAACACCATGTACACTGGTCCGGGGTCGAGGGACTTTCAATCGCGTCGTATCGAGTTTTTGTGGGTCCGATGGTTTGAGGTATTGCAAGATCATATCTCAGGATGGGAACAACATGCCCTCGACATGGTTAGATTCTTACCCATGGCAGACGCGGATGCATTTGGTTTCGTCGATCCTGCCGATGTGCTCAGGGGTTGCCATATCATTCCATCTTTTGCAGATGGCCCATTGCACCTTGATGGTATTGCAAGGTCTCGTTGCGCAGGTGATTCGGATGATTGGAAGCGATATTATGTCAACCGGTGAGCTCAGCCAAATGGTGTAATTTAATCAGTTTAACTTGATTTTATTTTCTAGTTTCGTCGATCGTGACATGTTAATGCGGTATCACTGGGGTCTTGGTATCGGGCATGCATATGCGCACAGTGCTGCAGCATCAACCAACTCACAGTTACATTCCTCTTTTCCATTGTCTGAGCCACCTAATTCAAGCAAACACAGCACAGATAACTATAGACTTCATGTTGACGATGAGACCAACGAGGGCGGAATTGCTGATGACAGTGAGCTGCTCGGATTTGAATCAGACTCGGAGTCTGGCAGTGAACCTCATTCTGACTCGGAGTCTGTGTTGGGAGATTATGCGGACATGTATGGATGGGATTCAGATTTGGATAGTGGATATTATGAATTTTAAGAGTTAATAGCGGTCATCGGGCTCAAATTGCAATTGAGTGCTTTGCAAAGTCCAGAAACGCAACAAAATACAGAAAACAGGGCAAATCCGATTTTTTTGCTTGCCAAATTGTGACCGTGTGATAACCGTGTGCCCAACTAGCAAGTCAGGCGCTTCTGGCTCATTTTCGGGTGTCGTTCGACTTGTCCACATTCGTGCATGCACACTCAGCATGCCTGTATCGCACTTGAGCCCAGTTTGAGCCGGCAGGTAAGTTGTACGATTTTGGTTCTGGTAGGCATATACTGGTTTTGTGTGTTCCCAGCCATATTTGCGTGGATTGCAATGCCATGGGGCATCTGTATCTATGTTCAGCGCGCTCGTGCATCTTCCACACTTGCCTTGATTGTTTGCAAGCCGTCTCGCAGGTTTGACAGGTAAGTTGCATGGTTTCATGGTATTTTTGCGTGTACTGACGGTTTCCATCCTGCCTACAGTCGTATTAGCACTAGGTGACGGCGACATGGCCACCACCCTCAATTGCAGCAATGACGACGATGTGGCCGCCACCCCTCAACACGATGGCGTCTCATACACTGGGGCAAGGCTGAGGTTCCGTGTTTGCCTACAAGCGCTTGCAAACATACCAGAGGTGTCTTTTACAACTCAACACCAGATATTGTTGTCGCCCTGATCAGACTTGTGTTCAGGCAGGTGGCCGAGGACGATGTTACTCAATGCGACCTCGAGAATGCGCGCACTGCAGTTGACCAGAAAGACGTGGAATTCAGCCAGGCCGCACAAGACGGAGATATTAAGTCCAAGGACCACGAGAACGCTCATGAGTCTGTTTAGAATGAGCCAAACACTGTCAAGAGCGACCACGACGAAATATATAGGGGCTTGATCACGTTTAGAGCAATTTGGATTTATTGACACACCTTTCATTGCAGTCGCATCGAAAAATGCCTTGGAAGTCCAAATGCATCTCTGAGCACCTTGCAGCAGACTTCTTCAACAGAACTGGATCAACTTTACCATTGTATTGACGCATGCGAGAGAGAAAAGCGGGATTTCATTCAATGTTGTGGTGAGCAGACCCAAGGAAGATGCCATGGCACAGCGAGATAGTATGTCTCATTTCCTTTGTCAATCGTACCCCAGCTTTGACACGTTGCATCATTGGGGTAATCCAGATACTGCACACCAATCTCCGACAAGCGTGACAAGGGTACCAGTACTCCTTCAAGTCACAAGTCTGAGAACTGCCCTCCACTGAGACATCCAACAAGGTATTTCTGTCGCTCTACACCAGTGAGATATCGCCTTTGACACCTTTTGGCAGTTCAAGATTGATATTATCTCAACAACTTGCTCTCGCACAGGCGGAATCCGAACGCATCACGGCGAACCTCACCTAAAAATGACGAATATGCACGCTACAGGCATTCCAAACATGCCGAGTTTGTCCAGTTCTGGGCTGCACACGACGCACTGATCGAGTAACAGGCTTCTGTCGCCAGCTCGTTCGGTCAGCGCACGAAGCAGATGGATCAACTCACAACAGTTCTCATGAGGGTAAACCTGCCGAGCGGGAAGCTGTATCCGCTACCAAGGTATTGGGGTTGAAAACGGTTTATGACGATCGGAGGGAAGGCGAAAGAGATTGCAAAGTGAATGGGCGGATGTTGCCATATGCGGAAAAACGCTAAGCTGCTTTGCAGACTGAAACCGAAAGAGAAAGACGCAAACTCCAGTCTACGGTACGCATCCGCTCTCGCTGCTTCTTTGTTAGCATTAATTCGCCAATATCTCCCTTCCAGGTATACTCGGCATACATGGGCTATTTCCAGCTACACAATGACCTGTGGCACATCCCCATCTGCCACCATTGCCCGTGGACTGCTCACGCAAGAAGAGACGGAGAAGAGGCTGGAGCAACTCGAAACCGTTGTTGAAAAGATGAACAGGGGCCTTGAAGTTGCCCGTCGCTTGTCGCGTGCTTCTCCCTCTGGGACACCTAGCTGCAGCCAAGACGCAGCAGTGGATGCCACGCTTGGATTGGGTTCAACTGTTCCTAGCAGGGTGCATACATACAGAAAGACGTTCACCGAGGTGTATGCTGGCTATTTCTGATTGGAAGAGGAATGCAGACTATGACCATATCGACAGGACACTCAGGCATATACTGCAGATCGAAAAAAAGGAGTGCGTCTTGGTAGTTTTTTCTTTCTCTATTCTTATAACATGATTCGGTAGGCATTCATTATGGCACAACAACGCGCAGAGTACGAATGTTTCCAAATCGAAGCAACACAATTGAGTCTCCACCCAGCTCTCGGCCATACTTACCGAACGTGACGCCAATGCTGCATTGCTCCAAGATATACCCCAGAAGCTCAAGAGAACGATCTTCTGCAGTACCAACTGATCTCAGTCAACAGATCCCGGCACTATTCAAAGCGACGACCAAACCATTCCTGGAGACGAGATCATTTATGAGATGGAATCTCTTCCCGCAAATACCATTGAAGCCCTCATCACGAGCAGCCTCGTCCCCTTGCGGTCTATTCCGACACTGCAGAAGTAGAACCAGTGTCTACTCAAGGTCGTGCGAGAGATGACCAAGATGAAGCGGAGGAGCGCAAGTACCATGTTACACTCAAGCAGGAACAGAGCGTGGCCGCCTGGAAGGCTCACGAAGCTATTTAGGAACTCGTGGCGCAGCTTGAAGGGCACATCGAGCGCATCGCCATTCGTTAAAGACTCGGCGAGTCGTCCTCCGGAAAATTAACACCGGGGTGGGAAAAGGCCATCTCCGGGGCTACTCAGAAGCCAGAACAAGTAGATATCGTTCCAGCGGTATATGACTGTCAAAGACGAAGAGCAAGCATGTATTTCCAGAAATCCACGCACACTGGTTGATCGTCTCCATAGAAAATCGTCCACACAGCAGCGAACCTGGCGTCGATTCTGCTCATACATCATGTCACGGTCAAACTAGAGACAATTTTGGACAAGGAAGTCAAGGTCACATACGAACAATTTTCCAGTCAAATCGACTAGAATGGGGATGGGAGATGGCGACGCCACCAAGGGTCCTGATGAGAGTCTGGAGTAAGTGTCGCGGACTTCAAGATGTCCGTTTCTACCAACGCGCTGACGCACATGTAGCTAACACATTGCATTTAGTCGGAGTGGAGATCAACGGAGTTTTGTTACTACGCTCCACTCACCCGACAGTCGCAATCAATCCATGCTGGCTATGACTTGAGGTCAACCCCGATCTCCTGATCCTATCGCTCATAAAGACATCACTCTCTGGCATTGCTGTTGGCACACGGTATGTGAGTTACTGTGCCAACCTCGGGCACAGCGTCATCATCGATCTTTCCTAGGTAGCGTTACTCCGAATTTCACCTGCTTTTACTCAATCTCTTTCAGGAACAAGAGATACATTAGTGTCTTTGCAGTGCAACTTATCCGAAAGATGACACAAGGTATTACGGCTCGTGAAGTATACCATCAGACATTGGAATACATTAAAGAAAAGGACCTGCACCAGAAGATCAAGAATATCGGGTCTGCAGTGCGTATCATTACATCGTGCATCATTTTGTACTTATTTCAAGCAGATCAGTATTGAATTCTGAGATTCCTTTTACCAAGGAGGTGGAAAGTCTACGGGTAAGTTACGTTGTGGTTGCTTTGGTTTGTATTAACCAATAGTACCTGCCATTAGATTTCCTATCAATAACGTCAGCAAGAATGGTGAAGACGAGTTTACTTTATCTCTGCATCAACTTCCAAACTTTGGTCAGCTTTCTGGAAAGAAGGACGATATTGTATGCTCAACTCGTTTAATTGGGGTCATATTACGAAGACGATCAATGAAAGCCCATACAACCTTTTCCAACAAGGTGGATGGTGTTTCTTTGATGCCGTGTAGGTGCAGAAGTAGCATTAATTATTTTCATGTCTTCTTAGGCCGGACTGACTTTGCTATAGAGCGAAGTGGACGAAGGGTCGGAAGGCGATTCCGAGTTAGACGATTCTGAACAAGGAAGCCAAGATCACGCACGACCAGTTCGCGAGTCAAATCGAGTTACGAATGGCGACGGGAGATGGTGACGATGCAAGGGTCCAGATATGAGGGTCTGGAGCAAAGGCCGTGGCCCTCAAGACGTTCGTTTCTGCCTACGTTCATACCTGTGATTGGCTGATGTACTGCTTCTAGGTGGAGTGGGGATCGACAGAGTTTTGCTACACTCCCATCATCCAGTCGCAATTAACCAGTACCGGGTATGACCTGAGGTGCACCTCAGTCTCGTCTTCCGATCCTATCACTCACAAGGGCGTCATTCCCATTGCTGTTGATGTGGTACAAGAGTCACTGCGAACCTCGGGTGCAGTGTCATCGTCGATCCGTCCAAGGTACCGTTTACTAGGTTGAAGCGCTTCATCTGCTTGGTTTACTGAACCATCTCTAGGAACAAGAGTAAATATTCAACACGTTGGTGTCTTTGCAGTCGGAACTTATGCGAGAGATGAAGGACAGCGTTATGGCACGTGAAGTATACTATCAGGCACTGGAGTATATCAAGGAAAAGAAGCGCGACCTAGAAAAACATTTCGTCAAGAACGTCGGGTCTGTGGTACGTATCGTTACATTGTGCATTGTTTAATGCTCATTCGAAGTAGATCGGTATTGAAACCCGAGACTCTGCTTACGTTCTTTCGTCCAAGAATGCACGCCGTCTGAAGTCGAACATGGTTTTCAACTTGTCTTTCTGATCTCATGGATGAGATGGGCAAGAAGTGAGTAGCCACTGAGACAGGGTCGTGGAACGTTCCTTGACTATGTCCACCAGATATGCATTGAATCTCGTCGACACCGTACGTGTTGGTCCTGACAAGGCTGCCTTCCTCATGGATGGTGCCAAATCGTCCACGGACACCCTTTTCTACTTGAATTCCATGGAGGACCTAGACAATGGGCATACATCCAAGTCTGTGAAGAACCCACCCGTTAAGCCCTCACAGATTCCCCGTCAAGCACAAGACAGCAGGTGGTAAAGTTTTGTGAAACAAGACGTGCACCGCTGCTCAAGAGGTCTCAGACAACCACTGTGAAAATAAGGGAACACCAGTCAGATTTGCACATCGTACTTCAGCGCGACGCTCTTGCCAAGTACTCCGACGAGGTTGCGCTTTCAAAGGAAATCGAAAGTCTACACGTAAGTTATGCCGTGATGGTTTTGATCAGTACTGAGGCCACCTGCGAATAGATTTTCGTCGATCGCAAGGCCCAAACCTTCATTCTTCCGCTGTCCATGGGTTCTCGGTCCCCTTTCATATCAACACCATCAAGAGTGTGAGCAAAGATGATGAGGATTCACCTATCTCCGCATCTCCCGGTCGGCTTTCCGGAAAGAAAGACAATACTGTATGCCGTCTCATTTATCTGGTAGGCGTTGAGTAACTGACTTGCACAGCCTTTCGAAGACCCTGATGTGACGTTCATTCGATCCGTGACCTACCGCTCTATGGACGATCATCGCTTCGATATGATCTCTAAGCAAATCACTGACCTGAAGGAGGTGAACAAGAGGGAACAGCAAAAGAAAGAGATGGCGGACGTGATCGAACAAGACGTTTTGGTGGAAATCAAGGGCAGGAAACCTCACAGGCTCACAGATCGTACTCTTATCCAGCGGATTCTAAATGAACCGCAGAAGCGAAGGCTTGCCGACGACTCGGAGATGATAGACCGAATTGTATGTGGTAATGCAGTGCAAAGTACTAACAATAGACAAGTTCTCGAATCATCCTCGATACCTTTTTCAGCATGTAAACTCCATCGATTCAACAATCGTGAACGTATTCAACCCTTCCTCCCAATGAATCAACCAACCGTCAGGGCTGACAACTCTATGGAACCACCAGAGGACCCAGGAACTGTTCGTCTATACGACTTGCATCGCTATCCCAGTTCTATTTACAACATCGATACTAATCAACCGACGTACCCTGGCCGCTTGGCAAATACGTTCAATTCAGAGTGGGGTTCCGATCCCTGGTTCTACTGTTCACATCTCGGGTCGGACGTGCCCCACGTTCCCCAGAGCTATAGCGGCGTGGGCTTGTCGGGCCCCTTACTCCAAGGCGCTGGCACTAGCGCAGCCCAGGGAACTTACACGACTCCAGCAACGAGTTCCACCTGGGGAGGGCCGCATTTTCAATCTGGCATTCCAGCATCATCGAATACCAGTGGATCATACTCGAGTAACTTCTATGTCAGCGGTTCGGCACCAGTTCCGTCATATGCCCCACTTCTGGGTGAAGATCCCCAACATCTCTGCGATTGTGGTCAGTTCATTGCCATTCCCACACAAACTGATACTTATATATATATTCTAGTCAAATTGACGGGGCCGATGAAAGCAAGAGGATTAACGAATTGGACGTCTGCTATTCGCGGTGCAGTGGGGCAATTATGCTGCACATTTACAGAAGGGCCCACCGTTTTAATTCCGCCCATGCTTGCAGAGGAGGCGTTAGCTGAGAGCATTTTCGCTTGCGCGAAACACTCATCAAATTATTACTGGGTGCCAGAGCAAAATATTATGGAAGGTAAGTTTCAAAATACACCATTGATTCTACGTTTTAAGCTTTGCAACAGTTCAGTTGTCGGACGGAAAAAAGACTCTGCAGACTACGCTGAACAATTCAAAGTTCAAAACTATCGTCATGAAGGAACTTGTGGAGACGTCCGGCCGAATTTCATCACACTTCTGGAGGCGGGCAAAATATCTCGTCCACAACCAACTGGGTTTTGATGGCCAAACCCAGCATGAAAGCGGTATTTTTTTATTCAACATGCCGATTGATGAGGAGCTAGTCAAGTGGTGGTGCAAGTTCTCAGATGACTATGGTTATGGGATCTTCCACCGGGCGCGGTGGGACCCAGTGGCGAACGAGTACGCTATGGTAGGTTTGACTTCATACACACTTTAACTGTTCCTAACTATCACCTCCAATGTTCTCATCCTCAGGATTTACCATTTGCGCACTCAGCTTTTGCAAATACTTTCCATGCGGCCGCCTACGGGTTGGAGACTTTAGGAGGGTTTGGCTTCATACCTGGTCATAGCATCAGCAATGTATCTGCACCGATTTCGGAGGTGTCGTTGTACGCGGGAGCCACCATCTGTGGATGGGTGAGGATTCGTTTATATGTATCTCAACTTTCTAATCTGAATACTTTTAAGCTTATTGAGGCCGTCACAGACCACAAGAACTCTGATATTGTGGATTGGCTGTCCAATACCATGCGGATGAAGGTCGAAACCATGATTGTAAAGGTATACGAATATCTTGTCAAAGTTTTGATCGGTTTGAAGGACAAACCCGTTGAAGTGCAAAGTCACTGGCGGGCAGTCCTGGTCAATTTTTTGCAGAAAAATCGTATCAATAACTTGCCACCTCTGACTCACTGATACTAGGTCACTACATACATTGACTTGCATCCATTTTGATTGTTGTAATGAATAGCTGTAACGTTGTGTTTATGTCTGTGGTTCATAAATCGTTTGTTGATCCTGTTCATGCGGTCCTGTCAAGACCGGTTCTTCACCGACCTGATCTCTACGAGGGGTCTGGGGGTCAGAGGTTGGTCTAGCGGTAAGACCGAGATGCTACGTAGCGTAGTCGCGCTTCCCGAATGATAGGAAGGCCGACCGAGGTTTATACGGAGTGTCCGAGGGTAAACGGTCAACGACCGAGTACTTGTATGAGGGCAGAGACGGAGAGCACGAAGGGAGAACAGATAGGAAGTATCTTATTCGATATTCGAACTGAAACTACAACAGACCGAGTATCTAGGTATTTATACTAAGTAGAACGGATGAGGTGATGTACGGGAAGTCAGGATTACCGACGAACGACGAGCGCAGTTGCGCTGCGCGCTGAGTAAGTACGGTAAGTGCGATAACCGGGTTACCGATGAGTATCATATTAGTAATGGAACGGGACGGGAACGTACAGTGACCGGAGACAAGAAAGGGAACATATTAGGTAATCGTACAGGGAGACAGATCGGACAATGCGCTCACCGATCGGTGGCGATACAGGACAGATAGAAAGAAACGCAAAAGGGAGTACATACAATAGACGGACGGTGAACACGTGGACGCGATCGGACAGTAGGGCACAGGGTGATCGGATGTCACGGTCGTGACAGGTCTGTGCGTCGTTTGTTGTCAACGTTTCTTCTACCTGCTGCAAATACTTTTTCTTGCTCGGTAAACACATGGACGGTGGCATGCATCGCTTGGTTGTGGACATCGCCGAGAGGCTTTGTTTATAGTACACAAGTGTTCATTCACCAAATGTCGAACCCGAATGGCTAACAAGAACAGGTTTGTGTTGCAGAATGTGCCAGTGCTGTCAGATTGATCTCCTTGCGTATAAGCTGGTATGTTCTCCATCACAAGTATCTTGTCCACCTCCCAATTCTCCCGACCCGTTTAGTGCCTCCACTGTTTCAATGTCGGCACTCAACGGTTCAAGACAATCGTTCTCCCCCAGCAACTCTGGACACTGATTGAGAGTAACATGCTTTATCATTCAGGTTCGTTCTTTGTATGTGCCGTACATTCACTCAGAGAGTTCATTGAACAGTTTCCATATCTCAGCAAGCGCGAGTAGTCCTTTGGGGTCTCACACTTCCAGGTTTTATTTTCGAACTTGAAATGACCTGCTGTGATGACACCGGGGCTCGCAACGAGCAGGCTAACATGCAAAGGCAGACTAGTATGGCGACTTCGATGGGCGTTAACGCTGGCACAAAAACGACCAGCGTTGGTGCCTTCATTCTCGATGGCAACGGAACAAGTGTCTGACACTTCCACTTTCCACTCGCTCAAGCAACCCTGAAGGCACTTACCTCGAAACCATTTGATCTCAAGCAGGTGACCCTTGTGCAGTCACTCGTTACAGAACTTCATCCTGGCCTCTCCCATTACCTTACTTCAGCCAACCTCGACTCACCCTGGAATTTACTTGTCCATGCACCCACCGGAACAGGAAAGATTCTTGCTTTTCTTATCCCTGCTGTCGAAAGTCGACTTAAAGCGGCCCAGCAGCACGCTCAGGGAGTGGTCCAACCTTCTGGACTTGATTCGTTGAAGCTCGTACCCCATGCCGTCAGTGCCTTCCGGCGTACATCATCTAGTCCACTCATCCTTTCACCAATGCAGGAACTTGCTATCCAGATTGAAAACCGCTTGTCAGAGGCATAAGCAAGTCAGCACAACTATCTCAATGGATGTCTGGTCGTCGTGACATCGTAGTGGCAACCCGGTCGCATGCGTGATCTCCTTGTAAATTCATCGCACATACGTGAGAGCATGAAAAACTGCAACCTTGTATGTCAACCTGAACGATACGTTCTACCAATCTGAACTCTTTCACTAACTCACCTTAGATGAGGCAGATGCCCTTCTTGATATGGGTTCCCGAGACGATATTGATGCTATCGCTAATTTTTTTTTGGCTCCTTCAAGCCAGCATGAACCTTCCTCATTAGCGCGACGCTCTCCCGACGAATTAGGCAAATTGCGGCGACCCATTTATCCCAAAATCGCCGATTCCTTGGTGCCATCTCCACCGTGTACATCCAACTCTCCAGCTCCGGTCGATGCGATAAAAGGAAAAGTATGAGTGCCTTGGGCGGTAAAATCCGATAGTGAACTTACCATCCACACTCACATCCCTCAATATTACATCCCCCTACCATCGGTCGATGTCCAAGTGCCAACCCTTCTTCACCTGATTGCTCATGACCAACCAGCCAGGCTAGATTCCAAAATAATTCTCTTTTACCCCAACCCACGCAACAGCCTTGTTCTCCACAACCTTGTGCGAGTTCGCTGGATGGCACCTTGCCTATCAACGGCACGTGCATCATCGAGATGCACTCCAAACTTACACAAGTTGCTCGGCAACGTGCGAGCAAAAACATGTCTTGAAGTCAGGCGCTGAAGTAGTGTTTTGCTTGGCCCGGCAGCCTCAGGCCGCAAGCCGATTCTCACAGCTCTCGGCTGTTACCGAACGGACAGGTATTAGTGCTCAAGCAAACTCGACGCGCCGACGACGGCCATGATTTGGCCACCACCACCACCGTTACCGCAAGTCTTCTAGACCATCCATCCCAGCCCTGTCATGTCACATCTCCAGCACCTGGTTGTGCCTTGACCATCGCAACTGCCCAACTCCATCAACGCTTGCACGATGCTTGCTCATACAGTCCTCACAGCTATCCAACTCCCCTCTGCCAGTGCCTATGAGGTCCCTTCACTTGCTCGAATTGTTCTTCGAGTCTATCCTTCCGCCACTCGCTCACTATGTCGCAGCACTCATGCGTTAGGTAGGTTTCCAGTGGCGTTTCCATTGGGCTGACATCCTTCGTGGTAGACTTACGCTAACTCGGGCCATGATCGGCATTCGTTTGCTGTTTTATCGCCCTCCTTGACTCTGCTGACCACCTTGATTCTTGTGGTAGTGCTAACTGTGGCTGTAACATACATACTCCATCATTCGTAAGTGTCTTTCATTCTGTTTTGCAACCATCTCAAAACTATTATCAGTTGTCTCCACCGCACTACCAGCAGCAGCTCGAATCTGCCACCTCCAGCCCACCGTGTACCCCCAACCAGCTGTTTAATGTTAGCACCTCGGAAACTGCAACGCCCGTAACGGATCAAGTCCTGACTCCAACACGACGGTGACACTACAAGAATGTTGTACCATTCACGCTTTGGTCGAGCAAGGAAGCATGCTACAATGGGTTATTTGGCATGAATGTATACACTCTTCCATACTTCTTTCCATCAGTACAATCGCTGACCCAAATTTCAAAGCTGACGTGCCATATGGAAGAGGTCCCTTACGCCTTTGCGATTGGTTCGACGGCTGCTGCAGCTTCCGTGGCTTGGATCCCAAGGTAACAATTTTCGCATCGGGAATGCGGGATGTCTGCTATTAATATACCTTATTGCTCAGGCTTGCTAAAATACGGAAAGTCGGTCTCACGAGTTCTCATTCGACACATAGTTCCAACAACAACACAGCTAGTGAATGTAGGTATTTCGTTGGCTTTTTCTATGTCTTACTAACTATGGCAGACTTCACTCGCAACCGCACACACTCAAGCACATAATACACACCACTGTTGCTTTAAGCGTGAGCTTTTTACTTTTACTTTTTCCTGCACAAACTCATTCATTGATAGTGCCACCCACACTGCAGCACGACATGACAGTGTCAATGCGGTGGCCAGCATGACAATAATGATACACTGCGTATGGCAAATACCACGGCGAGAAGGGGTGGCCCACACACAATACGATGATGGCACACCGCAGATGGCGAATGCCACAGTGAGACGGCGATGGCAACGACTGCGCTACGAGAATGACACCACAGCAAGACGACAGTGCCATGACTTGCGTCAATTGCCTTGATGCGACCGCTTCCGCTTGGACAATAGCGGCGAGTCACAACTACCCTGCCACCTGCGTCGACGCGACCATGACTGCTTGGACGGCGGTGACGACATCCATCAACGACGCAGCGACTACCCCCACCGCTTGACTGACAACAACGACAACGCATCCACCACTCTGCCACCACCTCTGTCATGCCTTATTCACTGGTGGCTTGCGCATCGTCCACCGCCACCTTGCGCCTTGCGCCTCACCTGTCACCTACCCGTGCCTCGCCCATCGCCCTCTCTTGCCCACTTCACGCCTAGCCCATCGCCCAGCGCGTTACCACCACAAGCCCGCTGGTGCGTTGCCCAATCCACGTTACCGACACCTTTGCAGTTGTTCTCGAGCCTGTTACACTGCTGTGCGTGTGTGTATGCGGACACTCTGTGCTGGGTATCTCTCGAGCTCATCTGCTTTGTGTGCACACAACCACACCCGTTGCGCCTCGCCCACCACGACCTCGCACCTCGCCTATCACCCGCTCGTGCCTCAGGCCACCATGCGCCACATTGCCCAGTGCGTCACCACCCACCATACCCGTTGCGCTTTGCCAACCACCACTTGTGCTTCACCGTTGCCCACTAGTGTCACCACCACGTGCATTGCGCCCGCACTGCACCATATGCCTCTGTTGCCCGTCTTGCGTCGCCCATCACACCTGTCGACTACCATGTCAATCACGCCTTTCCCATTGTCCATGCCCCCTTGCGCCTTGCCCGGTACCCACTGCGCCGTTGACCGCCATGCGTTCGTCCACCACTGCCATTGTCGTTGACGACGACCAGTATCAACGATGCAACCATGACAACAACCACCAGTGCGGACAATCACAATGCCAGTGACAGCTACCACACCACGAAGACGAAAGATGATGGTGGCGAGATGCACATGACCAATGGCATGTCGATGACGACGACATGGGATAGTGGTGCCTTCATTACTGACCAATGTATTAGTATTACTGTAATATATTTGTCGAGTATAGCATTCCAGCAAGCCCTGGCTTGAGCCTGAGCCAGGCTGAGACCCTCTAAGCTGTTTGTTAGGGCTGGGCCTACTACAAT
>Ga0307518_10002370_pt1 | contig 13742 bp, 11 predicted proteins | sample 25_EM_MG_FD_203889 | JGI IMG/M metagenome (GOLD analysis project Ga0307518, IMG submission 203889) | Populus trichocarpa ectomycorrhiza microbial communities from riparian zone in the Pacific Northwest, United States - 25_EM | ecosystem: Host-associated > Plants > Roots > Unclassified | place...
AACCACTGTGGTAGGCTGAAGAGGAGTCAATACCATCCCCAGTCGCATATATTCCCCATCAGAAGCCCTTCCCTTCCCTCCTGCACCTTACCTGAAGGCTTGCAGCACATCCCCCTGTGGAGATCATCTACCAGAACCGCAGAGGAATACCACCACTCGCTTTTTGTTGTCATTTGGTGTTGGTTGTTGGTTGTTCTGACCTCTTCCCTCACTTAGGCGCACAGCGGGCAGAGTCGACAACTGTCGGATACTCTGCAGATGGGTTGTGGAGGTCGTACTTTGCATTGCTCAGTCGTGCCACGGTAATCGACTTGTCTGCTTCCTGGTCACTGTTGACATGTGCTACGGATTTCCCTTGCGTCTTCATTGTCCTTGGTTGGCTATGTGGACGGCTCTGCGCCCATCTTCCCCTTCCAGTCTGTCGACCCCTCACATCTTCCACTACACTCGGCTGCAATGGACCATCAACCGGGGTACTCACATCAATTGCCTTCTCTTTCCCTTTATCCGCACTCCACTCTGTTTTGTCTTCGACATCTCCAGTGTTTGCGGCAAGTGGCTCACAAGCAGCACCACAGTTTGACCACGGATGGTCAGTGACAGCAGACGCAGGCCGTTGGAGAAATTCTTGCCAATTTGGCCACGTCGTGAATGGGATGGCCGGGTCGCTCAGGTCACGATCCATGACAATGAGCATGGTGGGGATGCTCAATCCACAGGGTAACTGAGCCACAATGGCTCGGACACGGTTCTGTATTTTGTCAGTAGTAATAAGCTAAATAGAGTCCTTTACGCACCAGCTGAGCCCATATGAAGTGGTGTGCTTCCATCCAAGCAGCTACATCACTGTTGGTCTTGATAGCAGCCAAGCAGGTGCTGATCAGCACAGTCACATCTGCAACAACCTCAGAAGGTGTAAGAGATGGAGGGGAGGTGACGGGAACGTTGTTCTCCATGGGTGCAGACGATGGGGATGGCTGGATAGACATGGTAGATGGTAATGGGAGGGGTGAAGACTGGCGGACACAACTGAAGCTTGCGGTGAAGGTGCAGTGAGGGAACCGTCCTGCAAACAAGATGGCTCATGTCCCAACAATTCTCACGCTGTCAATCCATAATTGCCATTTACGGAATCATTATATTCCACTCAATGCATGCCAATGATCCGAACAATGCAATCAATTAGCTTAACCACAATCATTTCCCATCCTTGCACTAACTCCGCATCGCATATTGTCCCGCAGTTGAATCACCCCTCAAGATTGTGCAAGGCTAAGGTTGATCCACCCTCAATCACTGTGCATATATCCACTTATCATGTTCCACACAACATGTGCATCTTGTTCAGAGCCCTAGATGACATCATGTATTACACGGCCATCATTTCCTGTGGTGGAATGATTACACGCGATCAATGGAATGCACAACAGTTTGTATAGTCAGATCAATGTAATTTAGATGAATTTGAAAGGTGATTGTGGTTACCCTGTTCCCTGCTTGTCAAATGGAAGACCTCATGCCCATTCACTCGTGGGATGGTAGCAATGAGGCAAGAATGAACGATTAAGAGGATTGATTCCCCACAAACCAGGGTTCAGTATGTTCCATATATGGACTTACAATAATCTATTGTAAACCTGGCTATGATCCAAGATCCCTGGTCATGTTCGGGAGGACCAGTGCAATCATTTCCCACGGTTGTAGCCTCCACGGTTAAATAAGCACAGAAAAATAATTCTTTTTCTTTTGTATCAAGCTGCACAATTTTCTTTTAGAGTTAGGTGAAAAGTCCACACTGATAATTAGTACTGCGGTTGATTTTGTGCTTGCAGAATTCCCATAAATGTGAGCATTCATTTGGACGTCTGCCTTTTTGGCACTGTCAAATGTGGAGGTTTGCCTGATTAGTAGAATAATTATGTTCCGCACTGCACATCGGAGTGATCTTTCCCAACAATCCATTGGTGTCCTGTCCCAGTTATGTTCCACTGTTGTATGACTTCCAAGCATTGCTGTTGTAACTATCAATTAATTCACAATGGTCAGAAATTAGTATTATTTTAGAAAAGGTCCACGGGTGAAAAGTAGGAACACACAACTTGGGAAAAGGGAGCAGCAGAGTGGATGCCAATGAGGTTGCAGGGTGGTAACAATGAGGCACAAGTGAACCTTTAAAAACAACCCTATTCATTTTGGAAATATAAAATATTTTCTTTTACAATTTATCTCAAACAACTTCTCCCATTCCCGCTATCATCTGCGCTCTACAACTCACTATGGGCCCCAGTAAAAATGTAAGGTTTATTGATGGCAGGGCGGCTGACTCTGGTGAGTACCAGACTAATACTGAGGCATGCATTCTAATGCATGAGAATTCAGGCCTGCTCGAAGGGCCTGGCTGGGTGCCACCCGCAAAACCCCCAGTGGTGAATGATTCCATGGACGTTGATGGCGACAATGCGGGACACCCCACCACATTGCCAGAGTCTTGTCTCAATGAATGGAAGCCACCAGCCTTGTGTCCGCCTTGGGCATGTGAGGAAGGCTGGATACCCCCAGCACAACTACCGCAATTCAATGCAGTGAGTGCTGCGATGTTTTCAGGGACATTGTCTTGCGCACAGGGCGACAGTTGGACTCCGCCTCCAAACCCACCACCTTCACTCTGACCAGGCCAGGCACCCACACATCTGGTAACCTCCCCAGATGAAATGATCCGGCCACAACAGTTCTCTCCCAAACTTTTGTGAGTTGGCTCGTGCAGGGAACTAGACAGAGGCTATAAGCTCAGTGCTTCGTCTTCGAACACTATGTAACTAACCTAGACAGAGGCTATAAGCTAAGTAGGTTAGTACTGAGTAACTAAATGAATGTGAGTATGTGTCTTACCTCAGTGCTTTGTCTTCGAACACTGAGGTGAAAAGAATCCCTGAGCGGATGAAAAATAGTCCGTGCCTATGTAAGGATACTCGCTGTACGAATAAGGAAACTATCAGTAAGCCTAAGAAATGGTAGTGAAAGAATAGGAGTTTCAACACACCCACTCGTCGAGTAGTCCTTAGTAGTAGGGTATAGTATAGGTTTGCATACCTGTAACAATGAAAACGAATGGTATATGCACCCACTCAAAGTGTGATGCTTGAGTCCGTTTCGAATCTCACGCGGGTGGCTGTGCCATCCATGCTTTAGTAAGCACGCATGTTGGTTGTAGATGTGGTTGGCGGATCGTCCGTCTTGACTGCATTGTGGTCGTGCGGATCGTCCGTTTCTCCAAAAGAATGACTGGGGAAAAAATATATTTTATTAGATGTGGCTGTGGACTGGAAGTCGCGATGGCCAGACGCATTGCAGGGCGCGGTGAGTCCCCTTGTTGAAGCGTCACGCGTGTCACTCATGTGACTTGGGTCACCTGACTCCGTTGGGGCCCTTATCTTGCTGCGGTCCATGTTGCAGCTCTTGTTGTCGTCCGTTTCGACTGACGAAGGTAAGCTCTCGTTTCCGTTCGCATTCAGCTGACCTTTTCCTTCCTTTATGGTCCGCTGACATCCGTTTTTACAGGTCTCCAAGTCGTTGCCGTGCGGATCTCCGCCTCGCCTCCAAGCTGGCCCCTCCAGGTCGTCCATTTTGCCTATAGGAGGCACATTTCGAGTCGGTGGGTCAAGCAGTTGACTCTGGGCCCTTTGGTAGGTATGTCTGTCCCCATCCGTCCGCTTTTCGTCGCTCCTAACGTCCGTTTTGATCGTCTCGCCCGCAAATTTGAGTTTGGGGGTCAAGTCGCCTTGATGGCGTGATCTGCTTCGATCAGATGGATCAGATGGCTTAACTGACCCGTTTACAGCTTCCTCTTGACGTTTCCACCCAGGTACTCGAGCGGTGAGCCCATCAGAGCTCTCCACAGCGCTCGTTGGCACCCTCAGCCCCACAGGTGAGTTTGAGTGGCCTTGGACGAAGTGCGGCCCTATCCCATGTGCTAACCCTTCCATTTCTTCAGCGATCAGGTGTATTTCATCGACGGCAAGGTGGTTGAGGCCGTTCATGCCCGCTCTTGCAGGCCTTTGGTGCTCACCATTGAGCTCGTCTGTTTGCAGCTCAGACCCTCGACGGCCGTTTGTGCTTGCAATTGCAGGCCTTCGGTTGAGAGTTCTGGAGCTGTATGCAGGGTGGTTGTCATTAGGTACATTCCTTCGCACCCTAGACTCGAGTGCTCGCAGCATTCTGACCAGTAGCTTCTTTTTAGTGAACATTTCGCGCAGTGTGCAATTACCGGCGATCAAGGGCGTAGGTGCCCGGTTCAGGGTATGGGCAGCATGCAGGAGGATGTCTCCCCAGTGCCCACTGATCCAATCGGTGTCCGTCAACATCATTTGGGCGGTTTCAAGTAGTCTGCTAGCTGTCTGTGCAGCTGCACTCTCGATTCCTGGTGCGTGCTCATTTGCTACTTCGCAACTGATTCCTTTTGTGTTTAGGTAGGCTTGTAGGGTGTCAAACGTCCCATTGCCAATGTCAGCCATGCGGAAGTGAGCAGCATGCTTGCCCGTTATGGTTTCAGTGTGATCAAGGTATTCTCGGGTAAATTTTAATATTTCTCCTTTAGACTTCATGAGCCTGACTACGACGTGATGGGAATAGGTGTCGACAAAGGTGGTGAAGTAGTAATCGCCCGTCCACGTTGCTGTGTCAACAGGGCCACAAACATTCAAGTATGTTGTGTGCAGCGGGCGTGGATCTTCAGATTGTGGAGGTGCCTTCTTGGCATAGGTTGCCTCATTGAGGTGTCGTGCTGTGGAGAGAATATACAGTGCGTCCTTTTTATATGTGGTTCCAATTGTCTCTTGACCATTTGTAATTTGGCAGGATCGCATGCCAAAAATAACTTGAAGGTTGTGTCTAGCAAGGCACGAGACAGACAATAAATTCTTGTCCAAAACTGGGACATGGCAGACATCACGGAGGGTTAAGACCCTTTGGTGACTGTCTCCAATATATACCAATAGACGAACGTCTCCAGTTCCTGTCGCAGGGATGGTTCTGCCGTCCCCAAGACCAATGAGCTGGGGAGGCCACAATGGCTGATATGAATCGAATAAATGGCGTTCTGAGCACATGTGTGCGGACGCGCCAGAATCAACGATCCAGTCCCTTTGAGTAGGGGTGCTGGCTAGTCGTTGTGCTATAAACAGACAGAGCAGAGGTGAGTGGGTTAGTCCCGCTTTTGTGACATGAGCCACTAACTCCTTTTTCTTGTCCATTTTTTCTTTCAACACATCATCTTTCTCCTTCAAGCGTTCAGCGGCCTTCTTCCAACACTCGTCCTCGGTATGGCCATTTCTCGAGCAGTAAGTGCACGACTTCTTTCCTTTATCCTCCTTAACCCCCTTTTCCTTTCCCTTCCCTTTAGGTCATCCTGTCGTCTTCGTGGCAAGAGCCGAAAGGGTAGTAGAAACCTTTCTCGACTTCTCTTCGATCAGGACCTGATTTATTACAGCATCCGTCGTAAGTTTGTCATTGGCGGCCATTAAAATGGTCCGCAGGGTGGAATATGAAGGTGGGAGCGAGATTACCATAGCAATCACGATAAGAGAGTCTTCGAGCAGCTGGCCGAGTGTCTTCAGCACATTGGCCTTTTGCCGCATGGAGTTTAACTGGGTCTCCATAGACTCATCATCCAAGAGCATGCTGTGGAAGAGCTCGCTTATAAGGTAGGCGATGGACTGTTTCCCTTTTCCCTCGTAATGCTCACTCAACTTCCTCCAGGCTTCTGCAGACATCGTCGTGTACAGCACCCCACTAAGGTATAGAAAGGTGGTGGTCTGCACAGGGAAGGTCTAGCCTGAGGAAGGGAGAAGGAGGTCTGTAGATAACCTCAGTAGTCTGGCAAGCTACTTATATATTAGATATACCTGTAGATAACTACAAGGTATCAGTAAGTATGAAGTGGTTAGTAAGAATGTACTCACCCTCAGTAGTCTGGCAAGCTACTGAGGGACTATGGTAATAGACTCTACTGTATGTGCGATGTATGCTTATGTAAGTAGGTAAATATACCACAACAATCTGTTTATAACTCCAACATAAGGGGCTCGTCCTTTAGGGTAAGAGTAATTTGGGCGTGGGCTTCTTGGTCCTTCGAGAGCCACTCTTTGCTTTCGATCGGGTGAGTCGTCTCATTCGGCTGGGCTTCGTCTCCACAAACGATATTCCATAGGCCTCAGATGCCTAGAACCATTCGGACACGAAATTTCCACATTTGAAAATTTGTTCCATTGTTTTCCAGTGAAGGTACGTTGTACAAACGACTTGAACCCGCAGATTTGACTGCTGCCGACGCGGCTACAGTCGAAGACTTCATTTTCCCGGCCGTCAAAGCTGAGGATGGGTCAGACATGTTTCGCATAGGAATAGTTTAGATAGTGCTGTGCTTGTCTAGTTTTATAAGCCAGCGGGGCTCATAACCTTTTGTGAGTTGGCTCGTGCAGGGAACTAGACAGAGGCTATAAGCTCAGTGCTTCGTCTTCGAACACTATGTAACTAACCTAGACAGAGGCTATAAGCTAAGTAGGTTAGTACTGAGTAACTAAATGAATGTGAGTATGTGTCTTACCTCAGTGCTTTGTCTTCGAACACTGAGGTGAAAAGAATCCCCAAGCGGATGAAAAATAGTCCGTGCTTATGTAAGGATACTCACTGTACAAATAAGGAAACTATCAGTAAGCCTAAGAAATGGTAGTGAAAGAATAGGAGTTTCAACACGAACATACCCCAGGAAACAGTAGGCATAGCCCAGCTTTGACACCCTCCATTGTTAACACCCTGATCTTAGTCAACTCAGCAGATCACTCAATGTCCACGGATTCACCTGGTTTGACGGTTCCAGAAAATCCTCCACAGCAGTTGCGCACATTAGCATCCCGAACAGAGAACACATGGGATGTGGTAGAGTCATCCGCGGGACAATTCCTCTGTTCCCCCACCAGTACCACTGAAGATTATGAACAAACCGCGCCACTGCCCACAAATGAGTTACATGATTATGATGTTATCGACATCAGTGTTGATGGACCACACTATGGGCCCGACCGCAGGCCATGATATCCATCCCCTCCCCTTGTGTCATTGTCTCAGGGTGATGAAGAAATGGCTCATCAAACCCATGTTCAAGCTCAAGGTAAGTACAACCTTCCACGCATCCAACATTTCTAACCATTTTACAGAGCAGTGGCAGAGGTGTTGAGGCTGACACAGCCACAAGCCGGCACAAGCCGGTGCGATCACACTGATCACGATAACCCCATCCCCATAGATTCTATACAGTATATAGCTCGAATAAAGTGTTGGGGAAATAAGTCTTCCCACTCGCACCTACTCCCGTCTGTTCCGAGTCTAGCTGAGCTTCCACCCGCTCCCATGGATCCATTTCTCGCACTTAATCACATCAGGTTATGAGCCCCGCCGGCTCTTATTAGTTAGGCAAGCAGAACAGTCCATGGAAACAGTGCTAACTACATTATCAAATATCACACCCCCACTATCCTACATCTATGGATGCCTTGGCCGCTTATGGGGATATGAACGATGGAGGCGAAGGAGGACCTCCCAGATTCGATATCAGAGAGGCACCATTAAACGGCACTGGAGTGCCAATAGGTCCCTATATGGACAAACGTTTCCTCGGCGCGATATCTTCCTTTAAAACGCCTGAACCGCTGAACGATGAAAACTGGGTAGCATGGAAAGGTCAGATCTCATCAATGCTCAAACTGAACCAGGTGTGGAAACACTGCGAAGGTCCAGAAGTCGCACTGGATTTAGATGACGAATGGCAACCCATTTGGGACACAGCTGAGAACGTCGCACGCGTACTTATCTCCAACAATCTCTCGGCGCCGCAATTTGTGCATATATCACAAGCGGCAACTGTAAAGCAGATGTGGGAGAACCTTAAATCAGTTCATGAACACCGAGGTCAGCAGAGCATCACCGCATTGAGGCGCACCTTGTACCAAGCACGGGCCAAGGATGGAGACGACATTGTCGCCCACCTGACCAAGATGCAATCTATACAGGCCCAACTCCATCAGATGGGATCACGAGTACCAGATGGGGACTTCACTAATATATTGGTGTCGTCCTTACCAGTGTCGTGGGATTCGTTCACAACGTCTTATCTCGGGTCCCAGACTGGAGACAAAATCTTGACGTCTCAGCAATTCATTGTGATTATTCGCAATGAATATAATAGGAGGAAAGCTTCTGATGGGGACAATACCATCACAGAGACTGCATTGGCAGCCCAATCCTCAAAGCGAGCCACAAAGAAACGAAAAGCTGTAGATAAAGAGAAGGCAAAGAAGGCCTGCCACGTTTGTGGGCAGGACAATCACTTAGCCAAGGATTGTTTCTTCAAAGGGAAACCCAAGTGTACCAACTGTGGCTGTTTTAACCACGAAGCCTCCGAGTGTAGGAGCACTAAAGTGGAGGGAAAGAGCACGACGGACGCCGTGACCACCCAGAATGGAAAACGCCGCAAGGTAGAACGTGTCCAGCAGGCGCGTGACATCCAAGAGGACGAGGATGAGGACATGGAAGACAGCACGTACGTCATACATGATAAAACATTATCCGACTATGCTGATATCAATGTTGACTCATGGTTGGCGGATTCAGCAACGTCTTCACACTTATTGAACCAGCGTGAGACGTTCACCGAGTTCACACCACTCAAGAGATCTATTAGAGGAGTGGGGAACACGGATGTTCCTGTTAAAGGTAGAGGGACAGTTAAATTAACAAGTCAGACTAACGGACAGACAATCACAATTGTGATACGTGATGTACTATATGTGCCCCAGGCACCGAACAATCTCCTCTCCATTTCGCGCCTGGACGAAAGCGGAGGACGTGCAGATATATGCAATGGACGCATTCATCTATATGATAAAAATAAATTGTTGATTGCTGTTGGACAGAAGGTTGAAAGAATGTACCTGTTATATGTCACAGCAAAGAAACATACTGAGCACACAGCCATCTCGACAGAGACAGCAAACACCTGGCAAAGTTGGCATCGTCGCTTTGGGCATGTGGGTGTAAGTGGACTACAACGCATGCTCAATAAAATTTAGTCACAGGAATGATGGTGGACAAGAACGACTCACTGAAAATTGAGTGCACTGCATGCATACAGGCAAAGCAGGCACACAATCCATTCCCACGACAGAGCGAGCACCACGCAGAGAAACCCGGCGATCTCACACATACAGACCTTTGGGAATGTCGCACAACTGGCATACATGGCCTGAAATACTTTATATCCTTTGTCGATGATTGCAGCCGATGTGTTGCGATTGAATTCCTGAAAACAAAGGATCAGGCCACCAAAAAATTTAAAAACTATGTTGCCTACCTTGAGTGACAGTATAACTTCTTCCCCAAACGTTTCCACGCCGACAATGGCGGCGAATATATTACCGGAGACCTACAGCGGTGGTGTGCATCAAAAGGCATTAAACTCGAGTACACCACGCCTTACTCACCGGCGCAGAATGGTGTTGCCGAGCGCATGAATCGCACCCTGGCAGAGTTAGCTCGAGCAATGATTTTTTCCACGAAGACGCCTACCTTTCTTTGGCCCGAAGCCACCACGCACACCGCTTACCTGCGTAATCGCACACACACCTGGGCACTCGAATCGAAAACACCGCTTGAAGTTTGGTGTGGCTGCAAACCAGATGTCTCTCACTTGCAAGAGTTTGGAAGTCCTGTCTGGATCCTAACGGAAGGTCAACTCTCCAAATTCCAACCCAGAAGTAAAGAACATACCTTCATGGGGTTTGTCGATGGCCCGAAAGCCATCAAATACTATGATGCGTCTACAAGACAGGTGCACATCTCTCGCAACTTTCGGTTCCCTTCTACTCCCCAAACACAACCAAACAACACCACCACTCCATTGCAAAGTACCTCTGCGCAGAGTGAAGGGGAGGCAACAGCAGTGCCCAACGGGACAGTTAGTGACATGAGCACTCACCCGTATGAGAGCAGCGCTGAGAGCTATAAAAGGAAGCGAACCACTGACGAAATGTTAGAAGACGACGTCAGAAAGAGTCAGAGACAAAGGTGTACCCATGATTATCACCTACTGGACGATCCATGGGCAGACGAGCCTGAAACGAGTGAAAGAGAGGCGAGTAAGACTTCCGCCGAGAGAGTCTATGCCACATCCAGCGAACATAATGTCGCACCTGACAATCCAAAAACCTTGAGTGAAGCGCGTCGATCTTCGGATTGGCCCGACTGGGAAAAGGCCGTACAGGCTGAACTTGATCAACTACATAAGATGGGTACTTGGGAGTTAGTCGATCCCCCTGAGGAATGCACTCCGATAACAAACAAATGGGTACTCACTAAAAAGTATGACAAGGATGGGAACCTGCAGAAATATAAGGCAAGGTTAGTCACCCGAGGCTACTCACAACAGCCAGGGATGGACTACACCGATACTTTCTCCCCGGTCGTCCGCCTTGAAACGATCTGAACACTATTGGCTTTGGCTGTCGCCGAGGACTGGGAAATTCAGCAAATGGATGTCAAAGGTGCTTACCTAAATGGTACGATCAAGGAACAAATATATATGAAACAGCCTGAGGGTTACAACGACGGGACTGGCCGCATATGTCACTTGATAAAGTCCCTGTATGGTCTAAAACAGGCCGGATGCGAGTGGAACGATGAGTTAAACAAACAATTAGAGTCCCTGGGGTGGAAACCTACCACGGTAGACCCCTGCGCATATGCCAGAAGAACAACAGATGGAATTGAAGTCGTTGCTGTATGGGTCGATGACCTGCTACTTTTTGTGAGCAATAACAAATTGATGAGTACAATGAAACTCGAGCTTAAAGCAATCTTCGAAATTACTGACCTTGGAGAACCTGCCAAGATTGTTGGGATCGAGATCGAAAGGGATCGCGCAAAGCAAACAATTACAATCTCACAAAAACATTATATTGAAGCCATCTTACAGAAGGAAGGACTCACCGATGCTCACCCAGTAGCCGTGCCTATGGACCCAAACGTCCAACTTAAACCCTCTGAAGGGGAGGTACAGGATAAGAGTAACAACTACGCGTCATTAATTGGATCACTGATGTACCTGGCCATAGCAACGAGACCAGACATCACCTATGCCGTTTTCAGACTAGGGTCGTACATGGCAAACCCCACGATGTCACACTGGGCAGCTGCCAAACGAGTGCTGCGATATCTGTCAGGAACCCAAAGCTATGGGATAACTTACCAAGCTGAAGAGGTAAAACCTGACGAGAACCAGTTCCTTGGCTACTCCGATGCAAGCTATGCCAATAACAATGACGCTACATCCATCTCTGGGTACATCTTCACCATGGGCGGAGGTGCGATCACATGGGGATCAAGGAAACAAACAAGTGTATCCTTATCTTCGACAGAATCCAAGTACATCGTGCTAGCAGATGCAGCGCGAGAAGTCACGTGGCTGCGGAACCTATTAGATGGGTTAGGCTACAAGCAACGTGCACCAACTAAGCTCTATGGAGACAACAACAGCGCATTAGCTATTGCCAAAAACCCGCAGTATCATAAATGCACCAAACACTTCGACACTCGGAACCATTATATAAGACAAAAGGTCAAAGAAGCCGAGATTGAGATTGAATATTGTTCCACATCTGCCATGACTGCAGACATATTCACCAAAGCACTACCTAAGCCAAAATTCCAACTACATAGAACAGGGCTGGGATTCCCAGTGCCAACTTGAAGGGGAGTGTTGAGGCTGACACAGCCACAAGCCGGCACAAGCCAGCACGATCACACTGATCGCGATAACCCCATCCCCATAGATTCTATACAGTATATAGCTCGAATAAAGTGTTGGGGAAATAAGTCTTCCCGCTCGCACCTACTCCCGTCTGTTCTGAGTCTAGCTGAGCTTCCGCCCGCTCCCGTGGACCCATTTCTCGCACTTAATCACATCAAGAGGTATTGGGATCATGACAACACTGGCTCCCGCAGCGAAGGTAAGTCAATATTTCATCTGGCTAATCTCAGTATCAAATCTGTTTAGATGATTGGTGGCGGCATATGTACATGCTGGCTCATATGGACACTGTAACAGCGGAATTTGATACACTGTGGGATGAATGTGAGTGCTACAGTCCCTTTTTGCAACATATTACTTACAAAGACTTAGTTGAGGCCACGTGTGGAGTTGGACTCCAATTTTACAAAGGCTGCTGGCGGCCATCTCCCGCAAGGAAGGACTTGGATCAGCCTTTGTTTTCGATGTATAATACATATGCCAACATGCTTATTGCAGAGACGTGGCAGTGGCGCCAGTTACTTACACATTGGGCAACATTGGCACATTTCCGTGATGGGCTCCGCCGTGGGTCAGAGCTAGGGGTGGGAGAGTCAGATGACTTGATAGGTGATGGGCAGGACCTTGATGGATTGATAGACCTGGACCCCAATGCATTGTAAACACATTTCATTCCCTGTACGTTGTTATGTGCCAAAAATGTATATTTTATGGTATGGAAAGCCCTGGCCAGTACAAAAATTATTTATGTCTCTTTCTTGGGCTTGGAGTGGGGATATCTGCATCTGGTCTTGGGGGCACTTTTCTTTCCCGTGTGGAGCATCTCTTCTTTTCTGGATTGCTTCCACCTCCGGCATTTCCATTGCGCAATTCATTGGGATCAGATAGTGCTGCGGATAGTTCCATAAGCAAAGGTTTGCAATCACTTTGACACCGCAGCTTACCCGTCTGGTCATGTGGTATGTCATCCTGGGTATTTGCAACACGTGCATCTATGGCTATAAAGTATTTATCCTGTTATATTTTCAGGACTAGTATTCCACACCTTTTCTCTTTACCTGCGGCTTAGGTCTGGTTTGCACAGTGCCATTAGGGTCATCGCCTAGCTATCAGTTAGACTTTCTCCTGGAATTTGATTTATTCATGTTACCTATTTTCTTCCTCCGTGCTGGAGCAGGCTGTAGTTGACCAGTTCCTGCGGTTCCTCCTCCAGACATTGGTTGGTCTGGATTTTATTAGCTGATGGATTATTTTCAAATGTGTTACTTACTCCCATTCATGTTGCTGACTTTCTTTGACTGGCCAACTTTCCCAACGTTGCAGGTACACTGACCTGCTGAAGCAGTACCCGCGGGAACCAATCCTAATGTAGAATGAGAGGACTTGGCTCCCACTGGCCTGATACCCGCGGCCATATTATCTGCAGGATGTCCACCAGAGGAGCCACCACTTTCGCCATGATCTGAATAATATTTAGTGGATAATATCTGTTTACCTGTATCACATACCATCTGCGGGAATTGATCCCAGTGCAGCACCATCGGAATTGGCACCCACTGTGAGTCAAAGTGTGGATTTGGGTCGGAGTAATAACCCAAACACAACACCAACAAAGGACTACGAAAATGTGCGAGTGGTGGTTTGCCTCCGTGGTGTCCAGAGAGGATGTGCTGAGGAGGGAGAGAGGGGATCTACACCAACAGGGTGATGCAGACAGAGATGCAGTATACTCCTGGGGTACAGGAGCAGTAGATGACAAAGGGGATAGATGTCTGGACTCTTCCTATAGCCTAGGAAGTGTCAAAGCGGGGATTGGGGTGACTGGGACTGAAGTAGCGATACTACACCTAGAGATTGGTGCAGCAAAGGGGCAAGGGGGCTCCTG
>Ga0307518_10002371_pt1 | contig 13739 bp, 19 predicted proteins | sample 25_EM_MG_FD_203889 | JGI IMG/M metagenome (GOLD analysis project Ga0307518, IMG submission 203889) | Populus trichocarpa ectomycorrhiza microbial communities from riparian zone in the Pacific Northwest, United States - 25_EM | ecosystem: Host-associated > Plants > Roots > Unclassified | place...
GCTCTAGGCTCTCTGACGGTATAGTCATGTGCCTGATAGCTTTGGAAACGGTGGAGCTATTCAAAATATCGGAATGCCGGCACTGGGCGCCTAAAAATGACATTTGAGCGCTAACGTCGTTTCTTCTCTTCTTTCCTTCGTTTCTCCATCAATTCTTCAGCTTCTTTGCTCGTTCATACTGGACGTTATTCCTTCAGTTTCTTCTGCTTCTTGGCAGTTCTTGTGCGATAGATGACTGTCAGCGTCGGCAGTCGTCTCTTGCATCAGGATAGTCTTCTTGTGCGATAGATGGCTACAATGAGGCTCCGTCGTGCTCATCCTTCGCATCAGGATCGTTTGATATAGACATTATCTTCCATGTTCACTGTACCAAACCTGTTTGGTGCGTGACACCGCCCTGGCATGCTCCGCCTCCTCGTGAGCCTTTGCCTCTGCCTCTTCATGCGCTCGCCTCTCCGCCTCCTCCCTACGTTGCCTCTCCTCCCTCTTCACTTGCTTGCGACGATGGCACTCCTTCGCTTTGGCGTCGAGAACGTTGGATTCGTCCTCACTACCGGACTGTAATTCCAGTGTCGAGGCCTTCGTCCAATCCCTGGACTCAGTGGCAATGGGGGCAACGGGGCTGGTGGACTTAGCAGTGGCCGACATGTTAGGATCACGGAAAGAAAACTGGGGGTAAAAAGCAAAACCGGTCTGATCTTTATAGATCCATAATTCGTACTCAGACACTCGCTCCAGACTCCACATTGTTCTAGGCGACCACACGTCAGCCTCATTGGGGCCTCATGGGTTCGGCCCCTAAAGGGGGGATACTGTTACGACCATGTCCAACTCCGGGACTTATCCGGTTACTCCGGTCGCATCGCAGCACTCTAGCCCAACTCCGGTCGCTCACAGTTACTCCGGTCACGGTCGCACAGATATGCCTCCATTAAGTACGACCCTTGGACTATCCTCTGTTCGCTCGTTACCACACCTCGCCATTTACCCTGCCTTGACATGAGTTCTCCGTGAACTCGATATATCCCATACCTTGTAGCATTTTCACCGGACCTGACTTTATTTTACCCGGACCTGACTTAGTACTTTCTCCGGTTATCCCTTGTCCGCTTTTTAGGCTGTTTACTTGTCACCATAAGTACTCGTCCCTAGCTCTTACTTAGTATAAGTACTCTGTAGATTATCCTGTACTCCTTAGTCTGAAATCAACTTAGTCTCTACTCCAGTCTCTGTCTGTCTCCACCTCCATCTCCGACTCTATCGCCTTGACCGGAACCTACACAAGGGATCAACGCTCGACCCCCTTGTCATTGAATCCAATCGGTCTCAACTCCGGCCGGACTAATCCCTTGTCCAGCCCTCTGCCCTTCTCCTTCATCCGCTTTCGTCCGGACTTGACTGGACCCCCTACCGGAGTAGACCCGGACTTGACAGATGGTCTCCTTGGCCATATCATCAATGCCTTTGAAGGCTTCTGACACGCTCTCTAGAGACACCTTATTACTGAATAAATCATTAGGTACTGAACCATACAAATACATAGCATGGACTTACTATATATGTGCCTTGAAATGACTGATGACCTCATCGGTATCCGCACGACACCTAGCAAGAAAAAACTATGGAGATGAATATGAGGAAAAGGGAGAGATCACATGGTGACGTACCCCTTCAGCACCCGGCGTAGTGAAAGCATGGCCAAGGCCACCATCTTGGTTGACCACTTTACCAGCCAAAATATTATAAGATACCCTCAATTCTGTGTGCGTTTGATAGTCCCGAAAACTAAAGCAAGAGTGCTCAATACAACTGACCAATCTGATGCACAGGAAATCCTTACCATGTGATCCAAATTCTTTGCTGTTTTGTTGAAGAACTGTTGGCACTGTGCAACCATTGCACCTACATCTATGAGCTCCTCGGACTCCTTCCATGTCTCCAGGATGTCGACGTATTTGGGATTGTTTTGTTTGAAGAGTGTATAACACTCCTTCCTGATCTCCACAGAGGGAGTTCCCTGAACTTGCTGGTCGCCAGGGAGCCAAGCAAGTTCTGCTTGCATGTTCTTCGCGAAATATGCTGAATAAACGTTCCACAGATTTTGAGCATTTGAGCATGAGTATTGGCAGTTGTAACGGTCCTTGACCTGTTTCCAGGGCATTCCCCTACTTTCCCTGACCTTGCTGAATATTTCGGTGACTTGCTGAAAGCCCTTGTTGAACTTGTCCACGAGGTGGCCTGGAAGCCTCCCATGAGTATACACAGGGACATTATTGTGCTTGTCACACAGCATTTGCCCATCGTCAATGTCAAGCGTTTGTTCTCGAGAGGACAGCTGTGATTTATCATCGCATTCTTGCAATGGACCAAGAGGAGCAGATGATTCCGGAAAGGAAACTGGAATGGTCTTCACTGAACGCACAGCCTTGTAACGATTATGCAATTAGCAGATATCTGTAATAAAATAAATTGGACACCTACATGGCTAATTGGTATTTGGACACTCTCTGCAGGCTCAAAACCCAAACTATCAAGTGCTGCAGATAAACCAGGAGGTCTTGACATCGCACGCGAAAGGGTATTGAGACAGGTGACTGAGACTCCGGAGTTCTGAACAGCTCGGGCAGATGGTGCACCCGAGATGGTACCAAGAGAGGCCACTGAGGGTCCAGGCTTCTGGGCAGCTGGCACAGATGGCGTGCCCGAGAGGATTTCCAGAGGGTCAGCTGAGGGTCCAGGCTTCTGAGTAGCTGGGACAGATGGCACGCCCAAAAGAGTATTGAGAGAGGAAACCGAGGGTCCAGGCTTGTGAATGGCTGGGGTGGATGGCACGCCAGAGAGGGTATCGAGAGGGATGACCGAGGGTTCAGGCTTTTGAGCGGCTCTCTCAGAAGGACGTGGAGTGTCATTGCCATCAGTGACTGCAATCAGATTAATAACATCAACGCTGTTTACAAACCCAAATGGCATACCCATCTTTGTAGTCGCTGATATATCTGTCTGAACTTTGGCAGCAGTTTGGATGATAGGTTCTGAGAGGAAGGGGTTATCATCATTGTCAGCAGTTGGGATATCCTCAATTGAGGACTTGGTCAGAGTCAAATAGCTGCGATGGAATGATGCATCACGAACTAGACCAGTATCCCGAGTAGTTGCTTTGATCTTCTGACAGAGTCACGTTGGAGTCACCACCGCAGGGGGGGAAGGTTTGCGGCACCCACCACCGACCTGGACAACAACAAAATCATCTTGAGTGCTTCCAGATAGCTCTGAAAACCCTGTAGCAGTATCCTCGCGTGTCAATAGAGGCAGCAAGCAATTATTTTCTGGCTTGTTGGAACCATGCATTTTTTCCTGGAAAAAAAAAGATTAGATGAAGTGAGGTGTGGGATAGATGGTCCTAACCGTGTCCATGACTTTTTTTAGTTGCGCATGAATTAGTGAGCGGGGAAGAAAGATTGTGACCAACACTGGGGTGCCATTTTTATGTAGGATGACTATCAACGGGGATCTGCTGAGGATCAGAACGTGGATCTGAGGAGAAAGGTGGGCCAAAACTTACAAAGAAGTCGAGGTGACATGGATCTCCCAAGCCAAGGGGATTACCTGAGATGGTGACGGCGAAGTTCGAATTGGGAGGTTGAAGAGGGTGCCGAGAGCCTCTGGGTGTGGGTGTATGCGCGTTTGCCATATTTCTTGCCTATGGACCAACAATACTCTGTGTCGTTGGTTGGACCAAGCCTGCACGAATGTGGTCATTGTAGCTCATCAAGGTGGTCAGCAGGAAAAAGTGGCCTGTAGTGAGCCGGAAATGGGTTTGACAAGTCTGTTGCTGGGTAGCTCCGCCATGACAGCCAATCACAATTCGAATACACTTCCTACTGAAAGTAAAACAAATCTGGTGCCCCAAGCAATGGTGTGTTCATTGACAGAGAGCTCCGAAATGTTCTGTTACTCTCCCCCCATCTAATGGTACCAAAATTAGCATGAGTCACACAATATCCTATGTCAATATATGGTTGATAGCCAAGTTTCATATCACATCTTGGTCCTTTCCTTTACTTCACATGGGGCACACCCCTAAATACTTTACTCTCGATGAAAGACAGGCAGCCGTATGCAAACAGAAGGCTCTCTATGCATCTACCAAGTAATCCATATCATATATTCAAAGTTTATCAATCAACTGAAATATATTTCAGAGGAAAGCAGCTGTGGCCTGCTCAGAATCGCCGTGCATATCACAAGTGGACTGGACATCACTTAAGTAAAGATGGTATTCATATGCCCGCCACCCATCCCAGTGCTCTTTCCTTTGTCCCAGCCCTATCGCCAGCTATTATCGCTCACGCAACCGCACCTCTACCTACATCACCCTTATTTTCAGAGGCCGCACAAAGCACTGATGGTCTCGACGAATTGGAACTCCCTAGATGGGAGGAGGAGCCTCCATACACAGACACTGAGCCGGATTCAACACCACAAAAGGAACAATTCACTTGCAACTTGTTTGATGTCATGCTTGGGTGACGTGTAAGGTTAGCAAAGGAAGCGAAGGCACAGTGAAGGAGACATCTGGAAAGTGGTGACCATGTGACGATCCTCATGGAACTGGTGTCTACTATAACGGAGCAGTTGGTGAGGTGGTCTGATGTTTATGATAAGGTCGAGGATTGTTTGTCAGGAGGCCACAAAGATCAAATGGCAATGTGCTGGTTGCAATGGCAGGCTAGAGACATCTACATCATGGTATGTGAGGCCTTGGAATTGGAGCAAGGTGGGAATCCATACAAAAACAACTCAATGTAGTTACATGTCTGGTACTGGTATGCTAAGAATAAGGGATTGAAGATAGTGACGGAATCCACGCATATCACCCTTGCGCAGATTGGTGATATCATAGCCGCATAACACTGCTGCAATCTGAGCTAAGACCCAGAGGCCGCAGTCATACCCATTTGACTGTAAAGGTTCAAGCTGTAATGACTTCACTGAATGTTCATTTTCACATAAATGCTGTTGTACTTACTACGATTGGATGTGCAGACCAGCATCCCAAATCATTTCAAGGTATCCTGAGCCTATTTGAGGCGATCAGAGATAGGCGGGCAATAAGCTGAATGATATCCTGTGAATAGTCAGCAAGCACAGTGGAGAGAAGTATCAAAATACCTTTATGTCACATTTCCAGGGCTTTTGCTCGGCAAGGCTGTCAAAAAGAAGGAGTTGTTTTGAAGAGAATTTGATGATGCAGACGACCAAATGTCCAACTGGGGACGGATGATGGATGGGTAGTATCCATACACATTTTTCCCAGTAGTGAGTCCACGCAATGTTGTGCCACAAAACATTGTCGTCAGCATGGTATCGGATGTGAGGGAGATCGTGAGTTGACAGAATTGCGCATTGCACAGCATTCAAGGACAAAAATTGTGAATAAAGAAGGGCAGAACAATTGTTGATACAAATGTCGTTGAGCTGAGTGGTTGGGGAAGTAAGGCATTCATAATTGTCTGCCTCGAACATCAGATGAGGGAATCCATCCTGGGCTTGTCAGATGTGCCTTGCGAAGACATTGCTGTTGATGGTGATCGTATCAATACTGAGAGTCTGGGAAATGGTGTTACGGCACAAAATGTAGTATATTCACATGGAACTTATGAAGGGGAGCCGCCAGATCAGATCTACACTATGTGTATTCTTCTCTTCTTCTTCTTCTGCAGCATTGCACAGGCCATCATCCTTAGCGCTGGAAGGTGCTTCTGTATCCTCGAGAATATCAGCCAAAGCAATTTGATCCGGATCCACAACATGGTCTCCTGGATGAATATCCGCCAGCAGTGATCCATCGTCCGATATATCGGAAAGAACCAGAGGGAGCCATCGAAACTCAAGTGGAGCGGGGGAACCAGCGAGGGAAGTGGCAATGGTCACAGCTGTGCATGCCTGACTTGCGTAACGGATGGCTGAGGCCAGTGGAGTTGGCCACCTTTCCTGGAGCTTCGTCAACGATTCGCAATGTTGCTGAAGAACCAAAGAATACATAGAATCTAAATAGCATTAGTGGCAGACAGTGATAAATTGTGCTTGGATTTACTTTCTGGCTGATGCATTGCGAGTTCAATGGCGCATAGCTCACGGCCGAACCACCGGCACATGTTGTCAGCCTCGGTGCCAAGACGGTGCTGTTCTTCATGACACTGATCAGTTTTGAGAACCACTCTAATACCTTCCCTCACGTCAATGTCTTCGAGCCATCATGGGATTTCTCTGGCGGAAGGAGAGATCCAAACATCTTCTAGAAGTGTTTGATCATTCTGAAGTTCAGCCAGCTTCATTGGAAGCAGTGAAGGAAGAGGAATGCCGGATGACACGTCATACAGCTCAGTGAGATGTTCACAGTACAAGTTGAATTTGTGGATGGCAGACATAAGAGCAGGCTGGCACTTTGCGATCGCTTTGCGGGTTTGTTGATGGAGTTTCGTGCCTACATAGAGAAAAAAGCTAGGCCATTGTAAGAAATTGGAAAATGAATGCACGCACCCAAGGCTTTCTGTTTCCCTCCTACAGCGCGATCGAGCTTGTCCCATTCAAAGAAGCTGCCAATTGCTCGCTTCCGAATGTTGATCTTGAGATCGCGCGCCAATAAGAGGGTTCGCACAAACTCCAGGCCAACTCCATGGAGTTCCAGAAACCTGTCATGGATATTGAGCAAAGCGTACAGTAAATCTACCTTGTTTAAGAGCCGCTCATGGCTGCATTCCAAGCTCCCAAGCGCCTTGAGGGTGTCCTGCATAGCATCCTTCTGAATCAAGGTGCATGCAGCTTGCAGCGCGCTGTTAGAGGATTCTAAGTCCGCCTGTAGCACGAGAACAGTGTCCAGTTCTTTTTTCAAGCGAGCTGGAGCGTCTAAAGATGAAAGGTAATAAGGAACTTGAATAAAAAAAGAAGCATCCGAAACTTACGAGCATGTACAGAAAGCTGTGCGCTACGCTGATGGGACCATTGTTCCCACAACTCCAGAACCTCAATCCCACACACGTCAACGATGTTCCATGCGTCTGTACCTTGATTGGCAATTCCTTTTTTGAGCCGGCGTCAAATCCAATCTCCAAGGTCACTTTGCATCTCCAGTCCTATTGCACCGGCATGACAGTCAATCAACCAGATCTGGCGCTGACACTAAAACAAGTAGTTTGAGTTCTGTGTTAGTGATTACAATGAAACATACATACCGAAGAGGCACGCTCAATGCCAATAAGTTTGGTGAAGCGAGACCAAAGATGTTCCGTCCCCTCTCCATCCGAAAGACCCAGTCCTTGAACAATATGTGGATTGTATATGAGCTGACAAGCCCATTCATGTCCATAAGCGTGCATGGCAGTTGTTGCAAAGCAGATGCGAGAAACGATGTCGTCAGGAAGAATGTCATACTTGGATGAAATCAGCATTGAGAGAGTCAAAATACAATTTGACTTACCTTTTGTAAAGATCGTGCAAGAACACAACCGATGTCGTACAATGCAACAACTGTGGCTGTAGATGGCAGGAGGGAGAAGAAGTGTTTGAGAAGTGCAACACTATATTTTTGCTGCTCACTGGGGGTGTCAATGTTTGCAAAAAAAAAGGGGGATGTCATGATGGCAGATCAGCACCATGATGCCAGTGTCGTCAAAGCAGTCCATTGCAGCCTTTTGTTTGTTGCCATCTGCATCTGCTGCTTCGTACGATGCTTTGCATTGATCAATGGCTTCGTCTGGAACTGTGACATGCTGTTGCCTGGGTGCCCGCTTATGTGCTCGTTCAATCCGGTGTCCAACCATGTCAACTTGAGCCTTGGAAATGAAATATACAGGGTCATAGAATGGGGGACAGCTGCCCGCTGAGCATCGATGATGATGGTGGAAATTGCTGTCAGTAGCAACATGAAGATCACCACCCTCACTTAATGGCCACCTGAACATGCTACCTGCAAAGCAGGCAGGGCATCTCTGGACAAGAATTGATGCACATGAACCCAGCAACAGTGGAGACTGGTGGATAGTAGATGGTGAGGGAGGTGATGGTGTTTGCTCAGCGGATCGGGCAGGATCGAGATGCTCTGACACCATTTGGCGACAATGTTCAATGATATGTCCTACATGGCACTCAACATGCACTTGCAAAACATCAAACCATTGTACTGCCTGGCTGATACTGCGACGAAATGGTTCAAGGACAACACCACCCTGTTTACCATACTTGTAAACCGCAGTAGTAAATGGCAAGTTGAATACATACCTCTTGGGTGGTCAATCGGAAACCTCGGTGCTCATAATGGGTATTGAGCACAGAGGTGAGAGTGTTGATGGAATCGCATGAGCATTCAAATAGCGTGCGATAGAATCCGAGCAGATCGACTGAAATGGCTATGCATGGTTGAGAAGGAGCAGTGGGGAAGAGACCTGAACGCAGGAGTAGCTGGGGAAGTGACTTGCACATGCAGCTTAGAACTGTAACAGTAGCAAAACCTGGAAAAATATCAACGTCTGCACAGGGATACGAGTGACTGGCACACGGTCAAAATATAGGCAGAGGAGGGAAGAGTGCTTCAGTTCGCAGCATCCATGGCAGTTGGCAAGCAGCATATCATGATCTACCAGTGGTTTGCCTATGGTTTCTGACATATACTGGAGATACGACTCGATGACAGTAGGAATGACTGCTGTCCAGCTGTCATACAGCCGGCCAACGGCCACATTTGGCACAGAAGGGTCAGGAACTTGTTCGAAAGAGGGTTCATCAGCGGGGAGTTGGATAGCAGGGACGTCAATCGATATGTCTACATCAATGTCTTCTGGGGGAGGGGTGCTCATAGCAGATGGCAGGGATGAAGATGACTCGTGATTCAGAAGCTCGTTCAGGTGTTCAAGGAGACGTTGCCATTTGGCAAGTTGACCTAGAATAATGATGTTTGTTTGTGTTTTTTTTTTCTGCCTCCTTTTCTGTGGACTCGAGAAGTGGTGGCCCATGCCAAAGCTTGTGCTGTGCAAAGCATGGCGAATCCCAGGAGGGGGATGCATGTTACTGCAGAGAAAATGAAGAGAAGAAAAACACACCATAATGTGTGAGATACTCCTGAAAGCACGTCCAAGTGCAGACAGACCCCTAGAAGGACGGTTGTCAGAAGAAACGTGGAGGAGGTCCAGTGAAAACAGAAGCAGGAGGGTTGGGAGCACATGCGACGCTCTCGAGACAGCAGGATGAGGGTTAAGAACAAATGCGACGCTCTCAAAGCAGTGGAATGCATCAGCAAAACAGCCTTTTTTGACTACAGATACTACAGTTCACACACCATGTGTGCAAATCTGTACAGTCTGTACAGACTCAACCAACTCTGCACAGCCTGTCCAGACTCAACCAGCTCTGTACAAATTCCTGTAGATACTTCACTATAAACAGATGATTGTAACACTAAATTCAACAGAGCTTACAGGGCCCCAGAAGCAAACAAAGCTACGATCAAATAGTCCAAGCATTGTGGCAGTGACAATGAAACATCCTTTGAACAATTAAGACAACTGCCACATATAACTAAAAACTACGAAGGACAGGTGTAATACAGAATTCTCCACCATCGGGGCTATAGCCACTACGCCTCACAACCATCCGTACTTGCCCAACGTGCAACTCTGCAGCTGCCAGTTTTGATTTTGCCTTCTCGACTTGCAAATGACTGTATTGCAGCTGTAGTGCATTACGGCGGACCAGTTGATCCGCGAGCGATTTCTCGATGTGTCAGATTTTGCAGTTGCTAATAGCAGTTTCCAGGAGTAAATGAGCCTCAACCAGATTGTCTGGGGTCGAGATCATTGATGATCCATGCACATCCGTCTGCATGCTGATGAGGTGGAGTCCAGGAATGCAAAATTGCACTACTTACGAGTTCACATCTCAGGCTGGGCGACTCCTCTTGCTTCGGGAGGGTGCCTTCAGGAGTGAACAGTGATGGGCGCTCAGAAGGATTGAGAGGAGAGTCGGAGAATACAAGCCCTGTTGTTGGTGACCTGCCGGAGAAGGACTGGAAGGCTGGCGAATGGGGTGCAGAAGAGCTGGGAGCTGAGCTTTCACGACTCATAAGATTACTGGAGGGTACAATGATGAATATTTGGACAAAGTGCTAAGTTTGTCCTTGTGGACACCCACACTTGGCTAAACGTGCGATTTCTTTATTAGTAAGTGCTCACTTCGTCCCATTCCTACTACCATGCCCAAGGCGAAGCGGAGGCTTCATCGAGCGCAGGAAATATTGTTCTGTCCCGATTGTGGGAAGAGGTTTTCAAATGAGACACGGGTTCTGCAGCACATGAATCAGCCCTCAAACACATGTGGTTCCTGGATGAATGATTTATCATGCTTGTGCTTCCAACACCGTGTACCAGCTGCCCCCAATGGCACAGGACCTCACCCTCATGCTGAGTTCCAGTATCATCCTGCACCTGATCCATACGGAAACGATGCCATTGACGATGCGGGTGGATTCAGAGCGAACGAAGACGCTGCATACAGCCCAATCGATGAGTATCGAGACCATACTTCTACGCCGGTTGTTGACAGCCACCCAAATACTCCTTTGATTTATCCAGGGGGGACTACGTTTATGGATCAGTTCATCAATGACCAACATGCAACCCATCAGAAGGAAAATTTATATTACCCTTTTGCGTCAAGGGTAGACTGGCAACTGGCATCGTGGCTGCTACGCTCACATCTGAGCATGGCTGCCATTGACGAATTCTTATCCTTGCAACTGGTATGTTTAGGATCAGCTCGATTGATTGAAACTAACTTATTTGTCAGATCCAACAGCTGCCCATCTCTTTTCGATCGGCCAAGGAGTTACGTCTTCGCGCTGAAATGTTACCATCTGGTCCCCACTGGAAATCACACACTCTTCATCCTCAGATCACAACAAAATGCAAAGTCATCCTCTACTATCATGATCCAGTGGAGTGTATTCAGACTTTGCTCAGTCATCCCCTGTTCGCACCCCATATCTCTTTCATCCCACAAAAAGTTTGGTCATCTTCTGCATGGGTGGTTTGTATATACCAGGAGTGGTTATCAGGTGACCATGCCTGGAACTTACAAGTAAGCTCATCATTCCCCAGAAATTCACAGTTTTTTTTTGACTTGACAAAGGATCAGATACCAAATGGTGCAACATTAGTCGGAGTTGTGCTATCTTCTGACAAGACAAACATCTCAGTGATGACTGGGAATAGGATGGCGCACCCATTGCTCCTCAGCCTGGCCAACATCGATTCTGCCATCCGGTGTAAAGGCTCATTACATGGACATGTCCTCCTCATGCTTTTACCAGTCGCGTCCTTCATCCACAAGAAAACACGTGTTTGCAGTCTGTTATCCGATCGTCTTGTCCATGAGTGTTTAGATTTGGTACTGAATCCCCTCAAAATTGCTGCCAAGGTTGGGATTATGATGAGCGATCCCATCAGCAATTTGCGTTACTGTTTCACCCCCCTGGTTGCATATATTGCTGACACACCTGAACAGTGCTTACTGGCATGTATTAGCCCCAAGGCCTTGCCGGTGTCTACGGCTACCTACAAAGAATTCGGAGACCCTGTTCCTCATCCCCCACACACTCCTGCAAGAACTCTTGAAGACATCGAACAAGTCTGCTTGGTGACCGATCTGGATGACCTCGAGGCTTTTCTCAAGATTATTAAGCACTACCACCTCAATGGTGTGCACAGGCCATCTTGGAGGAATTGGGTGCTTTCTGACCCTTCAATTTTCTTTACACCAGAGGTCCTACACCTTTTCCACCGCTTGTTCTGGGACCATGACTTGCAGTGGTGCATCAATATTCTCGGGCCAGCCGAGATCGACTACCGATTTTCTCTGGTCCAGACAACGGTCGGCTACCGCTTGTTCGATGAGGGTGTATCAAACCTTAAGCAGGTGACAGGCCACGATCACCGTGCCACACAGAGGTATATCATTGCAGTCATTGCGGGCAGTGTACCCCCGAATTTTCTGGCCGCCATCTGTACCCTTCTTGATTTCCGTTACTTCGCTCAGATGCCCCGTTTTGATCATGATGCCTTGGCAAAAGTTGAAGGATCTTTACGTGCATTCCATGATTACAAACCGGCCATTCTCACTGCTGGTGTGTGTCAGGGCTCCAAAGGTCCTCTTGATCACTGGGAAATCCCCAAGCTCGAGCTCCTGCAACACGTCGCATGATCTATTCGCACCTCTGGAGCTGTCATCCAATGGATGGCTGATGTTACAGAACATGTGCATGTTACCGAGATCAAGCAACCCGCTCGCTCTGGAAATAACCAGGACTATTACTCACAGATCACTCAACACCTTGATCGCAGGGAGAAATGTTCTCGGTTCGACCTCACCACACATCTTGTATCTATTGAAGAGGGAGGATCTTTGGAAGAGGACCAAGAAGATCAAGAGGACTGAGAGCTCGAGCATGAGCCTGACTTGGAAGCACTCCATATTTTTCCCACTTGAAAAATCGTCAACTATTTTGAAAGTGCCAAAACGCTGGCTAGTGGTGTCGTTCCCGACGCCACACGCCCCTACAGAATCCTCGCCTCTTCCACGACCGCATTCCGCCTGGCTGTCAAGCCATCGTTAAGGGTCTCGACTGATGAAGCTGCAGACATGTATGGTTTACCAGACCTATGGTCAGCCATCACTGATTATTTTTCACGTGCTGATTGTTCGGTCAAAATAACCAATCTCCCTACTGAGAAGATGCAGGTTTGGTTCAAAGTTTGAGTCCAGCTGCCAAATTATCATGACCCACAGTTGCTTGAGCCGCCCCAAAGCCTCCTTGCCTCACCTCCCTTGGCATGAGTCCCAATCGGACGGTATGATTTCGCCATCATTAGCCAAAGTGACGAAAGTGATTGGCCTTCAAATGGGCTCAGAGGTGTGTTGTGCGTGCGGCAAGACATCTTAATCATATTGTTCACCACCTTTCAGGACACAAAGTAGTACAAGTCCGCCTCATTTTTCGCCTTCTTCAGAGTGACACTTTCCTCGCATATGTTCAACGCTTTAACACCACATCCCCTCCTCCTTCGTGTGATTCCACTGATGGTGCTGCTGGTATGCACATTTTGAAATGTGTGATCAGGAGGAATGGCAGCCGAGTTGGATATATCATTCCGTTGCACCACATTCGTTTGCCAGCACATCTCATTCCGCGTTTTGGGAGAGAGGTGAATCCTCGTCTAACACGCCACACGTGCAATGAACTATCAAACAAATTTTGGCTCAACAAATATTGGAACTGTTGTAAATTAACCAGCACGCGTTACTAGGTACTTAGGCGCGTGACCGCGCGGCTTACATAAGCCCTTCGAGCGTACATACACAGTAGTATTTTCCTATTAGTCCCTCAGTAGCTTGAACATCTACTGAGGGTAAGTAGTCCATTACACACTCCTTTTACTCATACTAACTTGTAGTAGTTACTACAGGTATTACTCTAATATAGTAGCTTGAACATCTACTGAGGTTACTACAGGGTTACCAACTTCCTACCACAGCTTCTGTCCTCTAGGTCCACTGCAGCAACCCCCAACACACTTTTTTCAAGAGGTTATGAGCCCCGCTCTTGCCTAGTGGAAGAAGCAGCTTGTGGAAAACAGGATTTTCCCTTACCTCAACAGTAGCAAGTGAAATGGTCCTCGAACTCCCTGAAC
>Ga0307518_10002372_pt1 | contig 13738 bp, 15 predicted proteins | sample 25_EM_MG_FD_203889 | JGI IMG/M metagenome (GOLD analysis project Ga0307518, IMG submission 203889) | Populus trichocarpa ectomycorrhiza microbial communities from riparian zone in the Pacific Northwest, United States - 25_EM | ecosystem: Host-associated > Plants > Roots > Unclassified | place...
CTCCCTTTTCATTTTTAGCTGTCTTTCTTGTGGTAAGTATTGGTGGTAATGGTTGAGATCGGTGGGACTAATGGCAATGGAAACCATGGAGGAGTTGTTTTGGATATTAAAGATAATTATCCTTCACCTAGCTCCATCAAGAAAGTTTCTGTTTTGAATTTATGTGCCTTTCATGCAAAGGGTGCTGTAAATCCATCTTCTTTCTGTGTCTGTATTTTCCTTGCCGTATGAAAAATCTGGATGATGGGATTAGGTTTCCCGGTTTTTTGCCAAAAAAACCGGATTTAACCGAACCGGACCGGTTCGGTTTGAACCGGTTTTCGGTCCGGTTCAGTTAATATTTCACAAAATTAATGTAATTCGGTTCGGTTGGTTTTTTGAGTCTAAACCGAACCGAACCGTGAACACCCCTAGTATTAAATAATCAAAGAGGGAATTTTTTTGAGGGAAATATTTATATGCGGTACTTTAAAAAATGAGCTAAGACGAGGTTTATGGTTAAATGAAAATATGTAAATAATACAAAGGCATTGTCATAAATAAATGGAACCTTGGACTTAAATATTTGCCCATATTTTTCTCCTTTTGGCTAACGACAATCAAGAGAATGGAAGGCTAGGGTTTTTTATTTTTTAATTTCTCTTTATAAAACATTAAAAAGATGTTAGTTTAGGTGGGTTAAAAAGGTTTTTGGTGGATCAAAGAAGGAAATTTAGGTGATTTAGGGGTTTTGGTACTTGAAAAAAGAGAGTTAGAAGTTAGAGAAAGGATGAGGAGAAGGTGAAGAAAGTTTGGTTTCTCTATCAAAAGTTTCCTACTTTCTTGTGTCTAGGAGGTAAGAATTACTTTATTTATAATTGGTTTTGATTTTGGCATGATTTTGAGATTAGTAATGTGAATGTATATTATGGAATGTTGAGAAAAATGAGTTAGGTTGTTGTAATAATAAGTTCGGTTTGGAATCATGTTCTTAGACATGAAAAAAAACTACTGGGTCATATGTGAATTATGGAAAAATGACAAGAAAACATAATATATATTCCCTTAGTATGGGAATTTCGACCCAGGTAATGTTAGGGAGAATGAACTTGGTTGATTTGATTGTTATAAAAATTGTGTTTAATGGTGTTATATGAGGTAATTGAAAAATAGTTATGAACTAAATTTTCATAGAAATGGAAGAAAAACTCATGCTCTTATTTAGAGTAAGTTTCAGTTAAAGAATGTGATGGGAAAGAGAGACCAAGATATTTCTTTTAAAAGATTTGGAATAAATGTTTATTTATATGTACAAAGATAAATTGAAATGGAAATGTTTTAAAAAATCATATAGGAACACATGTTTACTTTGATGAGGGGGTGTTTGGCTTGATGAACAAAAAAAATATATAAAAGTAACAGGTTATAAGGTTATAATAATCCATAATGTAAATGAAAAATGACCAATTATAGGTAGCATGATGAGCTTAAATGGGATGGAACTTTTATGGTGAATTTCTTTATGATGACCAAAAGTTTCCATTTATTATAAATGCATTATGTGATATGTTAATTGGTTAGAAGTTGTAGAATGAATTGAAAAAAAAAGGTATTTATTTCACGTATGTTAAATATATGATGTTGAGATAATTAGGATTGCTATCTTGGAATCTAGATATGATTCCTAAGTTAATGGAAATGATATTAATGAAATTAGCCTTATGATGTTAGAGGATATCGCGATAGCTAGGCCTAAAATTTGGAGGAGGTATAGGATCGTCACACACGACAGGTGGGTGCGCAACACTTGTATTAAATAGATTTTAGAAATATTATATTCAAGTTATATTTAATGTTTTTTTTTGTTCATGGCCTATTATGTAAAGATTGGAATTAAGGAAGGAATAATTATGATCTTGATTAGTCATCCATGTTATGGGGACTAATGATATTAGTTGGTCTGATATGATATTAAATGAGAAAAAAGTGTAAATGTAAAGTATTTGATTAATCATCCAGGCAATAGAGACTAATGATACTAGGTTTGATTGGTATATAGGAATTCTTGATTAGTCTTTTATGTGGTGAAGGCTATTGATATCGATTGGATCGATATCGGTATTGATTAGTCGTCTAAAAGTATGAAGACTAATGATACTAGAGTAATAGGCTATTGTATTACAAGTCTCTTTCATTCCTGTCAATAATAGTGGGATTTCTTTTATTTGCCATTTTGATATAGTCAAGTTATATTCATGTTGTAACTTTTATCTGCAATGTAATTAAATTTAATGAGTGGTAATTAACTAGACCAATAACTTTTGGAATGTATTGTCTACGATTCATTTAATAAGTATTTTATATTTTTTATGTTCAATGTTAATTTTCTTACTAAGTTATATATATTGTTTCAAATATTGAAATGTATATTTAAGTGATCAGAATGATAAAATATTGTTGAGATGTTAATATATGATCTAGGATAGTGGAACAAGTTTATATATATATATATATATATATATATGGTAAGAGAGAGAGAAAGAGACTTGCCAGAACTCTTAACAAATTCATCACCAGCTTCTCTCAAGCTAGATTTCAACCTCCCTAATTCTCCAGTAAAAAGAATCACACAATTTTAAAAAACAACAGCAGCTCAACAAATGGTTGAAAGAATACCCTCCCAAGACCACGACAGCTCCACAAATGGCTGGAAGAATACCCTCCCCAGACCACGGCAGCACACATGACCGTGCAAGTCAGGAATACCTCCAAAAGCCACACACCCATCAATACGTCCAAAAGCAACACACACCCACCATCCTCCCGACATCCCAAGAGATTTTTTTTAAATCTAAACCAACTCCCAAGACAATTGGCATCTCATGGATGCTATAAGCTGTTAAATAATAATTTGAATAGGAGAGGCAAACTACTAAAAAAGGCTCCTTATTGTGAGCAAGTTGGTTTGTGTTTTTTTTTTTAATTTGTACGCATCTCAATTAATTTCATGGATCCTGAAATTAACGATCATGTAAGTCTCCAATGGCCCTGAGAGGACTCGAACTTATGACCATTGAGGAGCAAACCCAAGACTTGATCAGTTGAGTTACTCCTTAGGGTTAGTTGCTTTGTGTTCTTCTTTTTATACATGTGAGCGTTTTATAGTACGGTTTAAGGTTGTTTGGTTCGATTTAATCAATTTCAGATCAATAAAAACAAAACCAAATTAAAATGGATTTTTTTTAGGTTTTTTAATTAGTTAATTTAGTGTTCTCAGTTTTTCTCATTCTTGTTAAAGAATAAAGCTTTATGAGCTTTAAGTTAGTGTGCAATACTATGATACTTATTGCTTTTTGAAATGTCCTTCATAAAAAAATATTTTTTTATGAAGATATTTTTGATATATTAAAAACTATAAAAAAATTAATTTAAAATTAAAAAAATTAAAAAAGCGGGGTGTGACCACATGGAAAGGTTCTCTGTTTGTTTTTGCGTTTTAAAAACGCTTTTGAAAAAATTTAAAATTTAAATTTTTTTTATTTTTTATTTGTTTTAAATTAATATTTTTTGGTATTTTGAGATCATTTTAATACGCTGATATCAAAAATAATTTTTAAAAAATAAAAAAATATTAATTTAATATATCTCAAAATAAAAAATACTTTAAAATATATCCGCAATCATACTCTTATTAAATGATAAAATTAGACGAAATTAAAAGAAGGAAGCGGCGGCCGCACCAAAAACTGTAGACATTGCGGCTGCATACAAGAAAAAGAAAATATTGTTTGTCGTTATCTTTGATGTTGTTTGAAGTATCAGTTTGATTGCTACCTTAGGTCCTTCCTTTTATAGTTCTATTTATTTTTTTCCCAAATCATTTAATTTATATTTTAAAAAAGTATTTTTCATGAGGAGACTCCGTCTTTTCACTTGATTGCACAACTCTAAAAAAGATGAAGGATCTGTTTGAATAAATTGAAGATCTGATATGGGGAGAGGGTTCTCTAAATTTTAATTCCGTCGCGACCCTATACAAGGATCTATCTATCTAAGGGGAGGCAAAGTCCCCTTCCGACTACTCTCTCTCTCTCTCTCTCTCTCTCTCTCTCTCAAAATGCCTTCTTCATATCTTCTCCAATCTCCCAGCTTCTCCACCAATCTCAAGCTTCCCTCAAAACCCAGAACTCCCACACCAACCCCTTGTTCTCTCTCCGTCAAAGCCTCCTCCTCCTCCTCCTCCTCGAACAATACCCCCGCCAGCACCTCAAGCAAAGGGAACAACATTCGCGACGAAGCCCGCCGCCAATACCTCACAAACCCACCACAAAACCAGAACTTCTCCGCCAAATACGTCCCTTTCAACGCTGACCCTGCCACCAACACAGAGTCCTACTCCCTCGACGAGATCGTCTACCGATCCCAGTCTGGCGGCCTCCTCGATGTCCAACACGACATCTCCGCCCTCAAAGCCTTTCCTGGCTCCTACTGGCGTGCCCTCTTCGACTCTCGCGTTGGCAAGACCACTTGGCCTTATGGTTCCGGTGTGTGGTCCAAGAAAGAATGGGTCTTGCCTGAGATTTCTAGTGATGATATTGTCAGTGCCTTTGAGGGCAACTCTAATCTCTTCTGGGCTGAAAGGCTTGGTAAACACTTCCTTGAGATGAATGAGTTGTGGGTTAAACATTGTGGGATTAGCCATACAGGGAGTTTTAAAGATCTGGGCATGACTGTTCTTGTTAGTCAGGTTAATAGATTGAGAAAAATGAACAAACCTGTTTTTGGTGTTGGCTGTGCTTCAACAGGCGACACCTCTGCTGCTTTGTCTGCTTATTGTGCTTCTGCTGGTATTCCTTCTATTGTATTTTTGCCTGCTAATAAGATCTCTATTGCCCAGCTCGTGCAGCCCATTGCCAATGGCGCTTTTGTTCTGAGTGTTGATACTGATTTTGATGGCTGTATGCAGTTGATAAGAGAGGTTACGTCTGAGTTGCCTATTTATTTAGCCAATTCGCTAAATAGTCTGAGGATAGAAGGGCAGAAAACTGCTGCCATAGAGATTTTGCAGCAGTTTGATTGGGAAGTGCCCGACTGGGTTATTATTCCTGGTGGGAATTTGGGGAATATCTATGCTTTTTATAAAGGGTTTCATATGTGCAAAGAGTTGGGGCTTGTGGATAAGATTCCAAGGCTTGTTTGTGCACAGGCCGCGAATGCCAATCCTCTCTACTTGTATTATAAGTCAGGGTGGAAGGAATTTAAAGCTGTGAAAGCCAGTGGTACATTTGCATCTGCTATTCAGATTGGCGATCCTGTTTCAATTGATAGAGCTGTTTATGCGCTGAAACAATCGAATGGGATTGTCGAGGAGGCTACCGAGGAGGAGTTAATGGATGCAATGGCGCAAGCGGATTCGACGGGGATGTTTATATGCCCGCATACAGGAGTGGCATTGACGGCTTTGATGAAGCTTAGGAAGAGTGGGGTTATAGGTCCAACTGATCGGACAGTGGTGGTTAGTACTGCCCATGGGCTTAAGTTCACTCAAAGTAAGATTGATTATCACTCGAATAATATTAAGGAAATGGCTTGTAGGTTTGCTAACCCGCCTGTGAGTGTTAAGGCTGATTTTGGTTCTGTTATGGATGTTTTGAAGAAGTATTTGAGTAAAACACCAAAGTAGTAGGCAGATTATGAGCACTGCAAGTTTTGCTTATGTAACTCTAGCGTATTGTTGTCTCGGCATAGGCATTGGTATTGCCGCTTTTATGATTTCTGCCATTGGATGCTTCATGTTAGGATTTTGATTGTCTAATGTGTAGCCTTTCATAGAGCTAAATCATATGGAAGACCGCATTACCATTTTTTAATAAAGACATTATCGTTTGAATTAATGCAAGTTTTGATGGTCATTTTGGCTTCAGGCGTTACTTTCTGTCTATATGTGTCTGGCTTCCTTATTTTTTACTGTATTGTTAGTAGAAAACTTTGTCTGTTTAAAAATTTAAACGTATATAGTTGAGTTTTAGTCTGTTTTGTTAAATTGCCACATATCAAAACAGCCTTGAAGCCATGACTTTAATATTCTGCTAATATCTTCTGTTTGCTTTGGAATCAAGTTAGTGTCCTTATTTTCTAGGTCTTTGATCTCGAAATTATTCCAAGTAGCAGCTGTATTCACCGCCTATCTCATGAGAGCTGTGCCAGGAAATTGCTCTCCCGTGCATTGTCTTCTGAGTGAGATTACTAACTAGTTATCTAAGTGGCTTCATAAAAAACTCTGATGGAGATTGCAAACTGATTATCTAAGTAGCTTAATAAAACTGTTAATTTTTTTTTAGCCATCGGTTATTTTACTTGGAGGTTAAGGGATAGACTTTCAGTGTATTAACCTTCGACATTCTCAGTCATAAACTGTATGGCAGAGATGCATACCAGAAATGTGCAGTTGCTTGCAGGTTGCTTCAGTTACAGAAAAGCAACTTCTGATAGACTGATGCTCTGTTGTGAACGTTATTGTTAACCGGAAGGTATGGAATCTGTGGTCTGAATATTGCTGGTAAGTGATATCAATCTTCGAAATGAAGGGACCACATTTTGCATTCAAGTTTTAGAACAAATTGTTATTTCTGGGCGGCAAGTTCCTTTCATTTTTTTGGTAGTAAACAGAAGGGTCAATGCATCAAGATGCATTGATTCTAGACTAATAAGCAAGTTTATTATTTACAACAAACAAGCAAAAATGGGTTTTCCGTTCCAGCTGGAGAGGCTTGTTGCTTCAGGCACAGGGATGAACTGCATGAGCAGTGTTGATTATTTTGGTAATCTGGTTTGTTATGTCATGATTTTCGGCATTTTAGACTTGCAAGGGAAAGCTAGTCAGGTTGCACTCACTTGGCCAAATTGGGGTAGACTACACCAAAACTTCCAAGTATATTCTATTTCATTATCAGTGTAGTTTTGTTGATTATGTGCTCACCTTTTTATTTATTGATAATTAATCATGAAACCTGCAAGGCAAGAAGCGAAGTAGTTAACATAACAAGCGAAGCTAATCAAGATTAGTTTTGAAGGATTTGGCTATTAATTTACTACGATGCAGACCTTTTTCCTTTGCCCTTACTCAGGATTTTATGAAGCTGAACGCATCTATACATCTATAATGCACAGCAGGTTTAGAGAGTGCATGTTCTTCTGTCAATATGTTCTCCTCCTGCTGTAGCTTTAACCAAACTCTCAAGTCCAACGCATCTAGCAGGGCCATCATGGCAAAAAGGGGGGAAACAGTACATTTCCATCTGAGTATTGTCACAGCAAAGAGCAAAAGATGTTGAAAGAAAATTACCTGCAAAACTCCTTTCCTGATGTTCAATTATTGAACAAGATTACATGATAAACCTTCGGATCGCACACAGAATATGATTTCAGGTCTCTTGGGTCATCTTCACCTACTTTTTAACTAGGGAGAAATTATCCAGTCTGTCCTTAGACAATGAGATGAGTTTCCAATCTGTCCTTATCTTACTCCCTCTCCCAGTTACCCAGGAGAGTTTTGGCTAAAACAAAGGAGCAGAAACAGAACATAGAGCAGTTCAAAAGCTAAACAAGATTACCAAAGTTTGCCATCCGTAATCATTATGATCTTCACCTCAAACCTGATCTTTCAGTCTGCCCTTTTTCAGGCACAACATGTGTAGAATCATTAAACCCAATATGTTTATCGTCTTAAATGCTCTTGAATTCAATATCCATGGAGTCTCGTTCATTGCCTCTCAGAACCAAGTAAGTAATTCTTGCTTGATTATAGTATCTAAGATGTCATTTAGATTTGGCACAAGGCTTTCTTGATACCATATTCGGTTCTTGATCCGTATGCAGCAGCAGTATCGTCCATGTGATGTTGTTTTGGATGAAGATGATGAGAGATTTGTAGTGGTCTTCGAAGAAACACTTGATGTTGGCGATGGAATGCTAAGGATTGGCTTTTCTGGAATTCTTAATGAGCATTTGAGGGTTCTCTACAGATGGTACTCTTTTTGTGTCTATTCTGTTTTGGATAAACTTATAAATAAAGAGGAACGTTTCACGGTTTGATATTTGATCTTAATAGCAGTACTTACATGGATGGAGAAGAGAAGAAGAATATGGCGATACTCAGTTGAACGCAAGGAGGTGCTTTCTGTGCTGGGATGAACCTGTTCCTTCTTATAAGTGAAAACTGTAACCTTTTCTTGTACTTTTTCAAACAAGGCTGTTGACTTCGCGTGCATTTGTGCAAAAAGATTATTATTGTATACTGGTAATGTGATGCATTTTCCCCTGCTTCTGTCTATGTTGCATATCTGATATTGATCTGGCATTGTTAAACTTGCCGAGCAGGCAAACTTCTAAGAAACCATAGACGTGCCTTTAGAGTTGACAGCTTTGTCTAATATGCCAATCATCGATGAAAAGCTTAATGGGAATGTCAAGACTGTTTATTTCGAGGAATCTCCTCTCCTCTCATTATTATTGTTTTGTTTTCAAAAACACTTTGAATGTCACAGCCTTATATGTCTTTGAATGGGTCATGCAGGGGTCGAGGTTCGTGTGTACTGTGTCCTCTGGTTCAGAGTAATAAAGAGGAATGTTCTTGAAGTATTGCTGTCAAGGCACTTGATTTATTTACTGAGTTAGTGATTTGCTTTCTGTTAGTGGTTGTGGGGAAATTCTGTGTTATTCGTTTGATTGTACAAACAACACACGTAGTGCATCAATAACCTGTTCAACAGAAAGGAACTCGAATTAAGAAGAAAAAAACATTTCAGTGAGTTAGGAATTTGTTTCTGTTCCGGGGAAGGTGAGCTTTATGCTATTTTCTAACATCAACCCCCTGATAGGAACTCAGCTTCTGAAAGCTATAAAAATGATCCCATTGTAGACAATGCTTCAAACACTTGAACACCCGATAGAGGATCAAAGATAGATGCCTTTTCAGGTAATCTGGTGATGGAGTTTATCCAGGTACTTCTCAATGCCTTGCCCACTTCCTGAGCGGTGAATGGTTGCTGTCTCTGAATTTTCTGGTGGAGCTATGGAGAGTTATGGTCTAGTAATCTATCGTGAAAACGAGTTGCTTCATGATGTGTTTTGCAGCCTGCAGCTGCTAGAAAGCAGAGAGCAAGTTTATCACTTGCTCTTAGCATCGTTTTTTGTCTAGTAATCTATCGTGAAAACGAGTTACTTCATGATGTTTTGCAGCCTACAGCTGCTAGAAAGCAGAGAGCAAGTTTATCGCTTGCTCTTAGCATCGTTTCTTCTTCTTCTTCTTCTTCTTTCTGGAGAGTTTGTGATTCACCCACGATACCATTTTCACTGGAACCTTGCTTCCATTGCTTCCAAGGAAATGGAAGTTTTATTCTCCTTTTTATATTTCCTCGTCATAAAGCTCCCACGTTTGTAAGGTGAAAGAAAATATATAGGGTATGTATGTATGATTTCAGGAAATAAAAATTGAACAGTGTTAATTTAAGAAAAACATCTGTGTAATATGATTCAATGATTTTGAGGAGAAAAAAAAAAAAAGATCACGATGATGAAATCATTTCCTAATTGGCAAGGAATATTACAATATTAATTTTAAGAAACATAATTATTAAACTAAAGATAAATATTCAAATAATAAGATAAAACAATACTATAAAATAATTCAGATTAATACAAAGAAATATTTCAGTCCAAAAATAATCTGTAATTAAATACTTTAGCTCTCATTTCCTTGTGTGGTTAGGATAGATAAAGAATCATTATAAAAAAAAGAATTTAAAATATTAAAGAGTCATTATCATAGTTAGAAACTACATCATTATTTATTTAAGATCCTTATAAAATTATGAAACTCACAGGAACAATGAATTGAATATCCTTACATTATAAAAAAAGCAACAAATAACAAAATTTATATTGCATCTGCTAACATGCATGCAAGATATTTCTAGAATTCGATTGACTTGGAATTTGAACCCAATATAGAAAAATATATTTAAAAATTTTTGATAAAATTTCAGTCCGATTGAACAGTCAGGTTGCAGATAACATTATACTTAAATCCAACTTTGTTTCCTGGATTGTATGAAGAAAACAAGAAAGAAGTTCCCTTTAAGAAGTAATCACAGAACTAGCTTCCAAGGTATGATACCTAATTCAATGTAAAAAGGTGCCCTAATAAAGTTACTTGTGTGTGACATACTTTTGGATATCTGTCATGACAGCTCCATTAATCAATAAACTATATATATATAAAAACCCCTACACTTCCCTTTCCCTGTGTCATAACATTATGTTAAAAGCAAATTAAATGGGTCTGAAGAGCATATAAATTAATGAGATCATAGTTTCCCATCATGCATCTATGTTCTTCGCCACTTTATATTGTCATGGCTGATAGAGAGATACCAGCCACTCAGCCAGCCATGATTCCAAGTACATGAACCTCTCTCCTTTGCCTGACTATATATATATATATATATATATATATATATATATATATATATATATATATATATTTCGCACTGCACAGTACACCACCGTATGTATATCCATTCCAATACCTCCACCCTGTCAAGAGCAAATCCTGGCACCATTCATTCATTGCGTGCCAAGACCAAGAATCGCAGCTAAACTCACTTCCATCCCAAATCCTCGCACCATCTTCTTTTAAGATAATAAGGTGCAACCTTGGTGAAAAGCATCAAAACAATTATTTTCAGTGTACAATCTCCTTTTCAAATGGACAGTAGGAAATGATCAGAAGTCGTAGCGTAGAGCATATTTTTAAAACCCGGCCCGACGGGTCGATTCGAAACTGGAACCGGGCTGAGTTTATAAAAAAATAAAGATAGTTAAAAACCCGACTGATCAAGTGAGTTGACCCGGTGACCCAGCAAGATCCAGTTACAACTCGTTGATTATTTTTTTACATTTACTAAAATAATATCATTTTGATTTAAAAATAAATAAAACCCGAGTCTTAAACTGGATTGGTCACGGAGCCGAGTTTAAAAATACAGCGTGGAGAGTTCCACACAGAAATAAAAATCATCAACAACAACCATGAACAATAATGCATTGACTACAATTGTTTTGTCCACCACTACTATACATGCCTCCTGCAATGCAAGAAGACGGGACAGTTCTTGGATTTAAGTCATGTCTTCTTCTTCTTCTTCTTCTTCTTGAGCAGCACAAGAATTCACGTAATTAAAGAAAAAAATAATAATTAATTCATTCCATGTTCTCATGTATTCATTCCTGTATGTATAATAAAATTTCACCTAAAATGACAGGACAGCCCAAACCAACATACATACATACATCCTCGCCAAATATTAAACAAAATTATATAAAAAAATCAATCAAATCTCCAAAAATAAAAAGAAAAACAAATCAGAAGCCTTCTTCTAGCTTGTGCTTGTGCCTGTGCTTGTGCTGGCTTCCGGACCAAGATTTGACCTTCTGTTGGCAGAATTCACCTTCTCTAACGTCAAACCAGCTCTAAACCTCGCTATGAAATTATCAGCCTTGGTGTTCACGTCAGGACTTGGACAAAACAATGCCGTTGCTGCTGAATCTGATCCACTTGCTGCTGCCACTGGACTTGACTGATCCTTCTCTGATGATGCATCCTCAATGCTATCCAAATCCGGTGATCCACTCCTCGAACTGTTGAAACTCCCTACTCTAACATAGTCACCATCATGAACAAATTTCCATGCTGGCATTTTGAATGGCGGCGGCGGAGGCGGCGGCGGTAGTGGAATCAAACGTGAAGCATTCCCTCTCTCCACATTCTCTTCCACGCTATGGAAACGACGTGTCTTGGCTGGTTCTGGAGGTTTATCAGATGTCAATGGTGCTACTTGGACCTTGGTTCTTGACGTAACCTTTTGGGAGACCACCTTTGATACACGTGTGACTGGTGGTGGAGGTGGCGGCGGGGGAACTGGATGGAGTTTTTTGGTTTTGCCTTTCTTTGAGAACAAATTTTGAAGAAAATGAGGTGGTGGGGGTGGAGGCGGGGGTGGCGGTATCAAAGGTAGAGTACTAGTTGGGGTAGGTTGAGGATTGAAGAAGCTATCAAGATTTTCAACGCTCTTTTGTCTCTGCTTCTTTTTCTTTCTTCTTAGTGAAATCAAGAAATCTTTGCCTCTCCTTTTCTCGTTCTTGCTGAATATAGGTGGTGGTGGTGGTGGTGGTGGAGGAGGAGGAGGCGGCGGAGATGGTGGCGGGATATTGTAGAAGTTTTCAAGGACTTTCTCCTCATGATCGGTTCTTTTTTCATATCCAAGATCTTGATATGTTCTCTTCACCTTTCTCCTCACAAGCTTAGGAGGCGGAGATGGTGGCAATGGAGGTGATGATGATGGATGTGGTGGAGGAAATGGAGGTGGCGATGATGGATATGAAACTTCCTTTTGATTTATCACAAAGGTATCAACGTCTATATCTTTAACACCAACACCCTCTTCTTGTTTTTTAGTTTCCTCGACTTGCTGCGGATAATGATGATGAATCTGATCACTTGAGGTTGAAAACCTGTAGTTATTCAGGTGGGTATCATCATAAAATCTCCACCGTTCCAAAGATTCTTGACGAAGATCTGGATACGAACTGAAACTCCTCAGTCTGTTCAATGTGTTATAGCTCACAGTTCGATCCTGATGCTCAAACCATCTATGTGAAGGAGTACTTGACGGATGTGATGGTTTTTGTACATTTGATAGGCTTTGATCTTCGTAATAACTCGTGTTTTCATTATCGCCGCCGCTGCCGCTGCCGCTGCCGCTGCTGCCGCTGCTGCCGCTGCTGTTGTTGCTGCTAAGAAATCCACAGACAATAGCAAAGAGGACCAGAACCAAGTTGAGTGAGTCCCAACTTTTCTTGATCGACTGTGGTCTCAAAATTTGAGATGTCAAAGAGCCAATTGAAGAAACAACAACAAGGACAAAAGCGAGAGCTACAACTAGTAATATTACGAGAAATACACCAGAATTTAGGAAGATAGAGGAGGTTTGACGGCGGAGGCCGCGGGAACGGTGGCGAGTGTTGGTGGCTTGAAGCCAGAATAGCGGCATGTCTTCCTCTTCGTCCATTATTTGAGGATTGGTTTTGTGTTTTGGTTCTCCTTTTGAGAGTTCGCAGAAAGAGAGAGGGGAAGAACTTTTCTTGGACAGCTTTTAGCTTTGCTTTTGGGAATGCGATAGCTTTTATGTTGTTTGCTTGATCGGAGTTTTTCTTGATATTATAAGCTTTGCTTGCTTCAATGGCTTCAGAGAGGGGAAAAGAAGAAAAAGGAAGAGGTAGTTTGAGTATAGTCTTAAAAATAAGGAGTGATCATGACATTTATAAAAAAGAGGGAATCAAACCCTTCATATGCTATAAGCAATTTTGACCCGACAGAAATTAGGTTAACACGATTAAATATTAAATATTAAATATTAAATATTTAGGGAATTGATTAAATTAAATTTAAACCTAGTTAGAGTTAGATCAACATAAAAAAAATAAACTAATAAAAATATAATTCCATGCAAGAAGCGAAAGTAAAAATATACCCACACCACATGCTTGCTGTCATCGTAAAGCCACAGCATAGACGTCAGCACACCACCTCTAAATATACAGTAGCATACACATGGTATTAGGATTTAGGGGTTCTTTTTCTTAACACCGCAGGAAGTCCTCTCTCTCTCTCTCTCTCTCTCTCTCTCTCTCTCTCTCT
>Ga0307518_10002373_pt1 | contig 13735 bp, 15 predicted proteins | sample 25_EM_MG_FD_203889 | JGI IMG/M metagenome (GOLD analysis project Ga0307518, IMG submission 203889) | Populus trichocarpa ectomycorrhiza microbial communities from riparian zone in the Pacific Northwest, United States - 25_EM | ecosystem: Host-associated > Plants > Roots > Unclassified | place...
CAGTAACTCAATCTTTTTTTTTTTTTTAAATAAATCAATGATCAAGTTTCTTATCTGTAATATAAAGCAAGCACTCCAACACCTTAGAAACTTTGACATTAACCATTATCGTAAATACAAATATTTAAAAGAATGCATGTCATCAAGCAGCACATAACTTTATGTTCATAAATAGCCTCATGATCTCCGCTCACAAACCTTCTCATCACCATCTTCCAATCATCATCATCATCATCAACAACAATCCAATTTATAACCTCACTTTCAAAGATCTCCTCCAAACCCTCCATTTCTCCAACGTCATTTCACTCTCATATTTCCCTCGTGATTCCTTCAAAAAAAGCACCATCCATTCCTCAACTTGCACCCCTTTTACCCTCTCCCTCTCGTGCTCTCTCTCCTTCTCCCTCTAAAGGGCAGTGATCGATCTTTTCATGGTTAAAGCTCAAAGGGGTTGCTCTGAATAACAGCATGGGTGGTCATGGTGATCATCATAGAGAGAGAAACAAGAAAGAATCCAATAATGATGATGATGAAGATGGAACGGAATACGAAGTGCAAGATTTGAGAGACAGGATAAAATCATCAAGAGGGAGTCGATTTAATTTGTTAGAGAATGAGTTTGGACTCGTTAATAATACTGAGTCATCGTTGATTACAAATTTGAGAAGAAAACTGAGTCGTGAATCGGTTATTAATGGTATTCGTTACGTCTCCACAGGTCCCGCTATCCATCCTGATAACAGGTCAGTCATTCTTTTTTTTTCCTCCTCAAATATCTATTTTTCTATATTTATAATTTGTTTCCTTGATTTTGATTTTTTATTTAACAAAAGCTAGCATTTGACTAATTAATTTTTTTTTTAACTTTCCATTTATAATTATTAGTAGTGAGTTATATATGCATAATATTAGTTAAAAAAATAGAAATATTTAACGATTAATAGTGAGTTATGTATACATAATATTAGTTAAAAAAAAAAAAATATATAAACTTTAAATATATTTATTTTTTACTAATATTATATATAATTATTTTAAAAACATTTAAAAAAAACAATCTTATCTCACAAACAGGCTGCATATACGAGCATATTGCAATCAAATAATTTAATTGATTGACGCAACAAATCTTAGTTTTAAATAGACTAAATAGTTAATGTATTATTATCAACCTAGTTTATAAAGAAAATGATTTTTTTATATGGCGAAGCCGTCACTCCGGCCATTGTCATGCACGTGGGAGGCTATTACTGGGTAGAGTGTCATGCAAGTCTCGTCACTTCTCTGACTTCTGATTATATGGGGCTGATCGTACGGCTAGGAAATGCCCAGATTGATGACATGATAACATTTGTTTTATTTAATTTACGACAACAGCTGTCACAGTCATTTCTTAATGGTGGATTCACGTTTTGGGTCCCGTTTCATTTGAATTGGCCGTGACAGACGCTAAAGTGACCGTGGTGGTCACAGTTGTGCTGTGACGCTATGTTACGTAATAACATAGTACACTCTTTTTTTTAATAATTGCTACAAGATTACGAGGTGCTCATCCTCTGGGTTGATTTAAAATTATATTATTTGAAGATATGTTTTTTTTTTATAGAAAAAGTCAGAACAGTAATGTTTTTAAAAAGTCAAATCGACTCTTGCTTGTATTTCGACGAGGATGATTGAATTATGGTTTTATTAACTAGGTTAATTAAATTGGATCAACTATAAAATATGTTTGTTTCCACTGTCAAAAAAATATTTTTGAATTTTTTTTAAATTTTTTTTTCACCTACCCTGGCCAAATAGCTTGTAGACGGGATCATAAAATACAGTGTGTTTGAGAGTGGAGTAATAATTGTTTTTTAAAATATTTTTTATTTTAAAATATATTAAAATAATATTTTTTTATTTTTTAAAATTATTTTTATATAGTATATCAAAATAATTTAAAAATATAAAAAAAATAATTTTTTTGTAAAAATAATTCCGAAACGCAAAGCAAAACACGGAAGTCGCATTGTCGCATCAAGTGCGGGTGCCCCCAGCACCAGGCTTGGTTTGATGCATTGCCGAGCCTTTGTTCTGAACTAATGATTCAATGTTAAATCTAATCCAAATTAAAACAAATCTTTTACGTGATTTTTTATGCTTATGGAAGAGAAATATGAAACATTGCAGTTAAAATAATGCAGGTGGTATCGTGCATGGACAATATTTATACTATTATGGGCAGTGTACTCTTCCTTCTTTACACCAATGGAGTTTGGTTTCTTCAGGGGATTGCCTGAGAATCTCTTCATAATGGACATAGTTGGACAGGTTGCTTTTCTTCTTGATATCGTTTTACAATTCTTCGTTGCCTACAGAGACAGTCAGACTTATCGTATGATCTATAAGCGCTCTCCTATTGCTCTTCGGTTAGTTTCTCTCTTGTTTGCATATCTACTGTGTCATGCAAATCCTTCTTTGCTTGCCTTTTGGTTGAATGATGTTCAGTGTGGATTCATCAGTGTTCACTGTCTAAGTGATATGAATCCAAGTGCTTAATTGCCCTGATTTGGGACTGGTTCTCTTGAATATTTTGTTTATGTGTGTCACCTTTTCTTCTTTTATGCTCTTGTTGCAGGTACTTGAAATCTCATTTCATCATTGATTTACTTGGCTGCCTGCCTTGGGACATCATCTTCAAGGTATCTGTTGCTCTAGAAGCATAATAGAACATTTGCTGAAATGCAGAATGAAGATAGGGTGGAGAAATAAATTGTTGTAGATCATGGATACCCGAAGATTTGAATGTTACAATGCTAATCGAGTCTAGGTCTCATAATCATTTTGGGATTTTCCTTTTATACAGGTTTGTGGACGTAGAGAAGAAGTGAGGTATCTTTTATGGATTAGGCTGAGCAGGGTGCGGAAAGTAACTTCTTTTTTCCAAAAACTGGAGAAGGATATACGAATTAATTACCTTTTTACGAGGATTGTAAAGCTTATAGTAGTAGAACTCTATTGCACACACACCGCAGCCTGCATCTTTTACTATTTGGCTACCACCTTGCCAGCTTCTCACGAAGGGTATACATGGATTGGAAGTTTGAAGATGGGTGGTTATAATTATACAAACTTCAGGGAGATCGATATTTGGATGCGGTACACAACATCTTTATATTTTGCCGTCGTCACTATGGCCACCGTTGGTGAGTTCCTTCTTTACATTATACTCTATTAACACAACCTGAAGCTTTACAGTTTCCTCATTTTGGTTTATGTCAACACATGACTGGCAAATTGACTTGGGTTATTTCTGCATATGAACTTTCGCTTTCCATAATGAAGAGTAGTTAAACATTTAGTGAGAAAATTCCACGATGAAGTCTTGACCTATGGGGTCAAACACAAGAGGCATGGAGTATGCTATTTCAGAAAGCTACTGGAATGCCATAATCATTTATGTCCCATTTCCGCGAAGTGTTCTTGCTTGATTTTACACTGCTTCGTTGTATTCGATTCCTTTTATTTATGCTCACCAGTAAGAGCAGAAGGTTTCAGTTAAGATACCATATTCTTACACTTGCCATGTTTGAAGATTCTCTCTTGCTGTATGCCTATATTTTGCTGGAGTCTTCACTACTGCCTGACAAGCCTGCTGTTTTTGCCACAGGGTATGGAGATATACATGCTGTTAACTTGAGGGAAATGATATTTGTAATGATCTTTGTTTCCTTTGACATGATTCTCGGTGCATATTTGATCGGTAATATGACAGCAATAACAGTAAAAGGTTCAAAGACAGAAAAGTTCAGGGATAAAATGACTGATCTCATCAAATATATGAATAGAAATAGACTTGGAAAGGACATCCGTAATCAGATTAAAGGCCATTTGCGCTTACAGCATGAGAGTAGCTATACCGAGGCTTCTGCACTGCAGGATCTCCCCATCTCTATTCGTGCTAAGGTGAAGAACATGTTGAGAGATTCCTTTTTTTCCCCATTAAACCTTTTTTTTTTATTATATTGGATTTCATGGATACAGACATTGAGCTTTAGGAAAAAAGAGGAGTACAGAAATTGATGAGGTGATGTTTCAAGCTACGTGGGAAAGCGAAGCATAATTGTCCCCTTATTCCAAAATTAATTTGGAGAACCTTCTATTCCTTGGGATAAAGTATCATTTAGTTTCGTTAAAGAGCCACACCATGCCAATAATTACTAGTGAAATATTCACAAATAATTGTCAGAAAGAGGTGGATCCAGCATCATTTTCTTTTACACCTTGTCTCCTTTTTAAACACTGCATTTCTCTACAGAAAGTTTGCTATACTTTTTGACAGCTCTCATGATATCTGTCTCACTTATAATAATTTGATGATTATTCTTTGCTTGCAGATTTCCCAAACTTTGTACACGGAATATATCGAAAAGGTTCCCTTGGTTAAGGATTGCTCTGCCGAATTTATTAATCAAATTGTAAGTCTTTTCCTTTGGCATGTTATATCCCACTGGTGATAAATAAGTTCAAAAAACGGGGAAATTCCAAATGGTGTAGCAGCAATAAACTAGTAAAGCTCAAAATGCTACATCTTGTTTCAGTGAAATCATGGATTTCATTGCCAATCGCCATTGCAAGTTAATGGTTCAATTAAATTTTAACATCATCGATGGTCAAAATCTGTATTAGGCTCGTGGTTTGTTGTTCTTTCAGGAATCATCTGATCTTTATGTACCGTCCATGGAGGTGGACTTGACATGTTTCTGAAAAGCGGACTAATTAAAAAGTGTGCAACTCTGAGCATATGTGATATTCAATCTATCTGTCTATCAACAATCCACAGATTCATTCATCAAGGAAAAAAAACATTTCGAGAGGCTATTTTGCAGAAAACATGGCATATGTTATTGGTGTTGATAAATGGTCTATCACACTCAAGAGCCAACAATATTGGTATGCAAGGCTAGATTGTGAAACAGGATCTTGATTTATGTAGTTGTGAAAATTAAGCAAAATTTTGATCACTTGATGGAGTTGGTTGGATTAACGATTTTTTCCTCCATTGTTTTCTTAAGTTCCTGGTAGTCTCTGTTGTCCTCTTGTAGAGTCGCTGTTCATTTCCTTTTGAATCTTCCTCCTTTTTGTCAAATTTTCTGCTTTAGTGCATTGCTTGGTCTTACATCCTCATATTCTAACACTTGTTATTTTTCTCACCCTTTTTCTCCATGTTGTATGTTTTGTTGCAATGCTACTCATACATTGTAGGAGCCTCAGCTCTGTTATTCTCATCTTTCCTTTTCTTTTGTTCTTGCAGGTCATTAGGCTTCACGAGGAGTTCTTTCTCCCAGGAGAAGTAATTATGGAACAGGGGAACGTGGTAGATCAACTTTATTTTGTCTGTCATGGTGTGCTGGTACGATTCCATATCGAATGGTCACTCAGTTTCAACATCTGGTTATCCATAGCTTCTCTTTGCTTCTCCTGTTTCGTTGGTTCTTAAACACTTTAGTATGAAGAACATATTTGGGATGTTATAATTCTAAAACTGTAATTTGCTTTCAAAGTTGATTCTGCCTGTTGATTTATCATATTCTGACAAAAATAAGAATTTCAACTATGATTTGTTACTGTGGTGGCGCTTTCAGATTTAGCCTCTCATTGACTGGGACTGTTACAGATGCATGCTGTTATTTAACTATTGGATCAACTTCCTTGTCAGAATCTTGGTGGTTCCAAAATTTTAATTTTTGAGTGGCATGCATAGGATATGTAGCGTCATGTTTGAACACATTTGTATGATCACTTCCTTTTTTCTCCTTGGTGCAGGAAGAGGTTGGAATAGGGCAAGATGGATCAGAAGAAACTGTCAAACTTTTGCCTCCTAACAGTTCATTTGGAGAAATTTCTATTCTTTGCAACATTCCTCAGCCTTATACAGTTAGAGTTTGTGAGTTATGTCGGCTTTTACGGATTGATAAACAATCTTTATCAAATATACTGGAGATTTACTTTTATGATGGACGCAGAATTTTGGACAACCTTTTAGAGGTAATTCAACTCTGTCAATATGCGCTTTCATCAAACTCATAGTCATGTTCTATTTTTTTTCTTCCACACTATTATGAAATCAATATCAGATTATTTATATAGCCAATCTACAAAATTCTTGAACAATTTTTTTTATATTATTATTTTTGATAAGCCCAGGAAAATTCATTAAACACCTTGGGACCAAGAGCCCAGCAACCAAGGAGAAAGAAAACTCACAGCAGACATAACAAAATATTTGAACAAGTTATTTTAGATCTATATTTGACATCAAGGGATTAATACATGTCCATTAAGATCTAAATCAAGGTAAATTGACAGGGGAAAGAATCCAATCTTCAATATAAGCAGTTGGAATCAGATATTACATTTCATATCGGAAAGCAAGAAGCTGAACTTGCTTTGAGGGTGAATAGCACAGCTTATCATGGAGATCTTTATCAGCTGAAGGGCTTGATCCGAGCAGGTGCTGATCCCAATAGAACAGATTATGATGGAAGATCACCCTTGGTATACACAAAGCTCAAGTATATGATTGATCTCATTTTATTTCATTTATTATCATTTTTATGTGAGTCTGAATCATCAAAATAACACTTCTTATGCTGGCACATTTGACGCGGTCTAATTCCAGAGATGGATGAGCTCTACTATAATTTGTGCCATATGTTTGCAAATTGGTGCATGTTTTTTTTTTTTTTTGCTTCCAAGCTATTTCTCCCAGTATCTGAGCAAGTTTATATGTCATAAGGGTAGATTAAAGACGATGAAAAAATTGCTTTATCTGACAATAGCCTTTGTATTCAACAGCATCTTGCCGCATCTAGAGGTTACGAAGATACCACACTTTTCCTTATTCAAGAAGGAGTTGACATTAACATCAAAGGTAATTTGCTTATATTGGTGATTAATTGGCTATAAAACTTCTGTTGGTGGTTTGATGTTTTATTGACATATTGCTCATTAATACTATTAATATTTTTCTTGTACAGATAAATTTGGAAACACACCATTGTTGGAAGCTATCAAGAATGGACACGATCGAGTTGCATCTTTACTTTCTGAACAAGGGGCCATCTTGAACATAGATGATGCTGGTAGTGTTCTGTGTAGAGCTGTTGCAAGAGGGGATTCAGATTTTCTCAAAAGGGTTTTGTCCAATGGAATTGATCCAAACTCTAAAGACTACGATCACCGGACTCCACTTCATGTAGCTGCATCAGAAGGATTATATTTGATGGCAAAGCTGCTGATAGAAGCTGGTGCTAGTGTTTTCTCGAAGGACAGGTAGACCTGAAATTCATTTCGCTCAGTTTCTAACTAGATATGCTTGCATTTCAGTTATCTACTTTGGGGGCTATTTATATACGCAGCAGGCTCGCTTTATTAATTTAGGGTTTATTTTCCTAGTAATTTAGGCTTATTGATATATGAATAATGCAAAGATCTGATGCATCCTGTAAGTAGATGGGTGGGGAAATGTGAACTCTGGAACTTACTAATCAAGGGATTCTTTTATTAAAGCTTTTTCAGCCTTTTCTTCTCTCCCTTTCTCTTTATGATCTGAATAGTGACAAACGGGGCAGTGTATTTGACTTTCATTTACAGTTATATAGAGACACTCTTGACATTTTAAAATGATTTTTAGAGAACGAGAACACCGTTCTGATCACTGACCTTTTCTTGCGTATTTCAACTCCATAGATGGGGTAACACTCCACTTGTTGAAGGCCGGATCTGTGGGAACAAGAATTTGATCAAGCTGTTAGAAGAAGCAAAATCTTCCCAGAAATTGGAATTTCATTATGCCTCCCATGAAACCACAGGTATTTCCACTACTCTATGGACAGCTTCTATTATGCTCAAAGAAAATGAAATTTTTGAAAATATTCTAAATACTATGACAAAAAGCTTGTAAAATATGGCTTCCAAACAGATTGTTGAGAGAAGACTCATGAAAGAATTACAAAGAATAATTGATCTAATACTAATATAAAGAACAGCCTGTGGGGAAAAGATTTAGTCGAAAATTATCAGAATGGTTTGGTCTGCCCAAGGTTGTCATGCTTATTTTATGTAGATGCACTGAACCAGAATTGCATTTTGAACTGTGATGATTTCTCCCATCATATCTGGATTCTGTAATTGGCCAATCTAAAATGTCTGGTATAAAACAGGGTTGTCCTACCTGAACCCACCCTGTCTTCTTTTCGGGTCCAACACTTTGTTAGAATGTAGCTGAATGAAGCAATTGTTGGTGATTGATCTAGCAACCACATTTGAGATGCTGATAACAGAGAAGAGATGGGCATTTTGTTTTTGTTAGTAATGCTTGTTTTTAGATAACTGAGAACAGGATATGCATTTTGTCATAGTGAAGTGAATTTCATCTGATATTGCCAATTGCAGAAAAAATGCTCCCAAAGAAATGTACAATTTTCCCTTTCCACCCATGGGGTGCAAAAGAACAGAGAAGACCTGGAGTAGTGCTATGGATCCCACACACCATGGAAGAGCTTGTAAAAGCAGCATCAGAGAAGCTACAGCTTCCAGATGGTTCTTGTATATTATCAGAAGATGCTGGTAAAATTCTTGAAGTAGACATGATCGATGATGGCCAGAAGTTGTATCTTACAAGTGATCGAACACATTAGTTATGAAGATCACCACAGTTGTAATATATGGTAGCCTAGTTTTGTATCATCATCTTTGTATTAGTTTCTTTTGCCTGCTGCATGTCTACGTTTTCTAAATCTAAATAAATGCTTATGATACAAGCACGCGATGATTATATTTCTGCAAAGACATGGTCCAAGAGAGTTCATTTGTTTCCCCAAGTTTTAGATTGTATAACATAGCAATGGCAACAATTTGATTTTGGCCTACGGCGACATCACTCATCGGCACCAAAAATCTTCAAGAACTTCACTGAATGTGTTGTTTTGGAGCCATATTTACGATTGCCAGTGCTGACAGAGTCAAGAACACTGTTAACAGTAAAACACAAGTGATTCAAGATGAAATTGCCGAACTGATGGGGACTGTCATCTCACCTGCTCCAAAACCAATATCTTAATCAATAGAGGAAATAAAGCAGAAAGTTATTCCACAAGCTTTAGGTTTCGTGGAGCATTAGGTAGGTAAAAGTACAAGAAGACAACTTGCTTTATATAAATATTCACTCTTGGTAAAGAAATTTATTACAGGTTCTTCAGTTGAAAGGGTTTTTTTCAACTTGACTAGTCATCCGCAATGACATTGTTACCCTTGAGTTAACACCTAGTTATTTCTAGCCCTAATTAAGCTATAAGAAACAATGAACAGGCACAAAAGTGGATGAAATATAAAGTTGGATAGCACAAGGTTGCAGGGCCAGTTGACCAGTATGACATGCACAACAACAGATGCTGCTAAATTATCTTCAACAAGGCTCAATTGAGCTAGAAAAATCTGACTAAGCTCCGCGGACATGTTGAATTTGCTGGAAATGCTTCTGGGCTGCTCTGTTACTAGCAGCTGCTTGATGATCATTTACCTCATCTGTCAATAAGGAGCTGTCACTAGGTGAAGTTGAGCCATAAGATGTGAAAAGTAGAAAAAGGGTTCCTACAACACACCCCAGAAAGGGAAGAGAGGAACATATGTCCAGGGCTTGTCTGAGATTCATGGCTAGCTAGCTTATGTTTGCTGATCAAAACTTGGTAATCAGAATACCAAGAAAGACTTTGATGGAAATGCTCAGAAAGAAAGAATTTTGGGATAAGCTAGGATGATGGGTTTTTATAGTAAAGGTGTTAAATTTTCTTTGGAATATGAATATAATCTAATGCGTGGATATCAAGTCATGGAGAGATGCAATATTCTTACAAAAATGTCAAGCTACCATAAACTGCCCAGGTGGAAATCTCATTGAGAAACACATGACTTGACTTCCACAACCACAGGATGTTCCATAATTTCCATTGGATGATAATGTGGCAAGCTCCCATTTGTTGCTTTTTTACCAGCTAATTCTCACTGGATGCTAATTACTTTATATAATGACTAATTAACTTTTGAATTAGACTAAATATTCAAATCTTGCTTCATAAATTTCTTGACAATTTTACATCATAAATAGCTACTATAAAATTAATTATAATTGAATGTGACTTCTTCTATTTGCTCTTTTGGGATTTTCACATGATCCTTGCGAAGGCATGTCTTTCCTTTTAAGTCTATTTCAATTTAGATATGGTGTTTACATGATCACCACAAAAATTTTAGCTTACATCCCACAATTAAGTACTGATTATGTAGTTATTAATTATTCATAATGTTAAGTAACTATTGGTATTGTTTAATGGGAAGTTATTATAAAATTAATTTCTACAATTATCATTTTCAAAATCACCATTTTGTTTGTTTTAAAATCAGTAGGATTTTCTCTGTATTAGTATTAAGGGTAAAAGGCCAATAAAATATTATGAATTATCACTATAGCCTTGGTTAATCTAAATCTATTGTTTTTTTTAAATGATATCATTTTAGAATTTAAGATGATTTTTTAAAAAACTAAAATAACATCAAGATAAACATTAAAAAAAAATCATTAGCTTGGTTTCACATGAGTTTTGATTAAGTAAGATGAGTTTAATTAAATCAATTTCCTAAGTGGTTCAAAATAAAATCTAGCTTAAGTTAGGTTTTAGATAAACAGGTCATAGGATCAACCCTTTAGGTAAGCCAAGTTTGATAATTATGCTAACTACTTTATCAGTCAAATCAAGATCTAATGGTCTAGATAAACCTTCCCGTTGCCCATCTCATAGTCGCCCATCTTTAACAAACACAAGTTAAGAAAATGACAATAGTACCCCCAAATTCTAACACCCTAAAATCCCACTATAAAGCAACAAATACCTTCCATGAACAAGGGCATTCTAGAAATAAAAGAAAAAAAAACATTTCAGGAAATTTAGTGGAGAAAAAACCAATCAACAATGAGATAAACTCTTAACCCATCACACATCTCATGCGACTGTCCAATTACTAACAAACCTAACCCAATTTGACCATGATACTTCCAATCTCAACACTCAACAATCCCAAACAAACAGAAAATATCTCCCTCATCAAAGGTATTATTGTAAAAAAAGTGCATTTTTAAAAAATTTCTAGTAGGAAGTAACTAACACCCTTTTCCATTTTGTTGAGAGAATTCCTTTTTCTTTCCTTACAATTTCTCTCTCTAGTGCTCTTTTAATGAGAGAAAAACTTCAATAACCAAAAACATAACTAAAGAGAGTGAGAACTTATCATAGGTTGAATTTGGTAGAGCTGAATTATAAAGGGAAGGAAGAACATTCACCAGATAAAGGGTTTGCTTTCAAATTAAAATGACTGTTAGACAACATTACCGTTAGGATTTATTTTCATAGCCATACATTGTGTTTTAATTAGAATAAAGTTTGTTAAGAAAGAATGTCATGTGTGGCCAAAAGAGAGAACACAAATAGTTATTTTTTTCACATAAGAATTTGTAATAAAATTGGAAAAAATGAAAGAAAGAATACAACGATGAATGAATAATGACAATTTGTGTGAACTCTCTCTCTCTCTCTCTCTATTCTTTCTAACAAAATATTCTCTCTTATCTTCTTGGGGTTAGCTGCTAGCCTCTCATTCTTTAAGTTCACCTAGATAGAATCCCGGTTGGATCTATTTCAATCCAACTTGTAGAAAGTGGTATAAGAGCCACTAATATTTGGATGCGGGTTATGGCTCATGACACTCGATTCTAAGATCTTAAAAGGTTAGAAGAATCCTTAAAATCTGCAAGCAAAGAATAATCACAAAAGTATGAATAGATTATGAAACTATTAGAGATATATGGTCAACAACTGAAAGATATTAAGTCCACCCATGAAGCCAAGTTTGGGAAGCTTAAAAAGCTTATTAGTGAGTTATCTTACCAACAAAGCTCTATTCTACATAAATTACAACCATTCTATAGTAAAAATGAGTATCATAAAAGATCATTAAACCTCTAATTAAGTAGGATCTACTACAAGATCATGTTGGACTTGTGAAGGTAACTACTACCCTTACAAGGTATATAAATCTAAACAGGACTTCTCTAACTTTGATGGCGATGATGTACACAAATTGTTATACAAGTGAAATTAATGTTTTGACATAGAAGAAGTTGCTGATTTTGAGAAGCTTAAGTTAACCCTATACTATCTTGATGGAATGTCCTTTCACTGGCACTAAAACTTCATGAGAAATAAAGGTAGCCAAGTGGTGACTTGGGGTGAATATATGAAAGTAATATGCTGTAGGTTTGGGAGGTTAGAAAGATCCACTAGAAAAACTTAAAGATCTTAAACAAATGGGAGATCTAAAGGCTTACATTAAAGACTTTGTTATGCTATGGAACAAGAAATAAATTAACAAGAAGTAAGCTTTATTGTTTTTCATGGGGGGGTTTAGAGGTGAAAGTCATAAATCTAGTGAAAATGTTTGAACTTAAAGCCCTAAAACAAGCTTACTTAGCATGCTTATAAGAAAACACTTTAGGCTACAAAAGATCCCACCAGAATTATTCCAAACTTCCTTTATAAACCACTAACTAAGTAGTCTAACCTATAACTAGCAACCATCAAACACCTTAAAAACCTCCATCTTCATTGACTATTGGTAACCAGAAACCTTCTTAAAATAACATATTACCCACTCCTACCAAAATCTCCATTACAAACCAACTATGAAACCTAGAAAATCTATAAGAATAAGAAGTTAGATCAAATAAAAGCCCAAGGATTATGTTTTTGGTGTGATGAAAATTTGTACCAGGCCATAAATATAAAAACAAAAAACTATACTCTTTATGTATTGTAATGGATAAAAATAAGAAAGTGGAGGATGGTGGTAGAGTTGAATGGGAGAAACCTAATCCTTAACAAATTACCCTACACATCTCAATCAATGCTCTAGAAGAAGTCATTGGTTTTCACACTCTAAGAGTTATTAGAAGGGTGGATAAATATCCACTTTTTATTATGGTGGACTTTGGTAGAACTCATAATTTTCTCAACACTTAAATGGCCAAAAAATTACATTGTAACCTTACAACCATAAAGCTATTGATAATGGAAGCAACAAATATGAGAACAAAGCTTTCCACAGTTGTATATAAGAAATTCAAATAGAAAATGCAATGGGTTAATTTGTGGTTGATGTGTTCACTAAAAAGTTGAATAATTATGATATGGTGTTAGGTATAAAATGGTTAGCCATGTTAGGAAATATTATGTTTAATTACAAGGAGTTATAAATGAATTTTTAGTGACATAGTCAGGAAGTGACATTTAGTGAAGAAAATCATGTTAGGTTATAAACCATTAGGTTGAATAAATCAATAACCTTCTAGATAATCCAACTCAAGCAGTGGAGGCTAGCTTGTGTTGTTTAAGGCTAATTCAAGAAGTTAACATTGAGATACATTCAATGTTTGCTACTCTCTCACTTAAGGCTAAAAGGATTCTAACTCTACCATGGAAGGCTAAAAAGAATTCTAACTCTAAAGTCATTGTTATCAAGGTATATTTAGGGAACTTAAAAGCTTATCTCCACCAAGACCTCATAACCAATCTATATCTCTAAAAGATAGAGCTTAACCTGTCAACTTGAGGCTTTACAAGTATTTTGGGTTATAAAA
>Ga0307518_10002374_pt1 | contig 13733 bp, 5 predicted proteins | sample 25_EM_MG_FD_203889 | JGI IMG/M metagenome (GOLD analysis project Ga0307518, IMG submission 203889) | Populus trichocarpa ectomycorrhiza microbial communities from riparian zone in the Pacific Northwest, United States - 25_EM | ecosystem: Host-associated > Plants > Roots > Unclassified | place...
TTTCCAATGGAAAATATTATGTTAGAAATTCCATTGCTATTTTAAAATTTTCTAGTAGTGATTCTATTTTTTCAAAAGCATTTTGAGGGGTTAGGCCACAAAAACCAGGTGAAAGTTATTTTTTTTAAGTTATAAAAGCATACAGCCTTTTATGTACTACCTATGCATTTTGAGGTGTTAGGCCACAAAAACCAGGTGAAAGTTATTTTTTTTGAGTTATAAAAATCATACGGCCTTTTATGTAGTGCATATCTAGTAAAAATAAAAGATTAGGTGAATTCCCTATTCATCTCCTCATAAAGTATTCTTTATTGAAGCAGTGTTTTGATTTGTTTTTATTTTATTTTTATATTCATCATTTAATATTGAGTATACTAGGGATTGGACTTCATATTTGTTTTTGTTTTTTTAAGGTTATCTTAATTTCATTACCCGAGTTATTGGTTTTACAGGTTAACCCAAGTTTAATTGAGTTTTTTTTGTCTTTTTAATTGATTTTTTTTATTTTATTTTTCAACATTGGGTTCATTGAGAATTGAGATTCATAATTTATTTGAATTTATTTTCTACAGGGTTAACTTGGTCTTATGACTTGAGTCCCGAGTTTAACGGGTTAACTTGAGCTTTTTTAGATCTTTTTTTTTAATTGATGTTTTTTTTTCATTTTCATCCTTTAACATTGGATTTGATTATGGATTGAGTTTCATAATTTATTTCAATTTTTTTTCTTTGAGATTATTGTAGTGTCATGACTCGGGTTGTGGATTTGGTGGGTTAGCCCAGGTTGACTCAGGTTATTTTTTTATGTCCTTTTTCTTAACTGTTTTTTTTTTGTTTAGTTTCATCCTTCAATATTAGGTTGATTGAGAATTGAACTTCATAATTTATTTCAATTTGCTTTCTTTTCGGCTATCACAATCTCATGACCCAGATCATGAATTTGGTGGATTAACCTAGGTTAATTAATTAATTTTTTTTTTAATTTCATCGTTCAATATTAGGTTGATTGGGAATTGAGTTTTATAATTTGTTTTGATTTGTGTTTTTAATTGAATTTTTTTTTTATCAATTTCATCCTTCAACATTAGGTTGATTGAGAATTGAATTTCATAATATGTTTTGGTTTGCTTTCTATGGGGTTATCACAGTCTCATGACCTGGGTCATGAATGTGACAGGTTAACTCCGGTGACATGGGTTGATTCATTATGTTGCAGTCTAAATACTTTTTTTTTAAATGTGGTCTTGAATTTTTTTAGTCAAACTACATTCTTATTGGTCATCCTATTTGTCTATGAACTAGTCAAGTTGATCAGGTTACATCGAGTTAACCTCTACACAATTACATTTTCTTTCTACAGGGTTAACATATTAATAATGTTTGGATGTTTTTTATGTTAAAAAAATATTCAACCTCAATGTAGTGTGTGTCAATGATCTAGTATAGACTAACCATTAGTACATTCTACAAATTTTCCATGTTAGTTTTCTATGTGAAAAGGAAATGGCATCAATAAGAAAAATGACCAACATTGCTTAACTGAAAATCATACCATGATAAGAAAAAAAAATTAATGTGATAATTTTTGTTTGAGTTTTTTTATTTAATTTGTGACAATTTCCATTTGATTTTATAAATTTCATGACTCACTTTGTTGGTGGATTAGAAAGTGGATCATATCTTTCTTCTTTGTTTTCTTACATTCTTCAAATGGTTGATCACAATATATAAATATTACTACATGTGGACCCGCACTATGCAATGAGGCCTGATTATTATTATTATTTTACATAAAAAATAGTTCAAGTGCCACAAGTGTGTTTTAAAGAAGAAAAAAAATATATGACTTGGGTCATAGTCCCAACTGAGTCATGATAACCTAAAAAATCTTTTTTTTTTAATGAGAAAAAAAATGTATCTAAATTCTAAGTCAATTAAATACAGAATGATGAAATTTGATAAAAATAACAAAAACATCTAGCACAAGAAAACCCAAGTGAGCATGATAAACCTATAACCCAGGAAATAAAGGTCAAGCCAACTCTAATTAACCCACCAACTCGTGGCATTGGAGATGAGATTGAGTTATTGCAATAAAAAAAACAAAGAAAATCACAAAGCCTATTTTTTTTAAAAAAAAAATTCAAGTTTGAATGATGAATTAAAAAAGAAAAGTAAAAATAAAAAATTGATGTTAACTCATGTTAACTTTTTAAACTCATAACCCAAGTTATTAGACTAGAAATATACTATTTGAAAAAAACATGAAACTCAATTCCCAATCAATCAAACATTGAATGATGAAATTGAAAGGAAAAAAAATGAATCAATTACATAAAAGGATAAAAAACTAAAAATAGCAGTTAAAAGAATAAGGATCAAAATTGAAATAAAAAATAAATTAGAGGGCAACTATAATTTTCTTTTATTGAAAGATGAAATTGAAAAGAAAAATCAATTTAACAAAAAGACCTAAAAAATAAAAAGATTGGGGACCAAATATGAAATAATTACATATCACAAATTGCGATTGAAGGATGAAATTGAAAAAAAATCAAACTTTTTAAAAAGGGTTAAGAAAAAAAATAAAAAATCAAAAGAATAAGGATTAAAGTTGAAATCTCAATAAATAAGAGGGCACTTATAAAATTTTAAATGTCTAGCATGAATTTTGACAAATCACCCCATCACCCCTGACATACATCACCCCAATAGAAAAAAGATGTTATGATGATTTCAATGATACGGTGGAATGGAATTTTTGAAGAGACACCACACATACCACCAAAATACTGTAAATGCCTCCCACACGCGAAGACGTGCATAGTACACGCCAATCATTTTGGATTTTTTAATTATATTAATTAATATCAAATCACCCCTCAATCAACTTGATTATAATAAAAAAACCATGTTGAAAATACAAAAAACCCCTTTGATGCCAGTTTAATTTTATTTATTTATTTTAAGGGTATTTTAGATATTTTATTGTGTTTTAAAAATATAAAAATACCGAGTTGTTCACAGTTAATATAATAATGACTAATAAACCTTTTAAAAATACCATACAACAATGACTTTTTACAGGAAAGGCAAAACACTTAACATATTATGTCAGTGAACAATAATCTCTGAATCTCTCTCATAGTTAATACTAGTATATTGGCTTTAGTTAATACTAGTGAACAATTATTTCCCCTACGAATTAGCTTTAGTTAATACTAAAATATTGGCTCGCGCTACACCACGGATCAATATCAATTTTTTTAAATGTAAAAAAAATATTAAGAGCATGAAGAATTTTTTAATAGTGTTATTAAACCTAACCAAGTAAGTTAATTTTGAAACCTTCAGACTCAACTCTTTGCCTAACTCAAGTTTTTAATTGAACCATGTGAGAGCTAATTCGACTTAAATTGATCGATTTTATAGGTCCAAATGCAACTTTGATGATCGATAAAAACATGATTTAGCGTTTAAAAAAATTTAAACCCCCCCCCACAACCTGGGTCATGGACTCTATTGGGTTTAATAACTTTTTTTATATTTTTTTATTTAATTATATTGTAAAACAGATGCTCACAAAATTGAGCATCAACCTAAAAATAGACACTTATTTGAGACAATAATCCCTAGAAAACAAAAAAAAAATCAATAATGCAGTCCATTTCTCAACCAATCCAATATTAAATGATGAAATAAAAAATAAAAAAAATAAAAAGAAAAAAAAAAGCATATCATATCGGTAGGTAAACTTGTCAAACCTATGAATCGGGTAAACCAAGCTAACACACCAAACTTGTGAACTGGGTTATAGACTCCACTAGGATTTAAAAAAATAATCTATTTTTTATTTAATTACATGATAACAAAAATAGATGATTGCAAAATCAAACATCAATCCAATACCAAAATGTTTTTTTAGATCACAATAACCTAATAAAAGGCGAAACGAAACCAATTATGAAACTGAATTTCTAATTAATCCAGTATCTAAGGAAGAATATAACATTGAATGATGAATTATCATAATTATTATTATAACAATTATTATTCTCATTGTTATTATTATCATTACTAATATTGTCACTATCATTACAACTACTACTATTACTACTATTATCAATAAGTAATATCATAATTGTTATTAGTATTATTATTGTGATTACTATCACTATCATTATTATTGTTATTATTATCATTTCTATTATTATTATTATTATTATTATTATTATTATTATTATTATTATTATTATTTATACTATTGTTATAATTATTATCACTGTCACTATAACTAATATTATCATTATCGTTATTTTTATTCTTATTACTATCATTATTATTATTGTTATTGTTATAACCACAATTATTATTATTGTTATTGTTGTTATTATTCCTCTTGCTATTACAATCACAATAACTACTACTACTACTATTATTATTTTGTTGTTGTTGTTGTTGTTATTTTCATTATTATTAATGAATTTGAAAAAATATTATTACTATTGAAAAACAACTATAAATTTGATTTGAAGGGTAAAATTAAAAATTATTATTGTTATTATTATTATTGTTAATATAATTATTAATAAAATTAAAAAAAATATTATTGCTATTGAAAAAAACCATAAATTTGATTTGAAGGGTAAAATTAAAGACTATAAGAACTTTGAAAAAGAGCCAATGGAAAAAAATAAGAAATCAAAAGTAGAAGGACCAAATTGAAAAACATAATATACACAAATTAGAATTGAAGAGCTAAATTATAAACAAATAAAACTCAAACAAAAGAGAAAATGACTGAAATAAAAAAATCAAAACAAAGAGGATGGATTCTGAAACACGAACCAAAAATAGGGATGGATTTAAGAGGACTGAAACTATAAAATAAATAAAAACAAAATAAAAAATTAAAAGAATAAGGACTACAATGAAAAACAAAACATATAAGAAATTGTAATTGAAAGACAAAATTAAAAAAAAAAAACTAAACTTTTATAAAAGGAATAAGGACGAAATTAGAAATTCAAAGAATGAGAACTGAAATTGACAAACAACAAACAAATATGACAATTGTGCATTTTAGTTGTTAGGAGAGAGAAAAAAACACAAACAATAGATCACCGGAGACAATCCAATCATTATTCGTCCACATGCGCCACACCATGTGTAAGAGTGCACGGCTACGGATCCAGGGAGATGGCGAATGACCAGATTTGGCCACCGGGCGACGACACATGCCCCACTTGAATGGCATAGATGCCGCCCACTCGTTAGGACGTGTGGAACACACTAGTAGCTTTTCGATTAAAAAATAAAACGTAAAAAATACCAAAACATCCCTCATTATCCTCTTAATTACACAAAATACCTCCAAAAGCGAAGCCTTTTTTTGTTTTGTCTTTTCTGAGGCTAAAAGTGTTATTTTACTGTATATGAAAATTGAAAAAACCTGAAGTACCCTTGTCCAAGAGCCCATGTTTTTTTTTTTTTATCTTGGGGGCAAAAAAGTATTTTCACTGTTACGAATATTGTGAAAAGCCAAGAAAACTCTTAGTCGACAATTCTAAATTTTATTGAATTTAAAGATAAAAGAATATTTTTACTATGTTAAAAAATTTAAAAAAACGCATACATCTCCAAATAATTTTCTAATAACTACTACATAGAAAAAAACTCAAATACCCTTAGATTTAAGCTATTTAAAAATAAAAATATAATTTTACTGTATCAATCCAATGTATTTATAAAAATATAATAACTTTTAACGGTATTTAAATTTTTTCTTTTTAATTTTTAGACAATAAGCTGCAACTTTTTAATTTCGGACAACAAGCACACCGATCTTACTTTGCATACTGTGATTGAGGAGTTGCATCACTCTCATCAATCTTCTGTTAATGCCTTGATTATTGTTTTATTCAACCTAGTGGAGCGAAAGGGGCCACTCACAAAATTCCACACGTTTGTCTCTAACCATCGGACACTTCAAATCACACTACATTAAGAATTATCTTGTAAAAGTGACGGTATGTAAAAGATATCCTTAATGAATATTTTATTATCAATGATATTAAGTTTTGTTTTCTTCTTCTATGAGATAATCAACTAGGATATCCTACATAATTGACCTTAGCTATGTTGGTTCGGACGTAAAAAATGTGCAAAAATTACTAATATATTTTCTAGTAAAAAAATTATTTTTATTACAAACATAAAATTTAATATATACATTTAAAAAAATAAATTGACGATTATATATAATGATAAATGTTAAAAAAATTTCTTAATCTTAACTAAAACTAAATTGTGAAGATAAGAAACACATTCAAATTAAGATAATTGTTCATTGTTCTTGTGTTGTAGGAAGCTATTCAAATTTTTTATTTAATTATATGGTAATATTTTTTTTAATAATTTAAATTTTATTGAAACAACCTAAATTTGTTAGTATAACTCTTCTTTTTCTTATTAATATTTTTAATTTTAGAAAAAAATATGATATTTTCTTATATGTCATTCATTTAATAAAAATCAAAAGTAATCAAAACACATACCTAAAAACATTCAAACAATTTAAAACAAGGATATATAAGCATCTTTTAATTAAAAATCCTTTGTTTAATTAACATGGTAAATTTTGTTTTCACAAATGTTTTAGCATGATATTTAGTAATGTCATTAAATTGTGTTTGAAAGGCAACCAAGACATTTTTTATAACAACTTTTGTCTTGATTTCAAAACCTTAGAATTTCATTCTACACAACATATAAGTGATGTTACCAATAATTGAAAACTTTTCAATCTTTTAATGGCTTTTTCAGTCGAAAATCAATAAGATGGTGTTTGGCCTTTTGATATAGTCCTAAAAATCCATTAATTTGTAAATACCTAAGCATCTAGTAAGTAATATTCATTTACATGATTTGATTTTTTAATATATATAAATAATACAAATAAAAATGATCCATCAATAAGGCATTAGAAATAAAAAGATATTTGATGGACTTTTAAAACCTATCATATATATAATGGATTTTAAAATTAACAAGAAACACTTTGGTAGTGTCATTAAATCTAACTGAGAGGGCCAACCTGGAGACATCTCAACCCGACTCCTTTCTTGGCTTGAGTTTTAAAATTAACTCGACAAGTCTAAAGGCGACATGGACGGCTATCGCGTCTTATATCATAGTGACTTGTCTTTTTCTTGAAGGAAAATGGTTTTTTTTTTTGTTTTGAGAAGGGAAATAGGTTTGAAACTTGTGTTAAATGTAAATGAGTTGTCACCTAAAATTATGGTATTTAAGAACCCTAACTAGTCTTTTAGAGTTCTAAGGTAAGGGACTGGTTATTCTTAAGGGAGGCATTATCATCCTAAAACATTTTATCTAAGGTAAATTACATTGCTACTTGTTTTCTATTCATAATGGTTATGTTGTGCCTAATATATTGGTGGTTTATCTACATGGAGGAGAATGAGTATATTATAATGAGTTAAACGTTGGATTGATGGTTAGGTTAATCATATCATTTCTAAAGTCCAAATTATTTTTTCCACTCCCAATTGCTACCCTCGTGATGACCTGTAAGGGATTCATTCATTTTGATAACAATTAATGAATTGATATACCTATAACCATTTACTCATGATTAAAACTTGTGACCAATAATGTGGTCCACTAAATGATATCAATGAATAACTAGATAGGTCTATTTTAGGCTCAGTGAACCTGACCATAAACCAAGAAAAAGTTGTCATTAAACGTTTTATTTATGCAATTATGGTTCATAGACAATGACTGGTGATAGTTCATTTATCCTTTGACACCTAATTCATTCTCATCTTATTAAATGAGGTTTTATATCCCAACCCTAAACATTCATATAGTGACCATTATAAGTTCATCTATTTGGAAGTTCAATCTAATAGTTAGGATGTCTTTTTATAGACTAAGTCTAGAAAATGATCTATATGGATTTATTTTTCCTAAGGTTGGTTGCTATGTTTAGCAATCACGTTGATATTTTGATTTAAAGGTGTTGCCCCGAAATAGTATTTATGCATACTAGTCGAGAATACTCATATATGCACAACCATTGCAAAGGGGCAACTTATTCAACTCCTTTTTATTTATCTATATCATTGACATATATTGTTAGGATGAGACTCACTAATGGAACCTAATACCCCTAATGAAAACTTGGGTGGCATTGATGTATATAGAAAATATAAAATTAATTAACTTAATGTCCTCAATTGACTCTAAAAGTGCAATGACTGATTAAGATTCACTTACAATAAGGAAGAATTGATGGATACTAGACCGAAGGACCTATGTTTCTTTTTTAAAGAAAACACTTTAAAGTTTTAAAAACAGAAGGGACTGAGGATCTACTTCTCATTAATGTCCAAGCTAATAGCTTCATATAAGTCTATTTACCCCATAACATTACGAGTTAATAGTAAAAACATTGGTTTTGATATTACGCAAACATGATCATAAGGAATGTGATGTTTTGAAATGATTTTATTTTAATGGTAGCCCTCAATGGCCTTTTTATTATAGACTAAAACCCTAATGGGCCTTTCAAAGTGGTTCAAATGCCAAAATGAATGCATGCATGATTGATTTTAGATTTTTGTTAAAAACAAGAGGAAACAAACTACAACAATTATTATTTTGCAAATCCAAAATCAAAACAAAACACTACCAACAACTAACTATGAGGATACTCATGATGACCGAGAATATAGCAAGTGCAAAATCTAGGTTTGTAGTGCTTTGACCATCATACATGATAAGATATAAAAAAAACTAGATAATTTTTTTTCTTCAAAAGACTGGACTTGGAGATAAATAGGTCCTTAAAAATACCTATTTTGGTTTAGGTTTAGGATGTACTAACTCAAATGTGAAAATCTACATTACAATATATCATACAACCCATTAATATATAGGCTCATTAAGAGGATATTTTAATGTTATAGTAAACCAATTAAGACAAGCAATACACGAGCTTATACAACTCACACATATTGTATCAAAGAAAACTAAATTGTCTAAACTAATAGATTCATAAGTAAAAGGTTTTAAAGTGTTAAAGACATCAACTTTATGATAATACATGACTGTAAAAGTTTTAGGGGTGCTCACAAATAATGACTACTAGATCATGCCAATTTCAAAACAAACTTAAAAAAACAAGTGGTCCAGAATGCCATTTGTAGGTGAAAACATATAGGAGTAGGATATCGATAATATATCATACAAAAATAAACTTAAAAGCATAAAAAAAATTACATCAAGGTTAACGTAACAATAGCCATCTAGAAGCTCTAAATAACAATATACATTCTACAAAAAATCCACTTAACCATATGTATAAAAAAGAGAACCCTTAAATATTCAACAAATGACCGTATGATAAAACACAACAGTTGCCTTCGTAATAACATCTCAAACATTCAAGACAATATATTTAAACATAACAAAAGTGAAGTATAGACAAGATTGGAAAAGAAAAGGGCATACCTAGATAAACTTGCAAAGACTTGACTGGGAAAGCTTATAACTATCCCTTTCTCAAGGCTTTTTTTTTCATTCACCTTATTACCTAGAAAACGCCAGGTTTCTTTTCTATTATTTCTCTATTTTCCTCTCTCTAGTTATTATCTCTCTTTATCACTATCCTTTTTAAACCCTAATTGACCCATTATTTATAGGGGAGAGGGACAATCTAAGCTAGATAACTCAGGAACTATAGGACCTATAATTTAAAAAATGAATCTCTAATGTCTAAGAGTGAAGACAAAGAAACTATAAGGCTAAATAAGAAGCCTAGACAACCCTCATCGAGGATGTGAGTATTATGTAAACTATAAACTTTGTTTCAACCCAAAGAACACAACCAAACATAAATCGATCGAAAAGTAGGTGAAACTAACACCACAATTGGATTGAACGATGGCCAAATTGGTGAGAATGATGAGAGGTGGTAAAGATTATGTTGAGAAGAAGGTTAGGTGTCTATAACTAGGGTTTGTTATCCTTTTTTTTGTTTTTAAAAAATAAGATGAAAAGGACACTTGAGAATATATACCAAGGGTCCAAAATTATAGCATTTGATATGGATAAAGTTCAGAATCATCCCCACATTTTAGTGGCTTTTCACTGTTAATCTTTTTTAAATTTAAGTTATACAATTAGAGACGAAACTCATACCAAACCAAGAACAATTTCTTAATTGGGTCTTTGGCTGAAATTATATAAGCCCTATCAATTGTGTATTTGTTTTTCTAAAAGGCTTTAAATCTCTAAATTGGTTATTAAAACATGAAATCATTCCAATTAGACCCCTAATTAAATTAATAAGGCCTTCTAAGCCTTGACAACTTGACATTTTGGTCCTTGTTTTAATTCTTTTAATTATAGCTAATTTTCTTCACTTGAACCCTTTATAGTACTTCTTAAATAAATAGAAAAACTTGTTCTAGTCAATTAAAACCTAATAAATTTTGAAAAATTATTTGAAAACATATTTTTTTTAATTTGTTTTGTTTTTTTTAATATGTTTTTTTGTTTTTTTTTAGGAAAACACTAGGGGTAAAAAAAAGTTATAACAATTATCCTCTATTTACAATGCTTATGGTACAAAGTCTTATGAAAATGATTTTTTATAGGTTTTGTGTAATAAGCTTGTAAACAAATGATGGTGTATATGGAAACTTTGGAAAAGATGTAAAAGTCAAAAGATAACTTTATTGGGGAATATTGAATTTTGATCAAATTAAGAGGTGACCAACCTCATGAAGGTTTGTTTTATCTCAACATTTTGAATGATGGCCTACCTCGTGGTCATTTCGAGAGGCAACCTGTCATGTGGTTATTTTGAGAGGTGACTTGTCTTATGGTCTTTTTAAGAGGTGACCTGCCTTATATAGTGAAATGTATTAGTAGACTATATATTTTTCAATGAATCGCTTATTACTTTCCAGGTTATATATGCATAGAAGCAAGCTTTTACCCATTTTATGAAGCAATCAATTTCCATTAGAATAAAATGATGCATGTTGCTTGCTTTTAGGTTAATTGGCCTAACAATGTTTAATCCCCATATTGAAAATGACAAGGGTAACACCATATTATATAAAGGTGTCGGGGTGCATTAATCTTATCACTATGTACTTGACATTTATGGCATCATTTAACATACTCTATGAAATCTCTTTTCATGGTCATCTAGAAGTGGCATAATCTCTTCATCTACCTTATCATCACACGTTCATTTACATAGATGGCACAAATCCCTTTATAAAATTTTTACAGGGCTCTCTTGGGTTCTTCCTCATTTAAACAACTTAACAGGGTCTTGACAAATGATTTGTTTTTCAAGATTTCCCTTTTAAGTAATCAATCACCATTTTTTCTCAATGTCTTCCGATCTATCTTAGATGCCCTCGCTGTATTCACAACATTGTTGAATTGCTTGATGTCATGATACTACGACTTCTCGTTTATTTCTTGAGCAACAATAAGCTAGGGAACTTTTGATTTCAACGTAGATTGGTTGTATACCAATTCCACAATCAATCTTTTTTTTATGGAAGCCAATATAGGCACAACGTGTACAAACTAATTCTTATATCTACCTAGATGTGTGAATTTTATTTTCTTAAATTATTCTACAAGTTTAGTGAGATATTCTTGTTATGACCTTATTTTTTCATCTTTAGCTTATCATTTATCTTTCACTTGGCATATTATCTACATCGAATCTCATATACATCTAGCTTTTGAACTTGAATCTATAAAACAACTTATAATATCTGAATATATGCCTCATATTTTACCACATTATAAGTATAATCAAATTGCAACATGATGAAGATAAGAGATTGTCTTCCACCTAGGGAAATTATCACCATGCTCATACCATTTCTAGAAAAAATATTGCACCATCAAAGTACATGGTCCACCATTCACCTTCCACCTTATTTTATATAACCATAACTTTTTTATTTGGAAATTAATTGCAATATTCAAAACCTAAAATTATCTAATTATGAAACATAATATAAATACCTAACTAAATCCAAATATAAAATTTATTAATAAAACCCATCAAACTAATAGACCATGAAAATGTTTTACCTTGATTTTCTAATTTCTAGGTAGTAGTTCCACCGATTGTGGCAGTAGGGAAACTGTCAAGAGAAGTTTGGGATGACATTTTGCAACAAAAAAAAAATGGTAGAAAGACTAATGGAGACAAAGAGAAGATGACTCTAGTGTTTTGGTAGAGGATTGGACGTTGTTTTGGGGCGATTAGAGGCTGCTTTTTCTAGGGTTTTTTTAGGTTCCTAGGGTTTTCTTCTTTGCAGGAGCGACAACTATAAAAAAAAAAAAATGAGATTATATATGCATCGTAATCGTGATTCAGAATAACAGTTTTATTATGTAGCCGCTATTATGAATAACGGTTGCACTAAAATCGTGATTCAAAGTCGTAATTTTTATTTAAACTGTTATTTTGAATAAAAGTTTTTTAACAACTGTGATTAAAAAAAATAATTTTGAAACTATGCTATTTCCCCAACACTTTTAAAAATATATTATTCTTTAACAACTTTATTCTAAATGTGTCATTTGTTTTTTAAAAATCAACATTTAGCCTTTGCAGGAGCGATGAATTTTTTTTCTTCTTTCCCTCTCTCCTCGTCAATTTTCACACTAACCCTGTAAAAAATAAAAGCAGCCCTTCACTTTGTTATTTCTTCACATTTGGTCCTTATTCTTTTAATTACTATTTATTTTATTTGATATGATTTATGAAATTGGATTTTTTTTCCAATTTCTTCCCCATTAATTTTTTTTGATCTTTCAAATTTGATCCTCATTCTTTTAATTGATATTTGTTTAATTTGCGATGATTTTTAAAAGTTTATTTTATTTATAATTTCACCATTTAAAGTTTTTTTTTCTACCAATTTGATCCTTATTATTTTAATTACTATTTTTTTTGAGAAAGCTCACAATTATGTGGGCCGCCAGTCAAACAGAAATGCCCAGGAGATGATCTGCCTCAATGAATTTGGGTTTTCAATTTGAGGTTTTTTAAAGTTTAAATAAAAAAAACATAATTGATTGTTTTTCCGTAGAGAAAAAAATTGAATCCAAATAATTAAATAAATTAATAAAAAATATATAGATTAGATTTTAATTCAAGTTCCTCTGCGAGAAAAAGAATTTTATTGCTTGTTTGGTTGTATTATATTATATATAAAGATATTGAAAATGTAAATGTAATTTTTTAAAGTAAAGAAAATTAGATACATAATTTTTTTAAATTTATTTTATTAAGTATAAATATTATATTTATATTTTTTTAAATAAAAAATTATAATATTTAAAAATATATCTATAAAATTGATACATTGGTTGGTTCTTTCATGAGTTCGTAGCATAATAATATAAATATAATAATAGTTATTTTTTAAAGCATATTTTTATTTAAAAATATATTAAAATAATATTTTTTTTATTTTTTTTAAAATATTTTAAATATCAAAATAATATAAAAAATATTAATTTAATATAAAAATAAAAAAAATTAAATTTATTTTAAAATATTTTTAAAACACAATCACTAACATATTTGAACGCGACATTAACTCTTATTGAGTAGTGAGGCAGGAACTGGCCTACCAACAATCAGCAAAAGCTTCCTT
>Ga0307518_10002375_pt1 | contig 13732 bp, 12 predicted proteins | sample 25_EM_MG_FD_203889 | JGI IMG/M metagenome (GOLD analysis project Ga0307518, IMG submission 203889) | Populus trichocarpa ectomycorrhiza microbial communities from riparian zone in the Pacific Northwest, United States - 25_EM | ecosystem: Host-associated > Plants > Roots > Unclassified | place...
AAAAAAAAACATGTTAGATGTTTTTTTAATATAATTTTTAAAGGTTATTACGACAGATGTAATAATAATTATAGATAAATCTAGAAAAAAAACATATAAAAAAACATGTTTTTTATATAATTTTTAAAGGTTAGCATGATATCAGATGCAATAGTAATTACAGATAAATTTAAAAAATATATATATAGTAAAAATAACATTTCATAAGAAATTATACATTAAAAATTATGTAGTTTTTTTATTAAACATAACTAATTCTTTACTTGAATTTTTTACATTAATATATATTTTAAAATTTTTAATTTCTTTAATTACTAGATAATAACTTTTAATTTTCCTTGACATGAGCCTATGCACATTTTAGAATTTTTAGTTTTTTTAATTATTAGGTGACAAACTCTAATTTTTTTTATGTATATCTTGTTTTTTAATGTCAGGGTCACTAGAGACTTATATGGTCGTTAATTTTAGGGCCTGTGAGTTTAGTCAAGGTACGCGTAAGCTGACCCAAACATCTATATTAATTAAAAAAATAATCTTATACTAAAAAAAATTCAATTTAATTGATTAGAAAAACAAGATGGACAGGTTTCAAATTCATTAACAGGAATACAGGTCCCTTGAAAGATATTATATTTCAAGAATTAATAAATAAAGAGTGGGTCCTTATAGACGTTGCCAAGTCTTCCAGAAGCTTTGCTGGATCAATACGATCTGGTCTGTTAATCACCGAAAGTCCGAAAATGATATCACACCACTTTGCTGGATAAAAAATAATGTGAAGGTTAGGGAGTGCGTGTTGAGTCTAGAAATTATATAGCGTAGTCTGGTTTGACTTGATTTTTAGTGGTTTGACCTGGCTTTTACGGTCTTTGACTAGCTTCTTATGATCTCAAAAGACATGACTGAGACTTGTATGGCTAGAAATTAATGGCTCTTTAGCTTGTATGCCCGGTTGCTTTTATTTACTTGATGGCGTTAATTATTTGAAATGGGCACCGAGTTCTTTTAGTTTGGTGGAGAAAGTGTGAAAAGAATAGAGAGTGTGTAAACACAAATTGTGGATTAAAAGCCTAATTTAGCTAAACTTGTAGCCTAATAATTAATTAGATGGTTAAAAACCTAAAACATTTGATACGACCAATGTTTCTCTTTTCAATTTATTTGATGAACGAATCAATTAATGAATTATTTGTATACTCATGATCAAGATTAAAAGTAAAAGTTTGTTTGGTGTTCTAAGTTATTTCGCTATTTTTTTATAAAAAATAAAGCAATAACAACAAATAAAGTTTTTTTTAAAAATATTGTTAAAGACAAAACTGGGTTAACATGCAGAACCAAGCTATTTTTTTAAGAAAAAGTATCGAATGATTATATCAGAAAAAAAATAAGACAAAAAAATATCAACCCCTATTAATTTTTCAAACTCGTGATCCAAGTCATCAAATCGGAAGCATTATACATGAAAACATCACACTACACCATTAAACAGTTTTACCCACGCATTAATTCCGTCGGTGTAAGGCATGAAATCCATCGATAACATTGTTACCGATGGTCTCACCAACGAAATCAGTCTGTCGGGATATTAATCGTCGGTAATTTCCCATCGCGTCTCTGCTTCTGTCGGAAATAAAAATCAACCACCGATGGAACACCGACGGTCTTACAGACGGCGACACACAACAAAAAAAATTTTCCCGCAAGAACATTACCGATAGAATCCATCCGTCTGCGTTTTCAACGGTAATCACCGATGGCCCATCCGTCGGTGATGGTGGCATGACGGTAAATATTTCAAAACTCTGTCAAATACCGACAAATATATTATGTCGGTAATAGTAATGGTAAACACCGACAGAAATATTATGTCGGTAATTGTGGCATGGGTGGTAATTGTTTGACAAGTCTCGGTAAAATACCGATGGCCGGTTTCCGTCTGGAAATCCGTCGTTATGTATTTAAAAGAAAAAAGAATAATTTATTAATAGTAAAAAAGCTTAATAAACAAATAAAATTGTATTAAACATTAAAAATATAAAAATAATGTTAAATAATATTCATCCAAATATTCATTACAAATTTAATGTGTTTAAAAAACAAAATAGCGGCAGAGCTGGAGGAGGAGGAGGAGGCTGGTTGTTCCCGGGACCATACGGCCAAAAAGGGGTTGCACATGTATCATCACCCATCCTTGATCTAATCTCCATGACCATTTGACGGAGCTGATCATAATTCGTCGAGAGTTGTTCATATTGTTGTTTCAAGGCCACGAACTCCTCAGACTGGATGCTCGATACTGATGGAGAGCTCCCAACGGTGGAGACACTACAGGCCGACCGCAAGTTTTCGGCTGTAGTGTTGGAGAGCCAGTAGACCCGATTTTTTTTTAGTCCACCAGACAATCTCACCTCCATCCACAAATCCGAATCGAAATCCAGATAGGTCGAAGTATCGTCCCCATATCTCTCCCTCAACCGGCTATTATAGATCTCCTGAAATTTTTTTAAAAAATCATCATATTAAATTCAAGAAAATAATACTTACAAAATAAAATGATTGAACGAACATACCACGAAGTGCTGAGCACGGTTGTCCACGAACTGCTGCACCCCCTTTTGGCTGCAGTTTGGGAGGGGATAGGTGGGATGGGGAAGAAGAAGGAGAGATAGAGGAAGAGAGTGTCGGCAGAGTGGGTATATAATGGCTTTGTTTTTTTTCCCCAAAAGAGAGGAGGGGGTTGCGGCTCATTTTTTCCAAAAAAAAAAGGGGCAACGGCTAAGGAAAGATAGAGTCTGTGGTCGGCTGAAGAGGGAAGATCAAATGGCCAAGGGGAGGACGAAGATGGATCAATGTGCAAGCAGGGAGGGTGGCGGTTTTTTGTCTAGATCAGTTTAGGTTAGGGTTTTTTCTTTTGTTTCCCCCTAAAATTTTCCCCGCCCCCCTCCCTAAATTTTTCTCTCTTTTTTTTTTTTTCAGTGTAGCCTAGTATTTATAGGAGAAGTGTTAATAGGTTTCCAAACTGGTCCCTCAACTTTTCTTTTTCTTCTCTGTTTTTTTTGTAAATTTTGATTTTTTCTTTTTTTTTTGTAAATTTTGATTTTTTTTGTATTTTTGAAAGCGAGCAATATCAACGTCGACTCAACAAGAAAAATCAGTGATTGTAAAATTTACGCGTTGAAAGTTGAATGCGTTCAAAATATCTTTGAAAATTTAAATTCTTTGGAGATGGCGTTGAAAATGCTAAAAATGATGCAAATATATCAAAATGCATTTTTTTGGGGGTTTTCATTGTTTTCTTGCTATTTTTTGGTTTTTTTCTAAAAATTTATCAAAAACATGGGTAAAAAATTAGGTAGCAACAAATGCCCCCTCTTTACAATGCTTACGAAGCAAAAATTCCTCAATGTTTTGCATAGTAAGCTTGTAAAGAAAACAAAAGGTGTTCCTAGCTTACTGAGTGATCCACTCAGCCAAGGACTTCACTTTTTAAAAGAAAATGGTCTTATTATCTTGGGTGATCTGCCCATTTTGAAGAAAATTGATCTATTTTCAAGGGCGACCTGCCAACATATACTCACACTAGTTTATTTTCAGGGGCGACCTGCCCACGCATACTCACGCTAGTCTATTTTCACGGGTGACCTGCCCAGACGTACTCACTGTGGTCTATTTTCTGGGGCGACCTACCCAGGCATACTCATTGTGGTCTATTTTCAGAGGCGACCTGCCCTTTTGATTGGGTCAACCTGAGATCCCATCTGACGATCTCCTTTTAACCAAAGCTAAGCTCTATATGTGGTTGGGTTAACCTGAGATCCCATCTGGCGATCTTCTTTAACCAGAACTGATACAAAGATGTATGTGTGGTCTTATTGTAATGGGTGACCTTTCTAGAAAAAATGATGGTCTCATTGTAATGGGTGACCTACCCAAAGAAAAAAATAATGGTCTCATTATGATGGGTGACCTTCCTAGAAAAGATGATGGTCTTATTATGATGGCTGACCTACCCAAATGAAAGATGAAAGGTGGTCTCATTATAATGGGCGACCTACCTAGAAGAAATGAAAAGCGCTCTCATTATAATGGGTGACCTGCCCAAATAAAAGATGAAAAGTGGTCTCATTATAATGGGCGACCTACCCAAATAGAAAAAATAATGGTCTCATTGTGATGGGTGACCTACCCAAATGATAGAATGTGACTTACCTGGCCAAAAGACTTGGCTTAAGAAGTCTTGACAGGATAAGGCTGACAAACTTGGCGCTTTCTAATTGCAGGGTTGACTTGAAGACTCGTCTTGATGACAGGGTTGATCTCCTCATTTCTTTGATATTTTTCTACTAGCAGGGTTCATCTCATTCTTTTCTCATTCCAGGATCTAAACCGATTCTTTGTTATTATCGACTCAATGATTCTTTCTGTCCACAATCTTGCTGGACTTCTTTGAGGAATTTCCTGTAACAATTCAAAAATTTATGCAAATGTTTTTTAAGGTTAGATGATATGCATGTATCCTTACCTGATTTGAAATATATAGTTCCCCCCTCTTTGATGCTCCATCGTCATATGGTGCATATGTTTGCATTCTAAAGCCTTCTTTGTTTGTTCAATGTACTGGCTCATTTACGTGCTAGCCTTCCACTCAAATGCAAGTGCAGTGTCCATCCTAGGCTGTCCACGATGATTACTGCTTTCGTTGTTTATCAAGCATAACAATGCCCCCAAGTGTGATGTAGCTTGATTCCATGAAGGAGCTTATCTCCTGGATTCTTTCGAGAATTGTTCTTTGATTGAATGTGTGCGTCATGCCAACATCCATCAAAAGCGTCAATCAATCATGAACTTGCCTCCAGTTGAAACATACCCTTCAAGTATATGTTATCATCAGCCTTCTTGGGAACTATCCAATCGTCCAGGTATGCCTCTTACAGCTCACAGTAAAAGGCTCATTGTTGTATGCTCAACGTTTTCCTCAATAAGTTCTTCTCACCTATCAAATCAGATCGTGAAAAGAAATGCATTGGAATTATCAATGATGTTCAATTTATCACCCATATTCATGCGGTGAAGTGCACCTTTGAGCTTTAAAACAGATAGTCCCACAGTCAGTCTTGGTAGATGCATCCTTCCAACATTCATTCAAATACAACTATGTGATAACATCGATCAGAAGTCATAACCATGGTGGAGATGATAAACTCAGGTGAAAAAGTGCAACGCTGCTCATCAAGTGCTGCTGAAATTCACTAGATCATGGACTGTCTTTACCTTTAGTTGATCATTTGATCATCTTTTTTTGCCCCCAACTGATCTAAATGTTGTTTGTTTTCTTTCTCAAGATCCAGCGTATTACGTCCCGGCTGCTCAGTTTTTTTTCAATGAGTGTCGAGAAGTGTCAATGTCATTTCTGTTCTTCCTTTTTGGCATTCAAATTGATGTTTTTGTTCTGGAATTCTGTTTTGTTCTATAATCAACTCTCACATTTCAAAGATCATGTCTATTCACGTCTAATTGTTGAAATGAAATCAGAGAGGTGTTAGTTTTAGAAAAGATCTTTTGAAAATTAAGCTTCTTTGGTCAAAGATCTAACTCACGCTATTCAATGTAGTCCTTTGATTGTCTTATATTTCGAAAACAAAAATGACCCGTTGTAAGATTAAAATGACTTTTTTCATGGTTCTTTATGTCAGTTTTAATCTTTGATCTTGGGTATATCTTTTGATTGTCTGCGATGAGGTGACCTTCAGTGAATTTCATCAACAACTGACAATCAAAAGATATACCCAAGATTATTTTCACTGAAGGCTCAAGTCAAAACTTGAGGATTCATCAACAAAGATTATTTTCTTTTTTAACATCAATTTTATCAGCATGCATAATAACCAGTAGCTTAATTCGTGATGCCATGACTCTTATGGAAAAACTCTTCAAGTTTTGAGAGCGCCGTTTATCGGTTCAAATTGCTTATTTAATCAAAAAGGGCTTTTAAAAGGACGTAACACAGGCTATGGTTCATGGCTTATGAAAGAAAAGAAATTCACAGGCTCAAAAGGTGTTTGAGGGTTTCAAAGACCTAAGATCAACATCAGCTATTCACCAACTCTCTTTCTCTTGTTGTCATTGTAGAGAAAGTGACATATAACCTTGTTAATTTCAAAGATCAGAATTCTCTTAATATAGGTCATAATGCAAATCCAACTTTTTCTTTGATGAATAATCAATCTAAATTTTTTTGAAGACACTAGAGGCTTTATCCTAGACATACCAAAAGACATGAAACTTGATTTTTTTTTTTGCGTTGACTTTTGGCATTTGCCGTGTCTTTCTTTAATTGAAACCTCTTTTGCCCCTCTTAGAATTGATAGGCATTCTCCTTCCATTCCACTCTTTTTCTTTTTTTGCTTTTACCTAGCCTTCCTTAAAGTTTTCTTGGCTGACCCTCAATCTCTGGCTTTTTTTCTTCTAGCCATTTCTCAATCATTGGACTTTTGTTCTAAGCCTTTCTATTACCTATTGATTCTATCAGTGTGTTCAAAATATCTCTCATTTACCCCCAGTGTGGGGTGTGATCCTGATCGGGGTTTCTTGAAAAAATATTCTATCAGGCTCAAATGTGGACAATAAGGGATATATATCTTTTAGAAAGTGAAGGGATGAACAAAGATGGCCTTTTTCTCATTTCAAGCAAGGTCGGTTAGAACCGATAAATTTTGACCTCATCTAGTGTAATGATTTGGGCTTGTAAGAATCATGATTCACGAGTCCATAACTACCAAATCCACTACATGTCATTATGCATACTGTTAAAACTTAGCTATATGATGTGTGGTTTGGTTTCATGTGTGAGTTTAAAATTGTTTGGTCACCTCATGTCATTTTCAAACATCGAGTCATTTCTGCAATCAAAACACTTTTAATCTTTTAGGATTGACTAGCCTTAATTTTGCATGTTGGAGTTTGATCAAAATATTTTGTGAAAATACCCTTTAAAAGAAGCATCTCTTGATTTCAAAACAACAAGAAGACAAAGGAAAGATATGTTTCGTTCAAAGATGAGATGTGACCCAAAACAAAAATGCAAAATGGCAAAAATCCATAACAAAAATGATTGACAGTTCAACACCCTTTTTGGATCGCTACTCTAGCAATATCTGTGTTTCGCCAAGTAATTCCGATCACTTGTCATTCTGAGGATGTTCTGGTGACAAAGTGATCAATGACATCATCTTTCACATACTTAGCTCAATTCTTGAAACTCTTGCATCTGTTCAACTAGAATGGCTTAGGAACCCACAATGATATTCACATCTTGTCTGAATTATACCACGGTGGTTGCATGAAATTTGTCGAAGTCGAGGCAACAAGTCTGGAATCTAACAGAAGTTGATCGACAAACTCGAGTGGCAGAGGGATGTCAATATTGGCAAAAACATTTGAGCAGTTGATGTTATGGCAAGACCTGACTAGGCAAAATAACTAAGGTTTCTCAATTGAGAGTCATCTTCTGATTCAACTCTCTTCACAGTTCTAGAATCCATGATAGAGCCTTCAATCTTTCTCATCTTGATAGCCTGTTCAATTCTTTCAACAATCCTCTCAACATCGTGTCAATCTTCTAATGTTGTTGTGGTCTGAGAATTGTTGGAAACCTTTCAACAGCTTGGTAATCTTGGCAGCGCCCAGAAACTTGTTGCATCGCCATTGCCGACGTGTGGAATCACGCATTGTCTCTATTGGAAGAGAACCTGATGAATCTAAAACTTCTTTGTCTCCTCTTCGATTCCTCACTGACAATGTAGCAAACAAACACCTGTAGAGGGAGTTCTACTATGTTGAAGTTTCAGTCTGCTCTTATTTTTTAGCTCTTCTACCTACTACAGTGTTTTGGTGGTGCCACTGGTGGGAGAAAGTTTCATAGCGTATGAAACTACTACATCCCCTCTTGCATTCCCCACTGACAGATCCACAAACAAATCTCTAAAGAGAGAGCTCTGCCATGTAGAAGTTCAGTGTCTAATCAATTTTGTTTTTTTTTTTCGCTTTTCAGACCAACATCTTGTGTTGTCGAACTGGAATTCAGCTCACAGTGGGGGTAACTTCAAAGAAGACTAATGCACCATGCATAGAAGGCTAGCAGTTATTTGGTGCCATTGAAAGATGTGGAGGCGATGAACAATTAATAGTGCAACTGAACAAGAACAAAGGTTGTCATTAGTTGATGACTGAAGGCATTGCTACTGTTGTTCATGACTGAAAAGGAGAGGTGCAACTTCAATTGGACATGGACACGCAGTGTTCCCACAGAAGACTATGCAGACATTCCCTTTCCATTTGATGCTCAATACTTGTTCAAGCAGATTCATAAGTCTAGCCACTTCACCTTTGCTGCTCTCAACTTTCTTTTGACAATGAGCCTCTCTCTAGCCCTTTCTTCATTCTCTGTCTTTTTCAGTCCAATGTAGTACACCTTGAATAGGGGAACCTATTTTTTCATCCCGGTGCATGCACGATAAATGTATGACATGTAATCTATATGATGAACTTGCCCTTCGAGGGGTGACATATGGTCATAACTCTTGCATGATGGAATAAGAATTTCTATTCTTGCTCAAACTCTACAATAGAAATTACTTAAGTGACGACCATTATATCCCCGTAAGTCCTAAATTCAAGATGCTTCAAGAAGGGCTTGCTTAGATGCAAAACAATGTGTATGGAGCATACATCTTAAAGGCAGGTTCTAATCTTTTTACGTGAGACAAATGGTAGATTTACTACTTAGTCTCTAAGAAGGGTCTCTTGTTGTCCTAGTGATCACCCTCGTAAAGGCAATATGGGGGCTCAACAGATAATGGGATGGCATGTATACCAATCACTAACGGTCTATGCACTCAATGAAGAGTTGGGGTTTACACAAACTTAAACCTTAACTAAAAGTCGTAAGGTAAGCTGCTAGTCCCCCACCTAACCTGAAGCTTATGTGTGCTTTCAAAAATTAAAACATGTGATGCATGAGACAATTCTATATAATTTATGAATAAAACAAAAAATAAAATAAGACAAAAAGCAAAAAACTTAAACACATAAAAAATACAAAGCTTAGTCCAATAATGCCAAAAACAGTACCGTCCCCAGCGGAGTTGTCATTCTGTCGCACGTCCCCGAGCGGCGTCTATTAGCGATTTTTCATCTCGTTGTTTGATTGGTTCTTTAGAAGTCGCCACCTAGTATTTGATTGAGGGTTAATAGGAAACCCAGATGTACTGGTCTTTGTTAGAGATTCGAGGGTAAGAGACTGGTTGTGGCAAGGAAAGGTATTAGCACTCCTAGCGCACCCTACCTAAGGTAAGCTGCTTTGTGGTTAGATGAGATTTGAAAATTTGAAATATTAGTCGAATTCTAAGGCTTTAATAAATCAATTATTAAATTCCAGAATATATGTAGAAATATGTTCTTACATTTTCATGGAAAATACAACATGATTTTATTTGTCCTTGAGATATTTAACCATATTCAAATTAAACACTTAATTCTTTTTGTTTTTTTATTTTTATAATTCAATAACATAAATAAAAATACAAAGACACACACATCTCTTTTTATTATGATTTTCTCATACACCATCTTTTACATGTCAAAAAAAATAACAAAAAATCAAAAAAATCAAATACAATTTAAACATTACAAAATAAACCCCAAAAATCTACAAGAATTGCAGGGAAAGCCTTCTGCAACTGCAGGAACAGTGGCTGGAAGGTTTCTGGGCATTTGAACAGTGGCGGCACGTCTCCGCCACGTGCCGCCGCAGGAAAGTCCCACAAGCAGGGGGTCACTGGAACAGTTTCCTCCTCTCTTCTCTTCCCTGCCCGTGGTGGCTTTCACCGTGACCTGCAACAAAAGAAAACGCACAAACAACAATGGGTTTTAATCGTTTCCTTCCTTTAGATCGGACCATCCTCTGTCTTCTTTCTTCCTCCCGGTTCGTTTCCCTCTGCTAGTGGCAGATCCGGCAGTTGGCTCGCGGTCCAGATCTGCTACGTGGGGTTGAACCGATGAAGAAGAGTCGGTTGATGAGGAAGGGGACGCTCTGTGAGTTCACCCGTGTGGGGGTTACCGCTGTGTTCGGGCTGCTACGGGTTGGTTTCGGTGGAGACCGGTCTGCGCCGATGATGGATTGTGGGCAACAGTGGAGCTAGCTGGAGGAAGTGAGCTGGGTCTACTAGATCTTCGGACAGTGCTGCTACCGAGACGCAATTGGTTTGTCCAAATGGTGGGCGGCTGGAGAATGTTCTGTTAAAGAGAAGGGAAGAGCGGCGACCTCTCTTTCCTTGGCCGAGGAAGGGAGATCAGGAAGTGTGGTGGGCGGCAGCTCTTTGTTTTTTTTTTGCCCAAAAACAAGGAGGGGGCTGCGGCTCGTTTATTCCGAAAGAAAAAAGGGGCAATGGCTAAGGAAATGGAGAGTCTGTGGTCAGCTGAAGAGGGAAGACCAATTGACCAGGGGGAGGAGGAAGATGGATCAATATGCAAGCAGGGGGGTGGCTGCTTTTTGTCTAGATCAGTTTATTTATAGGAGAAGTGTTAATAGGTTTCCAAACTGGTCCCTCAACTTTTCTTTTTCTCTCTTTTTCTTCTCTTTTTTTATGTAAATTTTGATTTTTCTTATTTTTTTATATTTTTGAAAACGAGCATATCAACGTCGACTCAACAAGAAAAACCAGTGATTGTAAAATTTACGCGTTAAAAGTTGAACGCGTTCAAAATACCTTTGAAAATTTAAATTCTTTTGAGATGGCGTTGAAAATGCTAAAAATGATGCAAATATATCAAAATGCATTTTTTTTTGGGGTTTTCATTGTTTTCTTGCTATTTTTTGGTTTTTTCTGAAAATTTATAAAAAACATGGGTAAAAAATTAGGTAGCAACAACACATATTAAATTTATTGAATAAAATAAAAGAAAAAAAAATATTATGCAAGGCTGCACAAATTAAAATATTTTTTATTTTAAAAAATAAATTTAATATATATAAAACAAAATAAAATCATAGATGAATCATACTAATCTCTTCAAAAATCAAACACATCCAATATAATTAAAAAATAATAATCTCTATTTAGAAAAGACTAAATAAGAGGGAAAAAAATGAAAGAGAAGGGGTAATAAATAGAATACAAACATAAAAATTAATTTTTTTTAAAAAGACATATAAAAAAGGTATTAATTAAAAAAACAAAATTAAAAAAAATAAGGTAAGGCGCTGCTAGGTCTGGTAAGCCAAGTCAAGCATTTGGCCTATTGTGAAAGGGCTAGCGTGTGAGCCTATAAGGTTTGGCGCACGCATATGAGCCCTTAATTATTATTTATTTTTAGTTAATGGGGTCATCCACCCCAATGTTTTGCCAAAAAAATAAATTACAGGTCATCTAGAATTTCCTAGATTTCAGTCACTGTGGTGGCTGGAAAGGTTTCAATTTTTTCAATCTAAAATCTATTTTCAACCAATTTATTTACTCAAAATACCTAGAAAACACCGAAGAAACCTTTTTAAATCAATTTATGTCCTCTAAAAACACAAAACACTACCTTAAAACCCAAAATCAACCAAAAAACAAAAATATCCCCATGCTTGGATCTCTTATTTTAGGCACTTTTAAAGTAAAAAAAAAACTAATTTGAACTCCCCTTATCATATAAAAGTATTTGACACAAAATCGATCATTTTGGTGGTCGAAATAATCATTAACAACAACTTTCTCTCTCTACGCTAGAATCTGAAGAGCACCTCTCTCTCCTCCCACCTAAAAAGGACTGAAACATGAAGAAAATGAAGTTTAATTCTAAAATTGAATTTTCAAAAATTAAAGGGATCAGTTATTTAATAGTTAAAAAAGATGGGGTCCAAAATGAATTTTTCAAATAAATTTCAAAGTCATCACCTATTTTACCAATTTATTTTTTTTCAAGATTAACTCCGCGAGTATTTCCTACCAAATTAGTTTAACCCAAGTAGATCTAGTTTGTTTCCATCTCAATATTAGATAAAAATATTATTCAATTCATGGTTAAAATTATTTTTTAAAAGATATATTACCAATACCAAGACAAATTATTTTTTTGCACTCAAATGTTTTTTTACTCTGCCTCGTAGCATAGCGTGGGTTAATAGGCTAGTTTATCTCTATACTTTATCTATATTTGAACTTTTATTTGTGTGTTTTCCATTACTTTTTCTTATCATCAACTTCAAAGTTTTGCGTTTTTTTTAGTCTAAAAACTTGCATTAGTTTGTTTTTTTAGGTTTTACAATACAAAGCCTTATCTTTGTTTCATTCTTCGCATCGTACTAGATCATTATCTTTGTGATATTCCGGGTCGGATCAAAAAGTTTTTGATATTAAAAAAATATTTAAATGTTATTAATTTGTTTTTTTTAAATAAAATCAAACTACATTACAATTAACCTAATATGACATGGTTGACTTTGCAAATCCAAAAACAACCTAGATTACCAATAAAAATATTTTTTCACTAAAAAAATTACAACAATTTGTTTTTTAAATATTGAAATGACAACTTATTAGATGGACTCGAATCAACTCTAATTAGCCCGTCTAATCAACTACCAAGGCCATGAGGACTTGATAACCCTGTAGAAAAAAATATTTTTTTTTTATTAAACTCAATGTTGAAGGATAAAGTTTTTTAAAAAAACGTAACTAGAAAAAGAAGTCGAGTCAACCCAGGTTAATTTTCCAAACCTAGATTATGAGATCAGGATAATCCCATAAAAATAAAATAAAATAAAATAAAATTATGAAACTCAATTCCCATTATCAACACCTTCTAAGTATATAACACTTTAATATACAAAATCTAATATTCATTTATATTTAATTATAATGAGCTCCACTAATATATTTGATTTTTACTCTCCTATCAAACAACTTTTTCATCCTTAAATGTTATTTTTATAACAATTAATCATATAATAATTCCCTGTGTTAAATGTATGATTTACATATTATGTTTTTTTTTTAATTATGTTAAATCATATGCTTTATTCCAAGTTGAGAAAAAAGATTATAAATTTATTTCTTAAAAGGTAAAAGGTTGAAATGTTATAGTTTCCAAGTTGAAATCATAAATTTGTTGACTTGGCTGTTCCATGCCCTTTCCGCGCTCCAATCATGCGTGGAGTCATATTTGTTGTTTTTTTTTTTTTTATAATAATTTATACTGTAGGTGTTATTGTTATAGTATTTTTTATTTAAAAATATATTGAAAAAATAATTTATTATTTTTTTAAAATTATTTTTGAAATTAACATTTCAAAATATCTAAAAAACCAAATTAATATTAATTCAAAGAAAAAAATATAAAAAAAATTTAAATTTTTTTTAAAATATTTTTAAAACATAAAAATAATCTGACCAAGAAAAAAAATATTAATTGGACTGAAGTTGCTTTCAACCTTACCCTTTTTCGAGGTTCACTGAATATTACCCTTAAAATTGTCGGCCCTTTTTCCCTTAAAATATATTAACCATATCTGTTGATAAGAAGGATTAAATTAAAGCTTTTTAGAGACAGTTGCTAAAAAGTATCCAATCGAGAAAGGGGTTATAGATTGGGGATTGATGACTTTGGTGAGGTTGTCCCTAATATTAATTGTTTCAACTCTCTAATATAACTATATTGTTATCCTAAAAAAGAATTGTAGAGG
>Ga0307518_10002376_pt1 | contig 13732 bp, 8 predicted proteins | sample 25_EM_MG_FD_203889 | JGI IMG/M metagenome (GOLD analysis project Ga0307518, IMG submission 203889) | Populus trichocarpa ectomycorrhiza microbial communities from riparian zone in the Pacific Northwest, United States - 25_EM | ecosystem: Host-associated > Plants > Roots > Unclassified | place...
AATCACGCCATATGATACGTGCATATGATAGAGGCGCAGCAGGCTGCACTTTCTCACGACTCACGAGCAAAGTTTAGGACGCGTCCTGCAGAGAGAGGGGTTTGGTATAGACACTCCCCATTTACTCCTAATGGCCAGATTCTCAGCTACGAAGACGTGTGGCAGCCCATGGATGCCATGTCACTCGGATTTCTCAACACAGACACAGCAGCAAGACAGTCGGAGAAAGAATGTCCCTCCGAGAATAACGTCGTATCAGACACCCCATCAGCACACCCGCAACCGCAACCAGAGCCAGCTTCACCGGAACCCAAATGGTTCTATTCGGTTAAATTTCCTGAGTGCGTCGACTCTCCGACTACCACTGATCTCTAATCTTGACTCTCATGTTGTACGTACGTACATACTAGTCCCTTGGCAAAGGGCACACCCACGAACAAGGAGAGCAAATACATCGTCACCCCCTCCACAGACTTGCATGCCGTCCCACCGCACATCGCCACCGGGATTGGTTCGAAAAAGCGCGTCGTATTCCGTGCGTGGCCGCGCGATCGCAATGGGAAACCATTGCCAATCTTCTCGCACTTTAACTCAAGCCCAGTGCGTGGAAAAGAGGCACCCAATGGGATCCGAAACTGGGGTGCGACACTGTATGACTTTTATCATGTGGAACCCTTGCCGGACGAGCCAAATACTAAGTTTACAGTCGCATCTGGGAGCCTCACCGCAGCCAGCGTACGTCAACTTGGCGAGCTTGATGCGGCAGTAGACGAGCTGGAATGGGCGGGACGTGAGGCAGACCCGCGTGAACTCTCCGTGATGGACACTCAGAAGCTTATCGAGCAACGCGAGTGCCGTGTCCATTCGGGCATTCACAATCACTTCTCTGCCGTGGACGAGGTACGTACACAGGCAATTGCGAGTCGATACAACAAGCAACAGCCACTGGGAGAAAAGGATGTCAATGTAGGTTTGCAGTCGGCTGCAAAGAAAGACTCAGATGCTGCGGCCAGCACCCCCACGGACAAAAGAAACGGTATCGCTTCTGTATTAATGCAAGACAGGCCAGTTTTCTCCCCCTTCCACCCTTCACATTACCCCGCACCTTGGCCTTTCATTCCGTTTGCCGACCCTGACCCTCCCATTCTACTTCAGAAGCGCCTCCCACCCCATCTTCTTCCCGAGACGCTATATGTCCATGACCCTTACAACCTGCTCGCCGTGGACTATTCCACTTATGACTATGCGGATGTACGGCCAACAGAATGGCTGGAGAAGCAGCCAAAGGTATTCAAGTACAAGCTTCATCTTATACCTAGCGTGCGTGCGGCCATAAGCGGGGCACGAAAGAAATCCGAGGAAGAGGAACAAAGGAAAAGACAAATTCTCCGTGTACATCGCCGTTTCTCACCGACTCAGGCAGACAGCGCACAGGATGTGCTTGCGTACGAGGTCCCATTGCCAACTAAGCCATTTCCACTGACTCGTGTTGAGGAAGCACATTTGTATCTTTCTCCTACTGCAAAGCTGGGTCATGGGAACCATTCAGTGGTATACAAGGCCGAACTGGAGCTTCCGCGCGATCTATTTGTTGAACCGACATTGTGCAATACATGCGTATATGAGGAGCTCGAGAAGGAGAAGGGTGAACTGAAGAGGTCAGGTAGGTGGCAGTCGATGCTTGCTGAGGCAGGTTGGCGTATTCCTGAGGAGTCCAACATCGACAACTCGTCCGATGGTGGGGTGGGAACCAACAATGTTGAAGACCATGATATGTCTGTGCCACTGGATCCAAATGACGAATTCATCATTCTACAGTGCACCGACTCGGACTCCAAACCCTTCCCACAGCCTACCGATACAAGTCCGTCCAGAGCAGGTGGGGACACCCCATGTGCAATCCGCGTACACTGTCCCCGCATCCAGTGGCAGTCCGCAAGTGACCCCAGCACAATATGCCAGCATCGCCGCTCTACGGCTGCCATTCCACGTACAGCAACATTCCAAGTTGCAGCGAAGCTCTCGCAAACGTATGATCCACACCTCCCATACGAGGCAAAAAACTATCAGAAGTTTCCAGAGCATTTTTTTCAGAATTGGAGTGGGTATAATTTGGTACCACCATTGCGCAATCCAGTGCGGGTGAATGCTATTGTTCCGCAGTTTTATGGGTACTACGTTCCTGATCGGGGTGAAGCTGCCACTGTTGTTGATAATGACTACGCTGATTGTCGCGACACCCATCCAAACGTGTCCTTTGCTGGTGTATCATACCTGAGCCCAATTCTTCTCCTGGAGCACTGCGGCGCCCAATTGGATCCCACTGCGACGCTCTCCCTGGATGATAGGGAAGAGTGTGTTTCACTGGTACTGCGCTTCAACCATGCAGGATGGCTGCACGAATCCGTCGCAGAGCGTAACATGCTCGTACAAGAGGTTGCAGCCTCTTCGGGAAATACAGGGCAATGCACATCATCAACACCTGGCAAGTGCGAACTGCGCTTCCGCCTGATTGACTTTGGACGGACAAGGGAGGAGGAAAAGGGAAGTTCAGAATTTGATATCGAGGGACAGAGAGCGAAGAAAATATGTAAGTTGAATTCCTGGGGATAGGTGCACACATTCATTAGTTGTCTCTGCACTACTAAGTCGATTTTATGTATACTTTGTCTGGCCTAAAGCATGTAATAAACATTACGATTGTAGGAGTACTTGAAACCTGTATGCTAGTGATAGTATGTCACTGGACACGTACCAGGCTGTCTCGAAGGCAATGAGCATGCTTTAACTCTTGGCCTGAGAGTTCTTATTCCGAGCCTCCAAGGGCTGTCCTTGATACAGCATGTACCACATCATCATCCAGTGTCGCAAAGAGCAGCACCGAAGACTTCGATGTAGCTTTACAAGGCGCATCTGTGGGACACATCATAGATGACACGACCATGGATGTGACGTACAAGTGGACACTATTATAGATGTGGCTGTCGCGCTGGGAAGCAGAGTGAGTGGACGAGATCTGCGGTTCCGGACTCTCTCAAATTGGATTCCAGTATGCGTATTATAGTAAGCAATCATGGCGGAAGGGATTTGAGGGTGTCATAAATAGTACCCATGTGGTGCTTTGTGTGATAAATTACCAGCGTCAATGCAGTGTTTCGGTCGAGAGCGGTGCTCACGACTCGTGCGATTACAGTCGGATGAAAGAGCAAGGAAGCACCCACTCAAAGACCAGGAACAGACTCCTGCTGCATCTGGAGTTCTAGTAGTTCTCGACGGTCAAGGTTGTGTCGTGTGGCAGAGGAATAGAAGCTAGACATTTGCATGATATGTAGGACCTGGAGCTGAGATTATACCATTCAATACAGAGGGGTCACTTCGTTTAGATACAGCTTGCAGATCATAAATTAAGGTATTTCTACCTGATCATCGAGACAGAGATGATCGCAGCTGGGAGCAGAGACTGATAAGAGACCTCAGACAAAGCACATTGAACGTTATTTACTCACCAACACCGCCCATCAGTTGAAAAAGTCTTCTTCTCGGAGTAGACGCCCATCCAAGATCTTGCCCATGTGGGTTAGCGAGAACTTCATGCTCATCCTACGAAGTCCAATGAGATCCCGAAGGAAAGGTAATGGAGACCTCTGAAAAGAACATGCTCTCAAAGCTCTCAATGGACGGTGGGCAGGCTGTATGAAGCCGTCACTCTGAACTTCGAAGGAACCTCCATCTTCGAGATCCTTGGCATAGACACAAAGGAAGCGGCAAACTCGGATATAGGTGCTATAATCACGCAGATATAATTGACCAGCGAACAAGTTTAGTTGGTCCACAAGGAAAGCTGGTGCAGTCCAATCGGGTGGCACAGTAGGGATGCTGTGCAGAAGCAGATCGTCGCAAGGTCGTGATGTTTTGTGGGTACGAGGAGTGTAGATATGGAGGCGGACAAATTTGCTAGTCCTAATTTCAAGCAGTAGTTGATTTACTTCGAAGGGGCTAAGGATGAGGAATGTTGGTCCTGATGGTGAATCTCTGGAGAGAATCCAGTTGACGGGGCGGAGATATTCGCTTCCCTTGCGATCGAGGATGACCCTACAAAAGTCGGAGGTAACATATAAACTTTGGCTCCAGGCAGGTATGTCTTCAAGGTGAATAGAGCATACAACCTCGGGGCTGAATGCTCGCTGGAACGCTGGATGAGGGAGACTATTGAACGCTCCCTGCACAAATCTAACGATAGCCCGGGTGACCTGGTGCAAAGCAGGGGTCGCTTTTGGGAGACGCTCGACCTGACGTTCACACTCGACCTCATGCACGACTTCCCGTTCTTGTTCTTCGTCAAGGTTCGGGTTCAGCAACGAGAGGACACCGAGCTCCAGGCATCGCTGCCGAATATTTGGTATGGAGATGACGCTGAGGTCGCGAGGGCTCGCAGGTGCATACAACTCCTCCAAAGTTTTCGCATCTGGCTGGCGCCACGCTTCTGCAAGCTCATTCAGTGAGATTTCACCGTGGTCGCAGAAATTAGACCACGAGTCATAACGTAAAGCGTGATCCACGCCTTGCTGGGCCCAGAGGGATGCACGGCGTTCAATCTCGGCGCACGTCTCGGCCATTGCCCACTGCAAGATGTCCATTGTACGGATGGCATCTGACTCGCTTTTGGAGGTTATGGTCCGAATACTCCTGTCGACGTCTGAGGGTGCAAAAAACATGACAGAATGGCCGTTTCCGAGTTTACGCATGCGCATACACCCTTCAACCAACATCAGTGCCAATATCATAAGTGGATACTAGTAACTCAGAATGACATACCTTGAGTTAGACGATCCTTAGTAACCTTCGGTCCAAGTGTAACAGCAGCGCGGAAGCCGTCCGGAAATCTGATGTCCGTACCCCTTGTATGAGCGTCATCTAGGTACACAACGCACTCATCCAGGCGATGTGCGAAGGAAGATTCCAACAAGAGCTGTGTGGTCTCTTCTCGCGTAATCACTGTTAATTCGTCGTCTTCGTTGAAGTAGATAGCGGCCAGTGCGTCGGGTTTGACCTCTAGCCATGCTGCAGCGAATTCGCTGTTCTGAAGCTCCAGCACCTGTGCGCCAACGTCTAATATGGCACGTATTTCCGGCTTTTGGTCCACCACCAATTCAAGGAATTCACGAGCCGTACGACGCTCGCCATTCATCGATGACGTTTTCATGTAGGCACCATTTTCTGGTTGTAAGAGGTAGGCGAGCACCCTTGCATTGGTCCCTCGCTGGTGATCAGGATCTCGCTGCGTTATGGTGGTCGGTAGGAGGTAACGACCATCATTTGTTCCAGAAAATCCTAGGGAGATGGTTCGAAAAAAACTGTTCAGCAACGTTGGGTCCACTCACCAGTGACAACATGCGTGCTCTCCTCCGCAAGATCCCAACTCGAGCAAGACAGCTTGAAGGAGAATTCTTTGGCCTCTCTCGGGAAAACAACTTGTGAAAGATAGAAGTCTATAGTGGCTTTGTTGTACGAGAATATGGGCACGAGAAAATCTCTCCATTGTTGCGAAGATTCGGTGTTGATCCCACTCAAATGACGGAGGGCGTCTGGTACTGGCGACAAATCTCGCACCCACATCTCGTATTCTTGGGTCGGGTCATCCTGTTGCAGAAGGCGCTCAAAACAGATCACTAGCTGCTCCTGGGTAAGTCCTTCATAATAGTAGGAAAGACAAGTGAGAACCACGGCAACGTCAGGCTGTCCGAATTCGGCTCTTGGTGCGGGAACGTCTTTCGCACGGTAAGGCACCGCAAGTAAGGTCCTCCAAGGTGCGAGGCCATAGTCAACACGCCACCTGCGCTCCTTCAGTGCAAATAACAGTATTCCAAACGCTAGGAGTCCTCGCAAGTGCAATAGGCCAGTCCATGCGTGGGTGTCCCCTAGATAGTCCTGTACTGTGCGGACTTCAGAGGGGTCGATGTCCATAGATGTAAGGAAATTGAAAATGGCACGACAAACGTGTTCCGGTGCTAGAATAAAGCTATAATTTGGGAGGAGACCATCCATAATATCTTGGGCTAATTTGATGGTCAACTCTTCTCCGACAACATTGTACAGGATGCGAAAGTGAGGGAATGCCCCATAGGGGCGGTGCTCAACCTCTACCCCTAGAGGGAAACGGGACTGAAGCATGACGGCGCAGTTTTTTACAAGCCCCAATATTTGTTGTGCACTCGCCCACCGTCCTGGGAAGCCCTGCAGAGGCTGTTGGGAACCGATCGTATACACCAGTTGATTACGAACGTGTAGAATCTCGTCACATTCGTCGAGCATGTCACGAGCATGTGAATGCAACCACAGCTGTGCCCTCAGTAGCTCAGTGGCGATGCCTTTGTTCTCACCAAGCTGTTTCTCGACAGTCATGAGCTTGAAAGACAGTATGTACTCTGGTTGAGCCACAAGGATGCCACCTTCGCGCTTACATTCTTCCAAGATCGCGAGAAAGGCTTTGGCGCCGGCCTTCTGAAGTTCATGGGATCGTGAAAATGGTAAATGATAAATGCGTCTGTTTGGGAGCCCACCAAGGCGATCGACGAGAAGCTGGTACATTTGAGTGGTTAAGGCCTTGGGAACTACAACTCTGACGAGCTGATCGCCATTCGCAAGGGCCGAGGCGGCCATTGGGATGATAACAGAGGATTTTCCCTCGCCCATATGCAACTGCAAGCTTGTATTTCGACCGGATCGTGGAGCTATCATCTCACTAGCAACGTTGACTTGGATGCCTCGAATAAGAAAATTTCCTTCCAGCTGATGAAAGGAGAAACTGAGAATTAGCAAGGCGCAAGATGTGGAGATCTTGGACATCTACCTGAATCAGCAGCCAGTCAGGATATGAATCTGCCTCCCAACCAACGCAACCGGTGTTCTCCATCTCTTTGCTGAGGTCCTCGATTTGGCCACACATCGCCAGAAGCAGCATCCGGCGGGCACGTTGATACTCTAGGCCAAGTTTTGCAAACGATATAAGACAGTCTCGCCAGAGTGGAGGCACCTTAATCGGAGATGTGGATGCAATGCAGCCGAGGAGAGCCTTTGGCGTGATGCGGGGCCACTGACCAGATTCGTTGACTGCGCATTCGCCCCTGGTTTGCGGGCCCAACCTGCGTGCAATAATATCTAAACACTGGATGTATCCCTCCCTGCATTGGACGTAATGTGCACTGAATAGCTCGACGTGTTTGAAAGCCGGTGAAACTGATGGCGATTTGTTACGATAGAGTACATTGTGACTTTCGCTCCGGTGAAGGTCCTCGGCATACTTGACTTGGAACGAATTTATAGAACTTCGTTTAACTGTATCAATCAACTGGTGTAACTGTTCCGATCCAGGCGCAGAGGGGATGATGGGTGCTGTGACGATCTGTAGAGTCACCCTGCCTGGCAAAGTCGGCGGTGGGCGACAGAACAGAATGGCCATAGTTTCTTCGTGGCCGGCTTGAAGAAGGCTTCTCGTTCCACTGGCAGTCGTAAAGCTATAGTCCACCAATTGCTCTGAGGACACCCCAGGTACTCGACGAAGAATTCCCTGGACACGGTCCAAGTGTGCCTTCAATTCCCAATTCTGATAACAGCTGGAAAACAACCCAAGGACCTCGGAAGATAACTTCTCAAGGTCATACAAGGAGCTGTCCAGAAAATCGCAAGGTGGTGGAGTCCTACGTGGCCACCCCACCGCCAATTTCGCGGCTGCGGTTATTTTGTCTCTGTGGAGCCGAATTCTATATTCTTCCCCCGATTTTTCTGGACTATCCTTGAATGGTACAGCGCATGATGACACACAGCTCTGAAGCTTCTGTTCTTTGGGGATGTATTTGTTAGACAAGAGATAACTAGTGTATGCCGGCGGATGTTCGTGCTTGAACTGTGGTACGACCACAAAGGCGACTAGGGCATGGGCGATATCATCAAGATTCGGGGAACTGTATGCCATGGCAGCAAGCGAAAACAGGAATTGAAAGCGGTGTTGTCGTTTGTCGCTCCGGCGACACATGTTATACATTGGTAGCCAATCATCCAGATTTGGACTCAACCAGCTCTTACTATATCGCAGAGAGATTGTCCCCGTACCACTTGACAGGTGTTTTGTTGCGTTTTCCAGTAGGGTATAGATTTCAATTGCGGATGACTTTTGAGGGAACCACGAATTGACGGCAAGTGCCACTCTATACGCACGAACTTCACCAGTGGCATGCTTTAACAAGTCACGCGCATTATAGGTGACATCAACGTTACCGCCAGGGGGTGGTTTACGAAACTCCGGAGGGTACAGAATTGCGGATCTGAGCGAAGCTCGTTGAAGAAGATGTTTATCCCTTGTTGGAAAGTCTACGACAAGTGACGGGGAATTATCGTTGCCATGATGAAACAGCTGGAGGCTTTGGTGGATTTCTACGATCGAAGCACAGGAGAGATATAGGCCATGATGCTGAGAAGCGACAGGAAGAGATGCCCAACACACACGTTGCATGTGCTGGAGGTGAAGAGGGTACCAATCTCGCTTGGTGGTCAATGATGCAATGCTATGCAAGAGCCCCGCAGCTCGAGGGTCGATCTTCGTAAATGATCGGCAGGCAGCAGATCGTAGAATAGAGAGTGCTTCCTCCGTTCCCGTCCTCTTGGTCAAAGGGTCAACCGAACAAGGGTTACTGCACAGCGCGTGCAGATATGCCCGGTAAAGCTTGTTCGTAAGGCTCACATTTCCCGTGAGGCAGCCCAAGTCAGTATCAATCATATACGCCTGGTAGGTCATTCGCTGGTGTGGGGGACCATGAATATCAACCAAGACCTTGACATGATGGCCATGTCTAGAGAACGAAACATCGCCTTCGGGGATTAGCACGCATCTCTGCCTGTCTGCAGTACTAAGCTTGGGTCGCAATACAAGTCGGTTGACAAGGCCAAACAGAGTTCCTATGGACTGCGTATCATCGTAGACCACATTACGGAGGTTGCGGGACTCCAGTTCACCACAGCTGTTGATAAAGAACCCAAGGCCGTAGCGAGGTAATTCCACACTCACTTCGGATGTGTCACCACCCGAGGTTAGTGTTACGACGAGATTCCGTGGAATTTCCAGGGGTTCCAAGCGACTAGATACCATTTTCCATGTTGTACTGCGAATGTCCAGGAGATTCGTATTGCCTTTCTTCATTGAATGACGTCCAGGTGCAAACTGGATGTGCCAATTGTCTGGCGATGACTGCCACATCTCTACGAGCGGACGAACTTCGATAGACCTAGTCGTAAGATTGAGCCAGTGCGCGTGGTCCTCAACGAGAACATTTGGAAGGTCGGATTCCAGTTTCGACGAGGGAATCAGTTCAAGAATGTCATCGCATTGTTGTTCTTTTGCCCGTATTATCAGTTCGTCCCCAGCCATCCGGAAATAAACCTGACGAATTCCTCAGCTGGACTTCAGTACTGATTAGGTAAAGACACATACACGGTGCCCAGAAATCAAGCCACGAGTGCCATATTCCATTCCAACCATGTCACTAGGTACGACATCCAGGATTTGCTGCGAAAAATCAATAATTGATTCATGTCAAACAGAATATACTTACATTGGGGAAGACAGTCATGAAAAGCGGATTCTGCTGTATGGCATGCGGGAGTCTCCCTACTGCCTTCCCATCCACCAATAGGGAACCGTAGAGGATATCAAGATGTAACTTCTGCGATTCCTGGCCCGCGCATTTGAGAGTGGTGCAGGTGAACCAACTGGCGTTGGTGGCAGAGCCACATCTATACCAGTGAGATCCCTGACGGTAGGTCGGCCAAACGCGTTTCACAGCGAGGTCAATGCCCTTGCTCCCTTTTGCAATGATATTATTTATCTTAGACCATAATTTCCACAACAAGCGGCGATCTCGCTCAAGAAGTAGTCGCGACATCTCGCCGAGGGTGTCCAATTTGGCAGGAGTATTGTCGTGGATAATAATTGCGCAGGACAATAGAATCTCAGTATCTCTGGAAGAGTTGAGGAATTGCGTTGTGTCCGTGACTTCCCCAACATCGAAAGAGCTGCGGCAGATGGCAGCGGTGTCTCGAAGCCGGGATTGAAGGTCCAACTTCTCGTTTTCGTTGGTGGTGCTCTCGAGCTTTTCCATGAGTTCTAGCACCCAACAGAAGGTCTCTTCACGAACGGTGCGAAGGAGCTGATACGCCTGATGGATAATATCACTTCCGTCTTCCACGTTGGGCCAGCCCGCAAGGAGTCGGCAAACAAGAAGTGTGACAGTGTTCATTGTCATGCCCTCCAGCCAATTACCGGACACTTCTGCTACGAGGCTTTCCAGCTCCGTCAAGAGCGACCTACAAAATGACGAGCATTCGAGCTCACGATGCCAATCCATTTCTCCGTTATTTGAGCAGGGACCTACTTGGCTAGCCGCCTGAGCGAAGAGCATGTGCACTTCGTCGCGACGAAAGCTCAGCGTGTTGGCTCGAATCTCTCGCAAGATATTCAACCATTGTATGAAGGGGCCGCTACGCAAGTGCCCAAATGCGATAAACTCGTGGATGGAGAGATCTTTGTGGCAGTCTGCTTGGCTGCAGATTACATCATTCGACGTGTGGGTGGTGTCTTGGAGATATGTCTGCATGTTCTGATATGGGCCAGGACAGAAGTGATATGAACAATGGAATGAAATGTCCAAAGAACTGAAGGCATCGGAAACTTGAATGGAAGTGTTGGTGTCGAAGTAGTAGAGGTTGAGGCCACTGTTTACACAGACCCGATCTTCGTTGCATGGAATGGGAGCTAGCCGGTAATGAGATTTCATGAATGGCTTGGTATTGGAAGCTAGTGTGACACGGGTCCTCGGGCGTTTGGTATAATATGGATGCAAACCGGAGTACTGCTCTAGAACGATGTGGGGATGCGTGGCTTCGCGTGGAGGAGAGCAAAGGTCAACGAGAAGGTGGAAGGTAGCTGAGCGCCACATATCAAATGCGACGGGACACTCCAGTTCGAAGACGACATTGGCAGCACGACACGAATCTGCCGGAAGCGGCCATTCGTGCACTCCAATCATCATTTCCTTCGCATTTTTCTCGAGCTTGCACTTTTCACAACGCTTCTTGGCATGTTTCCCGTTTGTTGGTTTATAAGCATGGCTAGCATGCGCCACCTGTTCCTGGAGCTGTGTATGAAGGGCATTTAAGGCCTGTAATTCCTCGACTTTCTTTGCCCTGGAGGAATTCGCGTCTCTGACAACTCTGGACATGATCGCCTGCAGCTGCGAGGACTCGTTGTAATAACACACGGCAAAACTATTCACGTCTACTTGGTCCGAGAAGACAGACCAGCCTTGCATGGCCATTGAGTGGCGACCACGAATGTATTGAGACGCTAAACGTAACCGCACGAGACTTTCAGGGTGTCGAACGAGGAGGCGATCCAGTAAAGAAGTCGGTATCTCAGGGGAGTAATCGGTGAACATAGGTATCTGTCTCGCAACGAGCTTGTCTAAGCCGATCCATAACTCGATCACGGTGAGAAACATCCGCGAGATATCCTCTGGATTGCCCTTATAAGTTCTTAGGGCGGCTGTGGAGTAGCCCTCCGCAAGGAGTTCCAGCTTCTTCGAAGCTCCGTCGATGTCCGGTGTCGAAACGCCGGCGACCCACCCATCGATACCCAACCTGACCTCATTCTCGACATCGTACAATGTCAGATAAGGCTCATGTTTGTACATGACCTGGAAATATTTGCCGTTGACAGATAGAAAGTGGTCCAGTGTCCCTCGCACGCGGCTCTCGGGTTGGAATGGGGATGAAGGAGAGGTGGAATGAATGCTGGACAGAGCATTGGTAATGTAATGGCTACTATGGATCATGGAGAGCCGAGCATCAGCTGAGAAGTCAAGGGTGGATGGTTCCCAAAGTGGACAGACGTTGTCAACAGACTGGACCTGCTTCCATCTCGCATCCAAGAGAGCTCGAGTACTTGTGCAAGTCGCTAGTACAGCTATCGAGAGCCATTCGGGTGCTGAATCGCCCAGTTTCGTCAGCCGACGACTTAATTTGGCAACTGTCCACTGAAGCACGTCGTTGGACATGTCATGGAGGAGGGCTTTCTGTGCGAGATCATTCATGAAGAATAACATGAATGTCTTATAGATATTTTGGCCCAGGACGTCGCGCTTGAGCGTGGTCTGAATTGCGACTCTGATGATCAACCATAGTGGAGACCGACGCCAAGGAACTCGGGAGTTATTCCACACGACATCGTCGCCAATGCGTTTGGCGATCCGTTGGATGTCGGCGGGCATGCCAACTCCCCGCAAGATGCCAGTCAGCAACTCTGTGATGTATCGTGGGTGCACCGTGTCCCGTTCTTCGACCATCGTCGAGCCAGCCTTGTGCGTCGTGGGTGCCGCGTCAAGGGTGTCTTCGTTCATCTGACAAAGAAAGTGTGCCAGCTCTGAGGCGAACACCGAGTCCCCAAAGGCCTCATTAGGAACAGCGATGGCAGGACCTGGATATGAGCACACGAGTTTGCCACGTGCGCTCATGACTGCCTTCGCACACGGTGAAACCTCAAAGGACTCTGCCAGGGTTTTGTTGGAAAGCTTTCTGAAAATGACTGCCGCATTCTGAGCACGGACAAAATACGAGAGGACATCTGCCAGCATGATCTTTAGTGACAACGAATGGGTTCAAGCGGATCACTTGCCTCCTATATTCATAGACTGTAATTGAAAAACGACAGCCTTCTCATCCAGCGCTTCGAAGGCCGTCGTATCATTCAGATTCCGAAGCATTCTGACTATACGTTTCCATTGAGGTTTTGCTGAGACACTGACATGCTCAGCGTATGCTTGAGCAGAGGTGTACACTGCCTCGGACAGTGCATAATCATTGTGAGGCGAGTGGTCGTCTCCGCCTGGAAGTTGCAAAGGGCAAAATACATGAGTAATCTTGTACTGCAGCGTTTTGTCCCTCGCAACATCCACATCTGCATTATGTGGACTGTTGACCATGAAAATCGAGTTGGAATATCACTTTAACGCAAGTTTGAAACAATGGGAAGGAGTGGGGCCAGTGACCAGAGGCTGTGGTTGATATAGTCTTGGGAAAGCGTCTATTGCCGCCTCGAGGCATCCTTGTCTATCGGGAAATTCCACGGTGTTATGGGCGGCTTAACACAGTGATGGACCCACAGGATGCTGAGAATTCTGGAACCACATTGCAGATCCGAGACCCTGTGAGGGTGAGAGTGAGAGAATTCGTACCACTACAAGCAATTCACAGACTCTAGATGCAGTGCCATAGGAGTGAGCAAAGGAAGATGGGAAAGCGATTACAACACACAGGCTTGCCTCAGGCTAATGGTACATGGTATGAAGCTTTGAAGTCTTTGATATTGGTACTACGCAACCACAGCAAGAGCCAGGAATGCGCCTCGATCGTTGATTGAGACAAAAAGATTATCGCGTTGTTGGGTCCAAACTTTGGAACTGGACGGATGAGTAAATTCGGCCGATTCCAGTCTTAGACTGCATTACGTGAGATGCGGACTCGTGGCCACTGGTTGCAAGGCTAAATTCCACGCCAACTTCGCAGGAGAGTTTTGAACGAGAACCAGAAAGACAGTCCTGGATGGAAAAGATTGCCTGGACAAAATGTGCTGTGACGTCAGCTGTGAGTGTGGCCCCGTCTCACAGGTATGCTGAGTGACTAAGGC
>Ga0307518_10002377_pt1 | contig 13725 bp, 10 predicted proteins | sample 25_EM_MG_FD_203889 | JGI IMG/M metagenome (GOLD analysis project Ga0307518, IMG submission 203889) | Populus trichocarpa ectomycorrhiza microbial communities from riparian zone in the Pacific Northwest, United States - 25_EM | ecosystem: Host-associated > Plants > Roots > Unclassified | place...
TTCATAATATATTTTTTCTATATGAACTTTTTTCATTTTTTTGAGAGATCACAACGAGACTAAAGTTAAACACATCTATCTTAATAAAGTGGGTTTAATCTGTCTTAAATGTTGTGTTTCTTACACTTTAACATAAATCGAAGTGGGCTTAATCAGACGCAGATGCCACCTCATGAGTGAGCAACTAGTGTTCCATTTAACGTTTGTGTTACCTATCGTTGACCAAAATATAGAGAAAAAAAGAAAAACAAGAGTGTATTCCTCTATAGATACTGTAGAAGAATACGATTAAAGTTATGTAGTTGAAGACAAAACATTTATTTGAGAAGCTCAAGGAAGCTAAAGCAGAGGGGGAGAGAAGAGAGAAGGAAAAATTGTCAAGGATCATGAATTCTGAGCCTTTGAGATTGAGCTTCAAGCTCTCATTCCATGACGAGACAAGGAGCAGCGAGCTTGAACAAATACTAACAGATACTGAAGCACCATATTTTAAGAGAATCCGTTCAGCTTCCTGGGTTGAACTGAAATTGCTTTTCCACCTTGCAGCTCCAGCTGTGATAGTTTACTTGCTCAATAATGTTGTTTCCATGTCTACTCAGATCTTTTGTGGTCACCTTGGAAACCTTGAGCTTGCTGCTGTCTCTCTTGGTAACACTGGTATCCAAATGTTTGCCTATGGTCTTATGGTAATACCTCTTCTCCCTCCCCCCCCCCCCCTCTCACACATATATATGGATGATTGTGATCATTAGTTAACTAAGAAAAGGAAGGATAACAAGAAGAAAAGATAATTCTTGTTTTGATTTTCTTTTCCTTTCATATTTCTTGTATTAGCTAGAGTAAGGATTTGGAAGATTGGCTTTTCTCGTGTGTTTTTTTTTTGAAACCTTTAGGCCAAAAGTGGACTGAGGAGAAAAGGAAAAAAGGAGAATTTTATGTTTTGTTCTCCAGAGATTTTGTCTTCCCCTGTTATCTCTGTTTTTTTTCCCCTTCTTCTTCAAGAATTATCCCTTTTCAGGCAACAAAAATGGCGGGGGTTAAATTCTTTCATACCTTCTCTATCAAGTGGAGAATTGCCCTCTAGTTATATTAAAAAAGCTTGCTTTTCTTGCAGCTTGGTATGGGAAGTGCAGTGGAGACACTATGTGGCCAAGCATTTGGGGCACATAGATATGAAATGCTAGGTGTATACCTCCAAAGGTCAACAATTCTCCTCATGGCAACGGCTATCCCTCTAATGGTGATCTACATATTTTGCGAACCTCTCTTGATGTTATTAGGTGAACCAGTCAGCATAGCATCAGCAGCTGCAGTTTTTGTCTATGGACTTATCCCTCAAATTTTTGCTTATGCTGCCAATTTTCCTATTCAAAAATTTTTGCAAGCCCAAAGCATAATTGCCCCTAGTGCATATATATCATTGGGTGCCCTTGTGGTTCATGTTTTGCTCTCCTGGCTCGCAATCTTCAAATGGAACTGGGGCTTGCTAGGTGCTGGCCTTGTCTTGAGTTTATCATGGTGGATCATTGTGGGGGGTCAGTTTGCGTACATTTTAACGAGTAAGAGCTGTAGAAAGACATGGCAAGGTTTCAGTATGGAGGCCTTTAGTGGGCTTTGGAGCTTCTTCAAACTGTCTGCTGCATCAGCAGTAATGTTGTGTTTGGAGACTTGGTACTATCAGATTTTAGTATTGATTGCTGGGTTGCTTAAAAATGCTGAGGTTGCATTGGATGCTCTGTCAGTTTGGTAAGCAATTAACTAGACTTGTTTCTTTCGTATTTTCCATGTCTTGCCCGCCTCAAGAAAAGTAAAGGCATTGTTGCTTCTTGTACGTTTATTGACTGACTTGTTAACACAATCTACTTCTCTCTATTTGCAGCATGACATTATCAGGATGGGTGTTTATGATTTCAGTTGGATTTAATGCTGCTGCAAGGTCAGTTTTTGTTATGAAAGAGATCAAGGAAAAACGCTTTCATTTTGCTGTAGCATATAGCATTGCAGGCAATTAACATATACTTGGTCTTAAACAGTGTGAGAGTGAGCAATGAGCTAGGAGCAGGACATCCAAAATCAGCATCATTTTCAGTCCTTGTAGTGACTTCATGCTCATTTATAATTTCAGTAATCGCAGCCATTATTGTGCTGATATTTCGAGACTCCATTAGCTATATCTTCACTGAAGGTGAAGTTGTTGCTAAAGCTGCCTCTGATCTCTCCCCATTCCTTGCTGCTACTCTCATACTAAATGGCATTCAGCCTGTCCTGTCCGGTAAGATCTTTACCAAGTATCTGTTTATTTTTCTTTAACAATAGGTGCAATGGATCTTCGGTTACAAAATTACTGAAATTTCTTTGTGTTGAAGGTGTGGCTGTCGGATGTGGATGGCAAGCATTTGTTGCATATGTGAATGTAGGATGCTACTACCTTATTGGAGTTCCAGTAGGAGTGGTTCTTGGTTTTACATTTGACCTTGGTGCCAAGGTAGGATCACTGCCTTTACTTGACTAGCTTATGCTTTTTTGCACCATGCTCCATGTATAATTATGTTTCAAACTGTGTTTTGTAGAAGCTAAGATAACTACTTTTCATTCATGAATACCTGTTTTTTATTTATTTTGCATGCAAAATCTATTCCAAAACAATTTCAACTAAATATATTTTTTAAAACCGGACTATAAGTATTTTTTTAAAATCTATTTTTCTTAAACCCGCAACCACAAAAGCTCTAGCAATGCTTAAAAAAAAACACTTTATTTTTCCATGTAGAGATCAAATTTACATATTCTGCCAGGTAAAAAGAGTTAGATGCTAAACTTACGAGTTAATTCATTTGATAGTTGTAAAGTATGTCTACTTTAGCTCCACTAATCATTGTTTATCATTCGTAGTGTATATATATCATCATTTAGTGCATGCCCCACCTTTAAAGATACTGATTTTTAATCATGTTCTATAGGCTCTGATGATTAAAAGGAAACCCTAAGCACAGAGCCCATCCTTCAATGTTATTTGAAGTGCTAGCACAGTGAACGTAGAGAACAAAATGTTCGAAGCATAATTTAAGGTATCTAATGTATTTATTTTGCAGGGAATATGGTCAGGCATGTTAGGAGGGACCGTTTTGCAAACTATAATCTTGGTGTGGGTTACTTTGAGAACAGATTGGGATAAAGAGGTAAAAACCCAATTCTCATTTTCATCACTTTGGGAAATAGTAATTAAACAAAATCATTTTGTTCCAACTTTAAAAAGGATCTTCCGATTACAACATATAAACTTTCGATAGGATATTAGACATTTAGTCAATATCTTTGTAGTTTAACCTAAGTTATTAAACTGCATGGAGTCCGACCTAGTCCAAGACCCGAGTAACTGGATATCTTTGTCGCTTAACCAAAGTTATTAAACCTTGTTGGTTTCCAACCTAGTCTAAGACCCGAGTAGTAAAGGGTTAGATGAGTTAATTCAAATTAATAAAAATTCATGTTCTTTCAATTTTTTTAAAAAGATCAAAAAATGTTGTTTTGAAGAATTCTTTCATAAAAATAAAATATTATTTTGATCAGGTTGACTTGCTAGGTTGATCGGATTGTTTTCAAGTTGAATATTTTTTTAAATCCTATCAAGGCTAGAATCTGGGTTGATCAAGTCACAGATTTAATCACTTGATTGATCAAATTTAGATCTTGTTTGATGCAACGGTTGAATTGTTGTTTTTTTAATTTTTGTTGTTTTATTAATGTCAAAAATAAATTTAAAAAAATATAAAAAATATCATTTTAATATATTTTTAGTAAAAATCTATTATCCTCCCAGACAATCTTTCAATAACTATAGCGGTCGGGTTAATAACTGTGATTTTAAACCAGGGGAGTTGAAGAAATTAACTTGTTAGTGAGCTCCAGCTTCCAATTCTGACTTGAATTTTCCTGGGATGATCGCATCATCACAAATCACCATCTAGAAGAGATTGGTCATGTCCATTCCATAAAGGCATAAATCACTTTGGCCACAGTAATTATTGTAGGCCAACCGCAATTGAATGCAATCATATCTCTTTTTCAATTATTGAACACAATCTGCTCTCAATACACGTCCCAATGCTTTTTTATGTTTCCAATGTCTGACATCCATGCATGTAATGGATATGCCATGCTTTCTTAAGCGTGGTTTGGAATATTGTTTGAAATATTAAAAATAATTTCTTAAAAATAAAAAAATATTGCTATGTAATTTCAACTAAAATTACTTTTAAAATAACTGTAATTATATTCCCAAACATCAAAGCTTGTATCACCCTTACCCTTTACAAAAAATTACTACTATATATATATAAATTAAATGTGATCATATCGTATTGTTTTGATTTCGTCCCTAATTAATTTTGAGTTAAAGAAGTAAAATGAGTGGTAACATTATCAATTTGTGTCGAAATTTACAGGTGGAGAGTGCCAAAAACCGGTTGAGTTCATGGGATGAAAAAGGGCAGCCTCTTCTTGTGGAGTAATTAAAGTAGATTTTGTGAAGAGTGGGACTGCGGTTTTTGGACTCATCATGTGCAGAAGACATTGATTTTTGTCCTTCCAGTTCAGTCTCTGGGGTTGATGATGGATAGGAAGGAATAATTTGTGATGATGAGAATGCTATCTCACTCATGAATGATGTTGGAGGAATAATTCTTACAACTCAAGAGAATCGAAAGTAGTGGTGTTCTAATTGGAATTGTGATGTCTAGGGAGAGGACTTCTACAGACAAGACTTTTCCTTTTGTAATAATAGATGATTTTTGAACTAAATAATGCAATCACGGAGGAGTCTATAATTTACATCTGTCGGGTCTCTATAATTTGGTGACACACCAAATTTGAGATTATGTGATTCGCAAGGTTTAATGTGTTTTTGATATTTAATTGTAAAATATTTTTTGTTTTAGATATGTTTTTGATTGAAACATATTAAAATTATTTAAAAGTATAAAAAAAATTAATTTAATATTTTTTAAATAAAATACACTTCTACAAACCATCCAAAATAAAAAATTATCACACTTCTAAACAACCATTTAGTTAATTAACAAGCATGCAATCATGAACATTTTATAGATAGATTGTGTAGATATGCATGTCTATCCGCTAGATTTATATATTGAAGAGCCATCTTAAATTATAAACAATCATTTAATTAACAAGCATGCAATCATGAATATTTTATAGATAAATTGTGTAGATATGCATGTCTATCCGTTAGATATATTGAAGAGTCATCATCTTAAATTATATATCAGAAAAGTCTAAATCTCGAGAGAAATCATTTAGTTTAAGGCTTGTATAAGCTTATAAATTAATACTTTATTAATTTAATCAGAGAGAAAGAAGAAGATGAGAGTTGAATTTTATAATAATTTTATGTCATTATGATAAGTAAAAAAATCTAAATATGTATGTCATATGGATAGAGATGGTGAACATGAAAGGGTTAGATTTTAATTGATTTAGCAATATTTATGCCTATAATTACTCAATGACTAAGACTTTTTATAGTATCCATTAATTTTCCAAATGATGGGATCAAGAAAATGGCTGCAGACACACGTCTCGTCTTCTTCAAAACATGACAAGGATCGAAAGCAGCTGGAACCAATCAAGATATTGGAGGAAGAGAAACCTAAAAGAGAACTGTATCATTTAGTCCAAAAGCAAGTTCTTGACCACAAACCACTGTATTTTCTAGACCACAAATCATTTACTGACCATGCAGTGGCCAGGACAAAATAAATCTAATAATTCACGTCTAGGATTTTGTGTTTCAGAATTTTTGCTTGCTTACTAGAACGTTCAATTTCAATGATTCTTGGACACCATATATAATTAAGTAGGACCATTCTCCAATTTCTATGTTCTTTTTTCCTCTCACGAGGGACGGCTTCCAAGTTTGAACTTGAAATTTCTGCGTGAAAATTAAACTCCGAATTGTAGCTGAATGTTCTTCGCAGATTTTAATTATATGTCAAATCCCCATCCCCAACTCTTGACTTATGATGATTTTAAAATAAATTTCGAAAATCGAAATTGAGGAACTGGTCCTTAAACTCTTGACTAGTCTTTTATGGTGTTAAATAAATTAAAAAAAAACAAGTCTTTGTGTGATTTCGAGAACGAGATAATATATATGTGTTTAGTAACAGAAAATAGTTTTTCTTTTTCTTTTTTATGGATTTTTCTTTATATCATGAATACAACTATTTTTCATAAGAAAATCTAACCCATGATTTATAATTATCATGGTAATATTTTATATTGCTAAAAATGCTTGTATATAAAAGAAAAAAAAAATTGTATTGTTCATATTTTTTCTTCATTTTGAAAAAAATGAAAAACTTATATTGGAAAACGTCTAGAACTTGTGTTTTTTAAATTCAATACAGCTTTAGAAAAAAAAAAAACTATTTTTCTAGTTTTCTAGATAGAGAAATAATGCATTTGAACATAAAATTCTAGTTTTTCTTTTTCCAACTTCAATTTTCAGAAAAATTATAATACTATCCTGTTTCTGAACAACTCTTATGTTGCATGCTATAGAAATAGAGAAAAATACAAATCAGTCCCCAACATGTAAAATCACTAACAGATTAGTCCTTGACCTATCCTATCGTACTAATTTATCCCCAACCCTTTTGCCTCAGCAAGTTTTTGATTTGTCTGTCTCCTAGCTAATTTTTTATTGGACGTTTTGACTTAAAGAAATTAAATTCCGAAACCAAATCTTATTAAATACCTACAAATCAATCATAGTTTCCTTGCTAATCACCACCGATCAGTGAGACTATGAAGGCAATTGTTTAATTGAATAGATCAAACTTATTACCATTAATTTGAAACTGGTTTTGATAGATCTATGATTGTTCTTTGATACCAATGATTGAACCCACCGCAAACCACAAAATCCACTATGTATTTGTTTTTTAATTATGGATTTGGTGTCTAATGTTGTGTTTGAGTTCAGCTTGTGAGACTTGGATTAGCTCAAAATTTTACTATTTTTGTTTTTTGTGGAGGCAGCAATGGATGCTGATGACGATTCAAGAGGAAAGCATATGATTAGAGAAGTAAAAGAGAAGAAGAAAACTGCCCTGGCATCAGTGCTCGATCGTCACCAAAACCCAAATCGAAAAAGCCAATGAGAACATACATATACCAAAACAAAACAAGAATCATAATCATCATGTCCATTGCTGCCTATAGAGAAAAGGAAAATGATCTGGCAGCACCGCACTAGCTAGCATCGCTGTTAAATGAGTAGCGGATGACTTTTGCGCAAGACTTTCACATTAAATTTGAAAAAAAAAAAGAGGTAATAAGATTACATTAATTGTCAGTTACAAAAGATAAACTGCTATTTGGCAGTCTCATATTATTTATTATTTTTTTAAATTGTGCATTTTGTAACCCTAGTGCATGCACGCGATGGACCTCTCACATGTTTTATACTTTACAAAACTTTTCTTTTCATTTTTCACACGCAGCCCACAACAACGTGAAGCACATGCGACAAAATAAATGATGTAATGATGGAGACGTAGCAAGGATACCAATTAAATTAACCACACTGATTTCACATTTGACTTCATGAATGCAGTTGTCTTTGTACCATGTTGACTACATAATGTGGAAAGGAGGAATCCAAGAATTTACAAGTAGCTTCGTCGATATAAACTTTAGCATATAAGTAGTATCTGTTATGTACATCAAGACAAAACATTTATTTGATATAGAAGCTCAAATCACAAGCGCAAAAGAGGAGGGAAATGGAGACTGATCCTCCGAGATTAAGCTTTAAACTCTCTGTCCATGATGATCATGAGACAGTGAGCGATGAGCTTGAACAAATACTAACAGATACTGAAGCACCATACTCTAAGAGAATCCGTTCAGCTTCTTGGGTTGAACTGAAATTGCTTTTCCACCTTGCAGCTCCAGCTGTGATAGTTTACTTGCTCAATAACGTTGTTTCCATGTCTACTCAGATCTTTTGCGGTCACCTTGGAAATCTTGAGCTTGCTGCTGTCTCTCTTGGTAACACTGGCATCCAAGTTTTTGCCTATGGCCTTATGGTAATTAATACCTCCTGATCTCTATCTGCTCTTGCACATGTAATGAATGGTCATGATCATTCTCTTTTCTTCTCTTCTCTCTCTTTTGTTTATTCCTTTCCTTTTTACCCTTTTAAGCTTTAGTTAGGATATTTGGAAGTAGTGTAAAGAACTTCATGCATAATCCTCCATCGGTTTGTCTTTCTTTATACTTCTTGTTTTTTCTTTCTATATCAAGTGGAGAATTCTCCTCTACTTTTGCTAAATAAGTTTTTTTCTTGTTGCAGCTTGGTATGGGAAGTGCAGTAGAAACTCTGTGTGGCCAAGCATATGGAGCAAATAGACATGAAATGCTAGGCATATACCTCCAAAGATCAACTGTTCTCCTCATGGCAGCTGGGATCCCCTTAATGATGATCTATATATTTTCCAAACCTATCTTGATCTTACTTGGGGAGCCAGTCAATATAGCATCAGCAGCTGCAGTTTTTGTCTTTGGACTCATCCCTCAAATTTTCGCTTATGCTGCCAACTTTCCTATTCAAAAATTCTTGCAAGCACAAAGCATAATCGCACCTAGCGCGTACATATCACTAGGTGCACTTGTGGTGCATGTTTTGCTCACCTGGCTTGCAGTCTTCAAATGGAACTGGGGCTTACTAGGAGCAGGTCTTGTGTTGAGTTTATCTTGGTGGATCATTGTGGTGGCTCAGTTTGTGTACATTGTAATGAGCAAGAAGTGTAGAAACACATGGAAAGGTTTTAGCGTGAAGGCCTTTAGTGGGCTTTGGAGCTTCTTCAGACTGTCTGCTGCATCAGCAGTAATGTTATGTTTAGAGACGTGGTACTTTCAGATTTTAGTCCTGATTGCTGGATTGCTTGAAAATGCTGAGGTTGCATTAGACTCACTCTCAGTTTGGTAAGTAATTAACTAGACTTGGTTCTTTCGGAATATTTTATTTCTTGCTACTTTCAAGAAAAGAAATTCAAGGAAAAGGTATGGTGCTTGACAATGTCGATCTTGCTAACAGTACTATGGACTTCTTGTGAACACTATTCATTCCTCTCTTCTTTAATGCAGCATGACAATATCTGGATGGGTTTTCATGATTTCAGTTGGATTTAATGCTGCTGCAAGGTTTGTTGATCTTTCAGGCTCTATATTTTTTGTTTGATTAATTACTATAATTGGAAAAACTTATATAGAATAAAACAATTATTGGAATAATTGATATAGATGTAAAACAATCTATATCTATCAATTAATCCCATAATTGTTCCATCCATGAAACTACGTACACCCATCAATTATTACAGTTGTTTAAAAAACAGTAGGACATCATGATGTCTTGTCAATAAATAGGTTAACTGGTTTGAAATTATTATGTTTCTCATCTGCTTATGTATGGACGCTCGCAGATATAATTTTCAACACACCATGATATTGTCCTAAAGTCAGTGTACAACATGTAGGGGAATTGCGATTTTACATACATATATAGGAGCACCATTATTTACATGAAGATAGGCAATTAACATATACTTGGTCTTAAACAGTGTGAGAGTGAGCAATGAGCTAGGAGCAGGACATCCAAAATCAGCGTCATTTTCAGTCCTTGTGGTGACTTCATGCTCATTTGTAGTTTCAGTAATCGCAGCCATTATTGTGCTGATATTTCGAGATTCCATTAGCTATATCTTCACAGAAGGTGAAGTTGTTGCTAAAGCTGCCTCTGACCTCTCTCCATTCCTTGCTGTCACTCTCATACTAAACGGTGTTCAGCCTGTACTATCCGGTAAGTGTTGTACTGTGGATAGTGTTTTTTTATTTAGAAATATATTGAAATAATATTTTTTAATTTTTTATATTAATATATAAAAATCATCTAAAAATACCCAAAATCTAAATTTGATGTTTTTTGAAATTAAAAACAGTTAAAATAATAATTGAATCGCAGTTAAATATTCCTCAATAGCTTCTTTGATAGCTGCCATCTTCTCTAGCTAATAAATTCTGCAGTAACTAATTTAGTTTAGCAATTGTGCTGTAATACATCACTCTTGAGGGTTAGCGATACCAAGCACAGATAATTTACTGCAAAATGACTGAATATATAGGAGTGAAATATTAATGGGAGGTGTTTTTTTAATCATAATAATTATTAAACAAGTGATATTCTAATTTTCATTCAGTAATTAAAAAAAAAACAGTAAAGTACCAAAGGCGGCAGGCTCTGGCCTCAATCATTGTGTACCGGAATTAAAACCTTTGCTGTTGCCTCTTGTCATTGCAACAAAGTGTCTCTCAGGGGAAAAAAATCTTAATTTTATGTCTTCATAAGACAAGTAATTGCATAATTCCGAAGCCAAGGGAGGTAGCATTGGAATGTTGACAAAATCGAGGAAAGAAGAAGGGAAACATCAATGGTTGTCATTAATTACAGCAAAGCTTAAGTACTGTTCTGTCGTCGAAGATGGAACTTCATGTGGTCTTCATTATGATATATAAGTACATATGTTCTCAAATCTAACTGTTTCCTTCAATTTTGTGCCTGCTGAAGGGGTGGCTGTTGGATGTGGATGGCAAGCATTTGTTGCATATGTTAACGTAGGATGCTACTACCTTATTGGTATTCCGCTAGGGGTGCTTCTTGGTTTTACATTTGACCTTGGTGCCAAGGTACAAAACTATCGCATTCATCATTTTTTTCTTCTCAGTGTAGTAAATCAAATGAATTATATCTGATTTATAGAGATTGACGTCCATTTAAAATGATTATAAATATATATATATATTTTTATATTAAAACTCACAATTAAAATTAATTAAGAGGGTTCTAAATAGTGTGGTAGAGATTTTTATCATGAATGGTTGTTATATAGTTATTGTTTTCTACAGGGTATATGGTCAGGCATGTTGGGGGGCACAGTCCTGCAAACTTTGATTTTGCTGTGGGTCACTTGGAGAACAGATTGGAATAAAGAGGTACGTACACACTAATTAACATCTGATAATGTTAATTATGTTAGTCTCCCTCTTAATTACCACTCTAATCAAACAAAAGCCACTCTCCTTGGTTATGTGTGTGTGTGTGTTTGGATTACGCAAGCATTTTTATTATTATATATTATTATGTCGCGTAATTTTCAGGTGGAGGGTGCCAAAAATCGGCTAAGTACATGGGATGACAAAAGTGAGCCTCTTCTACAGAAGTGAATGGATCATACGACGTTTGAAAGAGATTATTGTAATCCAATAATTGGGATTGGCACACAAGACAAATTAACGCATGATGATAAGAATGCGATCAACTTCAATTAATTATTTCTAATGGATGATCTTGTATGGATCCTCTTGCCCTGCATGCCCCGATTATATGTTAAGGAGTTTACTGCTGTTTCAAGGGCTCTTGGCCCCTTCAATCTCACTCTTATTTTTTTTCTTTTGTCAAATTAGTGCATGTTTGTTATATTTTATATTGTGAGTTGAAATTAGTATTAAAAAACAAAGTTTATTAATTAATTATTGTGTTTTTCAAAACTTGTGTATATATATTTTTTTAAAAAAACAAGGACCGTCATAATACATTGTTTAGATGTAGGATAAATAGACTTGATTTGGAGAAGTGTCGAGTGGCCAAATGAAAGTTCCCATAAAGACTGGATCGAGGAAGGAGATCCTTTCTCAATTGTGAAAGGAGAGACTGAACCAGAAATTCTAGTGTTGTTGTTATCTGCTTCTTTCTGCGGTTGACGCCATCAAAATATATATAGGAGAAAGCTTAGTGATTCATTTGAGCTTTGAATGATTAGATTTAGCCTTGGCTTATTATATATTGGAAAGATGGTAGTACATTAGAAAAAGAAAGGAGAGAGAATCTGAGATCTATGAAATCTTCATCTTGCTTGTTATTTACAGAAGATTTGTTAAGAGTTGAAGTGGCTGCAACGTCATTCAAATAATAATAATAAAATAAATATAATTACGAGGAGTGTATCTTAATTAGTCAGGTTCTGAATTTACTTTTTATAAATCACTAGTTCGAGTCTTATAAATCTCAGGACTACTGGAAACTTATATAGTCGTTAACTTCAGGGTTCATGGGATTAGTCGAGATGCGCGTAAAATAGCCCAAATACCACATTAATCTAAAAAAAAAAGTAAACACATTTGAGTTTTTTTCTTGTTAAATTTTCTTTAATCTTTTACAAGATTTTAATGAAATATATTTTTAATACATGATCATTTAAAGGGAAATATTATACAATCTATAATTATATATATTAAATGCTCATTAGATTTTTAGACTTCATGACTCTTCAGTTTTGTTTTTAAAATTTTCTAATATCTTTTAATATTTTTATTTTTTTTTTATAAATAGACAACTTGCATTGTATTTTAAATATATAAAAAATATATGAATTTATCTTTTAATTTTTTATTCTGAACATGCACTTAATCTTTATTTTTTAAAACAATTTTATAGTTTTATACTGCATTTTTGTAATTATATGCGCGTGTATTCCACCTTTCACATTATTTATTGGCATCGTGCTGCTGCACCGTTTACTAAACAGCATCCTATAAAATAATCCCCATCATGTATGCAAATCTGGAAAAACTCAAAGGGTAACGTGATTGGTTATATTTTATTCATGAGTCTCCACCTAATTAGACAAGTATTTTATTCAAATCAAATTATTTTATTCCCGTCGAACTAATGTAGAGTGTAAATTAAATATATTTGTTAATCTTGTTTATGAATCCTATATATGAGATCTTTGAAATGTGCAATGTAATTGAAACTGAGATTGCACATGGAAATTATCCTCCTTTTACACTTCGGTCTGTTTTTTTTTTCCTCATTTTAAAAATTAATTATTAATTTTATCATAAAATTTTTCAAAATATTCAGGATAAAAAAAAAAAATGAACTAACCATTGAGGATTATATGATCTTTTTGCAAAGTTTATTGATTATTACCAGGTTAATTATGAATAAATAAGTTTTTTTATATTTTAAAAATATAGTGAAATCACAAAATACCTTTGAAAGCATATTTTTTTTAATTGGCTTCCAAAGAATCTTTTATATTTTACTTTGATTTTTTAATTATAATCAAGTTGGTTAATGAATAATTTTGTATTTTAATAAATATAAAATATAATTAAAAAAATAAAAGTGGCAACATATACTCGAAAGTGGGGTACATCGTGGAGCATGCTACCTCTTTTGGCTGCCAAGAATTTCCTTCTAACATGTCATTGGAATCTGCAATTTCTTTTTTTTCTTCATGATGGTGCATGGTTTTGGTGGTGAGATGATTTATTAGGGGTGAGCAAAAAAACCGAGAAAAAAATAACTAAAAAAACCGAACCGAAAAAAAAACCGATCAAACCGATTATTTTTTTTACAAAAAAGTTCGGTTCGGTTCGGTTTCGGTTTAAGAAACCTGAAACCGACCAAACCCCAACCGAACCGAACCGGTTCAGTTAAGGGGTCTTATAAATACAAAAATTATTAACCCTAGCAAGCACACACCCATCCTCTACGTCCAGCCGCCCCCTCTCAACCCTCACAAACTCACAATTCACTGATTCAGTTCACAGATCTCAAATTCACAGATCTTT
>Ga0307518_10002379_pt1 | contig 13722 bp, 19 predicted proteins | sample 25_EM_MG_FD_203889 | JGI IMG/M metagenome (GOLD analysis project Ga0307518, IMG submission 203889) | Populus trichocarpa ectomycorrhiza microbial communities from riparian zone in the Pacific Northwest, United States - 25_EM | ecosystem: Host-associated > Plants > Roots > Unclassified | place...
CTCGTTGAAGGCTTCTACTCTGAAATGACCTCAGAGGAGCTTCTTTCCCTGCGCATCAGACAATTGGAGAAAAGACCAGATGATTTCCATGATGCGTTTACTACTCTACAGAAGACCCGCCTCCGTTGGGCCTGCCACCTCCACAACCTCGTCGTTGTCGTTGACAACCTTCGCCAGCTTCTTCTTCTTCTGCTTTTCACGGCCTCGCGGTGACGTCGCCACCTCCTTCTCCTTCGCCTTACCCTTGCCTTTGTCTACTACCGGACCTGGTTCCCCCACCTCTGGCCACTCACACTTCTCCTTTAATCCGGCACACTTCATGCACGCCCTCTGCTTGGGTTTCTCCGGGTCTCGCTCACACACTGCACGGTGCTTCGCGCAGCGCACGCATCTGCGTAACGGTTAGTAACGAAGATGAAAGAAAGAATTGAAGTTACTTACCGGACCTCTCCAACCGGACCTGCCTCCGGCTCCTCCCTTGCTCGTTTCCTTGACGCCTCCTGCGCCATCGCTCTCTGCCTCGCCGCTACCTCTGCAGCCCTTCGCTGCACCTCCGCCCGTTCCTTCTCCGCCTGCTCGCGCACCTGGCGCTCCGCCTCCTCTTTCGCCTTGCGTTCCGCCTCCTCTCGTGCTCGTCGCTCCGCCTCTTCCCGGCGTTGCTTCTCCTCTCTCTTGACCTGCTTGCGTCGACGCCTCTCCTTTGTTTTGGCATCGAGGACGGACGCCTCGTCTTCGCTACCGGACTGGAGCTCCGGTGTTGGCGCCTTGGTCCAGTCCTTGGACTCGACCGCAGAGGGAACAGTGGGGGTGGTGGACTTAGCAGTGTTCGACATGTTTGGATTAATGGCAGGAAACTGGGGGTAAAAGCAAGAACCGGTTTGATCTTTATAGATCCAAATTTCGTACTCAGACAATCACTCCGGACTCCGCATTGTTTTAGGCGACCACACGACAGCCTCATTGGGGCCTCATGGGTTCGGCCCCTAAAAGGGGGATACTGTTACGACCATGTCCAACTCCGGACCATATCCGGTTACTCCGGTCACATCGCAGGCCTACAGCTCAACTCCGGTCGTTCTCAGTTACTCCGGTCAACGGTCGTGCAGATAACCTTCCGCTAACTACGACCCTTGGTCTATACTCCATTTGCTCTTACTACACCTCGCCGTCTACCCTGCCTTGACGTGAGTTCTCCGTGAACTCGATATATCCTATACCTTGTAGCTTTTTCACCGGACCTGATTTATTTTACCCAGTCCTGACTTTATTTTCACCGGACCTGACCTAGTCCTAACTCCGGTCGTCCCTTGTCCGCTATTAGGTTGTTTACTTGTCACCGTATGTACTCGACCCTAGTTTCTACTTAGTATAAGTACCCTCTAGTTTACCTTGTATACCTCAGTCTGAAATCATCTAAGTCACTACTCCTGGTCCTCTGTCCGTCTCCGTCTCTATCTCCGTCTGACCAGAACCTACGCAAGGGATCAACGCTCACCGTCCTTGTCGTTGAATCCAAACGGTCGCAACTCCGGCCCGGGCTAACCTCTGCCCAAACCTCTGACCTCCCCTCTCGTCCGCTTTCGTCCGGACTTGACCGGACCCCCTACCGGAGTAGACCCGGACTTGACATAAACAGCCTAAAGGTGGACAAGGGATGACCGGAGTAAGGACTAGGTCAGGTCTGGTGAAAATAAAGTCAGGTCTGCATAAAATAAATCAGGTCCAGAGAAAATGATACAAGGTATAGAACATATCGAGTTCATGGAGAACTCACATCAAGGCAGGGTAAACGGTGAGGTGTGGTAACAAGCGAATAGAGCATAGGCCAAGGGTTGTACTTAACGGAAGGTTATCTGCGTGAGCGCGACCAGAGTAAGTGGTGAGCGACCAGAGTTGGGCTGTAGTGCTGCGATGAGACTGGAGTGACCGGATAAGACCTGGAGTTGGACATGGTCGTAACACCCAGACTATGTTGTAGGCCAACAAGTTTGGCTCTCTACAGACAATCTTCATATGTTAAATCGCACTTCCAAGAAGCTTACAGAGAAGTGGATTGGCCCCTATGAGGTCACTCAGGTAACCCTGAACATGGTCAAGCTTAAGCTCCCGAAAACTCTTTGGATTCACCTGGTTGTGAATGTTTCTCAAGTGAAACCTTATTTAGGACCTCTCCCTGGTCAACCCGTGTCCCAGCTGGCCCAGTACATGTTTCTGAAGAATGTGATGAAGAATATGAAGTGGACTATATAGTAGCTTCTTGTATTTATAAAAGGCAGCTCCAGTACCTAGTGCACTGGAAAGGGTACAAAGAACATGAGAGAACTTGGGAACCCTTGTCAAATTTGAAGAATTCTCCTCTGGTAGTTGAGCGTTTTTATCAAGAAAACCCTTCTGCTCCTTGAAAGCTTCATATGGCCCAAGTGGACTTTGACTCGTTATTTAGTCATATCCCCGAAAACCTTACGGTTTGTAACGCTCAGTTCTGCAGTCTGGAATCCTGCACCTGAGGGGGGAGTGGTGTAATGGACCAACTTTTTATCTTATCTAATCTGTGATTAGATAGTGTCTTATCTTATCTTAGTGTACAGCCATATCTTATCTGCCTAGTCTAGACCTGTGCCTTGTGCTGTACACGCTGCCTCCCTTGATGTCATTACACATAGCCTTGGCTCCACTATGATGTCACTAACATAGCATTGCACAGTACATAGCCTCGTGGATAGCCTCACGCAGAATGCACAGCCAGGTGCAGCTGGACGAAGTGTGCATGTTGATGTCTGGAGGGAGTCACTATCTGCATCCATGCTGTATTCCCCTGACAGAAAGTGCAGTGCACAGGAAGCTTTTTTCACTGTTCCCATGATGCTATGACATTGATAGGTGCGATTTTGAGCTATGTTGGTCTTTGGTGGGATGCACGTGTTGACTCTTGCATCGAGTCTCCGCTGCTTATTCTATGTATGCACCTCTTCATGCTCCGTCACCACTACCAGCCAAAGTTCTTGCTTTCGGTGTCTCTCGCCTCCAACACCTTGTCTCCACACTCAACATGTGGCTTGCAGTGTCCCCTTATGTAATTGGCATTGCCAGTGGTTTGAATACTATGCTGTACAACAAGTCTGGCAGTCATGGTCAACCGGCAGTTTCACAAAATACACAATTCTACAAACATTTTTACAGCCACAATACAACTAGTGCATATTTTGGAGTACTGCAAGGTTGAACGAAGTCAATTGAAGATGAAATGAGCAAGATAGTTAAAAAGCTGTTGTCACACCCAAATGCTGAACGGCATCACCCAAGTGTCACATGCTGGGGCTGAGTTTGAACTTCTGTCACTGTCTCAGCTCTGAAGATCTGATTGGTGAGCTGTTTCAACTGCATCGATGAAGGACTACCTTGCTGATCTCTCACATGCCAATATTGCCCAAAATCCTCTTTTTGCAGTGCTCTTCCAAGCTGGAGTGAAAGCACGCAGCTGCCGACTTTCCACACCGACTCAGAATACACCATCCCATCTCAACTGTTGGATTTTTGTATCACGGATCCGCTTTCTTCAGAGCCCCACTTCATGGATTAAGATATATACTTAGTTATGTTGTCAATCAACTCCTCATAGCAGTGCCGAGTGGAGTTTGTACTCGGCATGTGTGACCTTGTGTGACCTTTCTGTGACCTTGTGTGACTGCCGGTTGACCGCCGGACTTGTTGTACAGCATAGTACATCCCATCTCCAATGCCAACCCGTCTCCATCAATTAGCAGATTCAAGTGGCTGCACATTGAGCACAACAAGTGAGTGCTGTCTCTTCAGGTCCGGTTGTCCGTACCACGCGTGTACGTAGCTGCTGAAGCCATTCGATTCGTCTGCACCTCTTGTCACGTCCCATACTGTTCACGCCTCTCCAATGCCCTTGTGGCCCCTTGAGTGGTCTGACGACGTTGCGAGGACAGTTTAACCAGTATCCAGGAAGCTGTGAGGGACCATAACAACAGCGTACACACTCAGTCTGGACTCTGCCATAGTATGTCGTGCGCTCGAGCAACCTCAACAGCCATCCCTAAGCGCTCTATACCACCTTCCAACATCTCCCCGTGCACTCTTTCTGGGACGCCACGTATGTCAGTGCTGGAACAAGCCAAAGGCACATAGACGAACTCTTGAGGTTCTTTTAGGTTCACTAGTTGTGCTCTTCGCATGCTTCTCTTTCATCACGCGTTTCAAATGCAGACAAGTGGCTCACTGCACCCTCCCCACCCAGACCTCCCGATTCTGAACCCGCGTCCGTCTCCTCATCCGACACAACAGTCCGAGAAGAGCAACCACTCACCCCCGCCAATAAATCCAAACACGCTCAACCAGAGCCCTGCACTTATACCTGTATGCCCATCCGCAATTACCACACTTCCTCCCACGTTATTGCGTCCGATGACTGACGATCCATCAATGGTGGCGATTCCAAAGCCTCCTCCTGCCGTCGCAAAGACTGGCATGCCCCTTTGATGACGTACTCTACATCATCACCCGTCTCATCTGCGTTAGCCCTCACACCAGTTGGCATTGAGGACCTTTCGGCCAAGATCGTGTTGGCTTCGCCATCGCCGGGGTACTCAAAGTTGTCAGAACACCTTCAAGCACCACCAAGCAAAAGCAAGATATTCGCCTTCATCTCCCCAGTGCCACCAGCATCAGCATGACGACGACGGCCCCAACACCAACACCACCACGGTACGAGCCCGACGACGATAATGGCCCCATCACCTCAACACAATGAAAACAACGACACGATGCCCATGCTGACGCGGCCATCCTAGGCTGCTATCTGTCCGCTATCTCTGTCTATAGCATTGCATGTACTACTACCAGTAGCTACATAGTAAAAATTTAATTTATTGTGCAGTCCCTACTGTGTGATCCAGCCCCTCGAGCAGTGTTGATGATGATGATGGAAATGCTTAAAGCTTTCTGACAGTCTGGATGATATGGATGGTCTGTGTCATCTATTGATGTCTGACGCTCTGACGTGTACTTTGTCAGACCGGCAAGCTGATCAGGCAAGACTAGTACATCAGTCATGTCAGACAAATTAGACTGTTTGTAACTTTCCTGATGCTATTCTGCATTAGTTGCTGGCTGATGGACGACGACGACGAATAGCTGCAGCGTGACCACTACTCTATGCGACGTTGAGTACCGCTCCAAGAAATCTACTGTCCACTGCTTTTGACAGCCAAAGACTAAGCTTTTGAGTGATTTGGATGGTGGATGCAACTGAGGTTACAGCACATACTACCAATTAGACTATAACGATACCAACTTTCATTGTCTGCCGATCGAAATAGAAGGCGGAAAAACATTAATATATCCTCCGGCCACTATGTCAATTACATGTAGAAAGGTAGAAAACCAACGATGCTTGTCCAAGGTATAAGGTAAGGAGTTGGCGAGTATGGCTAGGTGGGCCATTGAGTGCTTCAACGTACGATGATGTATGTGGGTTCAACAGCTATCTGGCCAGGAGATGAAGATCATAGTGTCACGGTTAAAATTGTGCGTACACTTCTCCCCGGCGCAGTCCTAAACGATCTGAGTTACGATACGCAGAATGCAATCGACAACATTGCCCCCTTCTGGCTCAGTGTCAGCGCTGTCTCTGGATGTGCAACCGTGCTCGTACCGCGTTCGTTCCATGGACCTATTGCGCTCGAATTTAAAGGTCGGGAACGTGGGCTGTAGGACGAGATCTTTAAGAATAGTACGCAGTTGACAACGATGGCTGATACGAGGATGTTCTTCGTTGGTGATTATTCGGCTGTGCCTGGTTCTGGCTCCGGCTCTGCGGCGCAGTGGGCAGGTGATCAATTGAATGTTGAGAATCAGCATGGGTGGGTGAGGGTTAAGTATGTTGATGAGGTTGATCAGCCTGTGGTCACCCCGACGAAACGTTGGTGCAGTTGGACACACGGCGATGAGGGACTGGGACGAGTTCTTGCAGCGTGAGGGGCATGGTGTAACGGATGGGCAGGTGGATGAAGAGGAACCTGAGTACGACGATGGACCAAGTGACAATGTCGAAATTCACAGAGGTGGAGTTTGAAGAACTGACTGATAGTGACGGGTCGGATGGAGAGAGCACTGGGGATCAATCGGAAGTTGACAATTCGGAAGTCTGTGTTGTTGCTGATGATGGGGAGGTCTTAGACGGCGATATATTCGAGGACGGGGGATATGGTACACCTTAATATACTTGGTGAGGTGGTATGAAAGTATACCACTATCTCAACATGATACACTTCAAGTCTGAATACCTACTAAGCTCTGGGAAGTATCTACATGACAGCATTCAAGGTGACGAAGTGTCTGGCTGACATCGGACGTATCGTTGCGGTCTCCTGCAGCGCGGCCGCGGATCACATGCTGACAAAGCGTCGGGGAGCGCCGGGTGCTGTCACGGTGCGTCACGTGTATCGCGTAATATCCCCGTTTCGGAATTTTTGTGATGCAAGTGAATCGAGCTATGCGCTGCGTTGTCCATAACCAGTGCTGCCATCCTCCGCCTTCGACGGCCTCTCATGAGCTTCACATCTTGCTCCATTGGGGGTTGCTCATCGATTTCCTCCAAATCGAATGCGTCGTGAGGTTGGAGCGAACGCTCCAGTAGAACTTTGTATGGCATCACATCGTCACCAATGTGCCTGAATGTATCCTTCGACAGACCTGCACACCAGACATCGAATGCGGTGAAGTCATCAGGATGGTGAGGTTCACGGGTACGTGAGTTATTAGACAAGACCACAGCAGATTCTGGGGAGGCAAGGGCGAAGACAACTCGAATGACAGGTCGAGGTGACTGTCCTTCGGGGAACAGGCCCACCAGGAACGGATCCATGGCATTAAATAACTTGGGATTGATTTGATTTGTGTATGAATGGGCATTCTTGACCTGGATGAGAATCGCTGTTATAGTGTCACGGGAAAGGTTTTGTTGTGCAACACAAGCCGGCAGGACAATGTCAACGCCAAATTGATTATGCGTGCACACTACCATTGCCCCTCGCATGATGAACTTCCAGAGAGAATCCACCGAGATCATTTTAGCAGCTTCAATCTTGATAACATGGTTGAACCACATGCGATAATCCTTGAACGTCTTTTCGAATTCTTTGTGCTCCTCGGGGCGGTAATAATTCGGAAGATGGCATAGCAATTCCTGGTATGCAGACGATGGAAGTAGGGCCCGCATGAACTCACATACGGACATGCATCGCTTTCCAGCCACTGCCTTGTCACGCGCCTGCATGAGGATAAGCGCCGCAATAAGCTCGCCGCGTCGCCCACGATCGATGCAGTTTAAATCCGAGTGCTTCGCTAGGTGGCACACCGGATCCATCGAGGCTTGCTTCATAAGGTCACAGGCGGCCTCAGCCAGAAGAGGCTCTGACCCCGCGAGGGTGACCAATTGCTCAAGTCCGCTGGTTGCAGTGATGCACAATCGCATATGCCGTTCAACTTGTGCACATGCGACGGCAAGAGCGTTCGCGTCCGCATTGAACTCGAGAGCGAAACGCACTGACAGGCAAGCTAAAATACCCGCCTTATTGTCTTCCTTGAGTGTAATGGACGAGCTACACAGCAACTTTTGTTTTGCGAAAACCAAAAGCTCGGGCTGCTTTGTACCCCCCAACAAAGCGTCATAGCGGGTCCCGAACCTATTCGAGAAGGGAAGTAAGCTGCTCGGCAACAATATCCCAGGTGGACATACAATGGACGACCAAGATGAGATATCCAATCCATTTGTACCACTCGATCTAACGAGACAGTATTTTCCAACGCAGGGAAAGCGATATCGTCGAAACTGATCTCAGAAATTGGATGCAGGACGGAAAGGATGGAATTCGCGATTCGACTCGAAGGGTCTAAGCGTTTCTCGGGAGTGAATCGATGGAATCTCTCCGCTGTCGAAAGGAACAAAGAGAATATGGGAGGCTCAACTATTCCTCGCAAAACACAACGAAGCTCGGAAAACAAGGTCCACGGCTCAGCGCGCGGGTTATCTGTGAGGATATGAGATTCATCAAAAGAGATGACGACGAGTGGTCGCCGTGGCCCCGTGGGCAAATCCAATACGCGCTGTGGGTCTATAAACCGACACAGCCGTTCTCCTGCCTCTTTGACCCCTTTGCCTTGAAAAATGAAATGGGGAGAGGTTTGGTCACTTGCCCCCTCTTGTTTTTCACAGTGATTCATATCCTTGAAGGATGTGTCATACTTAGGAAATTAATGGTAAAGATCACGAGTTCACCTTTGTGGCCCTCTCAATTACCTCGTTGTAGAACGCTAACCGATAAGCATTTGAAGCTTTGAATGACTGACCGCTTGTCATGAGATCACGGAAAGCAGATGCCAATTTCGCTTGGCGGGCTATGCAAGCCTCTTTGGATTCCTGCGGCACACTAGCGAAAACACTTTCCGTAGGTGGGAGGCAACCTGTGATTTTATTAGCAGATAATTGGGAAGGCAGTTACAGGATAATCACCACGCTCAGTTGAGATGGTTTTGAGACGTTCGTAAGTGACGTTTAACAACGAATACATGAAAAAATGAAGCTGCTTTGTGGCACGAGCTGGATCGCTTGGGTTCGCAGCTGAAAGAAGCCAAGCACGCAGATAATGATCAGGAGGAGGGAACCCTATTGGGATTAGATTAACAACAGATCAAAAGGAACAAGCGGAATGCGGTACCTTGGCTGCCATCTTCACGCAGACACATTGGCACGGTTATTATTTTTGTTGAAATTTCATCGACCATACGAGACTTTCCGGTTCCCGATGAATTCACGATACTGGTGGCCCTTGCATAAACGTGTCTCTCCTTGCCAAGGTAACTGGCGATGGTCGCAAGGAGCACCTTTGCAGCATCGCCTTTGAAATCCGAACTCCATGCCTGTATGGTAGCTGTGATCGGAGACGATCAACGATTTGTGAAGCAGCTTTAGTCATTTCATACCATTCGCTGATTCTTTGCTTTCAATCCACCGTAATTGAGAAGACCCTACCGGGCGTTGCTTGAAAAAAATGTCTAAAATACAGAATAATATTAGAGTACACAGACCAAATGGTGATAAAAATGTACCGTTTGTAAGTAGATCCCTCCAAGAGTTCGTCTTTGCCAGATCTCTCAATAGGTCAAGAAATTGTTCCTCTCCCATCTTCACATTAGACAGATATTCCTCTTCGCTCGCAAGACGCGGGCGCACACTCGGATCTTGTGATAGAGCCTGATAAACGAGGTACCAAACAACATCCAGGGACAGTAGAATATGCTCGTTGTCATCATCAGGGCGAATGTTACGTCCAAGGCTTTTACAGGCCTTTTGAATGGCCTGGTCTGGGATATTGGTACTTGTAATATGCCTGGGGGGGGTGGATGGATTTATGGGACCTTCGTCAACTTCCATGGACGACTCGGTGTCGCCTCCCGGCTCCCCGTGTTGTTGATTGATCGGATTCGAATGCATGTCGTGGTCGGGAGGAGAACAAGTATTATGCACAGTGGAAGATTTTAATCAGAGTGACAGGACGAAATTTGAAGGTGGATGTTCACTCGAGGGAGCCTGCGATCTCATGTCATGAGGGCCTTTTGCAACGCGTGAGTGTCACATGATCTACTGTCCTTTTCAGGCAACTTGGCCACTCGGGGACTGCCGACTGGCGTCGGCTGATACCTTGCTTGACCAAGTGCCACAACGCAGGTGAGACTGAAAAACGATGACAACCACAATGTAACGGGAGGCAATGTCCACAACAGGAGAGAGTGGACACTACGCAGCAGGCTCTACACAAATGATATGAAGTCTTTAACTCACTTGGGTAGACGGTTCTAACTTGGAGTAATAACCGAAGGTGGTTTGAGAGTTTGTTGATAACAACAGAGGATAAAACAGGTGGGTAAAATCCTACTATGCTACAACGAAGCATAAGGGTATTTATACATCTGAGCTGCGCACAGACCATGTAAAAGTAGAGTGGCCATATGAGTCCATAAACGGACAGGTAGATAAGTACCTTCCTAACATAGTATCCTGTGGAAACTCGTAGAACCTCGTAGAACTCCACAGTGAGTCATAGGTAAGATAAGAGATAAGAAATGGTCTAGATTGACCTCATAGGAACATTCTAGAAGGAACGTTATCTCTTCTTATCTTGATGATGTCATAGATAAGAGATATGACTCCGGTTAGTCGGTACTTTGATAACCGGTCATGTGACAGAAGTATCACATGGAAGTTGGCGAGTCCAGACACACCACGTGTCAAGGCTCTAGGAAAGTCACGTGCTGTTGATGACTAAGCACTTACTTTCTCAACACTCCCCCAGACTTGAGACGTGTCAAGTTGGCAACAAGAAAACTCTTAAAACCCTGGAACTTGACTTTGCCAAGGGCTTTAGTAAAGACATCTGCTAACTGTTTATCAGTAGAGATATGTCGTAATAAAATGACCTTTCTTTCTTGAACGCATTCGCGAATAAAATGGTGACGAATATCGATATGTTTCGTTCGTCTCTCTTGTGCAGGATTTTGCGCTAAGAATATGGAGCCCATATTATCCTCATAGAGAACAACGGGTGGAATGTCAAAAGACAATTCCTCAAGTAAAGACTTGATCCAACATATCTGTTTCGCGGCGTCAGAAAGAGCCATATACTCAGCTTCAGTTGCTGAAGTGGCAACGGTCTTCTGTTTCCGGCTAACCCAGGAAACTGGAGAGGTATTAAACAACACGGTAAAACCAGTACAGGATTTCCGGTCATTTCTGTCAGAGGCCCAATCGGCATCGACATAACCTTCCACTCGCAACAAGGTATCCCTTTTAAACTCAATGCCACATTCTCTATTCGCTCGAAGATAGCGAAAGATATACTTGGCATGATTAAGGTGATCCTCTGTTGGACTCGCAGAGAACTGAGACATCTTGATAACAGCAAACGCAATGTCAGGTCTCGTTCCGAGCATAAGATAGAGAAGGGATCCTATAACAGATTGATACTGTGAGCGTAACTTGGGAGTAGACTCCCCCATACTCGCTACTGGATCATACTTCTCTGGAAGTGGGGTATTTGCAGGATTACAATCTTGCATATCGAAGCGTTTGAGAATCTTGTCCAGGTACTCCACCTGATCAACGATTAAAGAACCTGTCAATGGGTTTCGCTGGATTTTCATCCCAAGATACTCCTTTGCAGCCCCAAGGCTACATAGACGTGTGACTTGTGTGCTTCATGATATAGACGAGCTCTTCAGCTGTGCCTGGTTGTACGTGAGAGATACGGAGTGGCGTCGAAAACCAGGCTAACAAAAGAGGTGTGCCTTGTGTACGTTGTGCTCTTTGCGGAGAGTCAATGTGGAACCGAATAACTCACTCTTGTCTGGTCCTGCCAAGTTTCCAGAATAGCCGGAATCAAATGGTCATGCATTTGAGACGGAATTGAACTCAATCGCGGCGGTAGTACGCCAGTCCTTCGCCCAAGCGCGAGTAGGACCTGACTCGAACACCCTCGTCGCTCATGCGCAAGCGCGACCGCCTGCGACTCTGTTAAGCCGTTCTGGCCCTTCCCCTTCGTTCACTTCATGTCATGGACCCTTTCCTTACGTTAGATAGCGCCGGAGCGCACATCACCTTCCCTTATTTAGACTAGAGTTTCCGCTTAGATGCGCTTCGAGCGCTACGCATGTAGAGGGCAGGTAATAATAGTTAGCAAACGAAACAAAGAAGTAGCGGGGTCAGGTGCGGGTGTGCACCCTGGTATGATAGTTAGTAAACGAAACGAAGGAAGGAAACATACCTGCGGGTGCAATCGTGCTGTGGTGGTGTGCCATTCGGCATTGAGGTTGAGCTGACCCTGTTGCGGACTTTGAGGTTAGGGTTGAGCACGGGTTAACCCGTGAGTGAAATATGGCACACCGTACCCGTACCCGTACACACTGCAACCCGCACGGGTAAGGGTACGGTGTAACCCGTGCAGACCCGCGGTGTGGAAAAAACCCACGGGTTGTCGATACACGAATGAGGCGAATTTATTAATGTTAGCATACAAGACAAACTTTCTACTTATCATGTAGCCATGGCAGGGTCCAGATTCAAGCCACGAGAGTCAATCAATACACCGAGGGGTTACTCATGCCACTGATCGTGCACATAGACCGCTTGCCTGACAATGTGGAAGGCTGAAACGAGTGCCTAGAAACGTCAGTCGAAAGCAATAAATTCGAAACACGCACCTAAGAGCTTATTGGACCATGGTGGCAATTTTCAAGCTTCTCTCTCATGGAAAGCCTTCCAAAACAGCTATGTATAGCAACTTTGTACACTTCCTATATACTCCATACAATGATACGGTCAGCATGGGCATCGTTTTGTGTGGCGACTATCTGTCACTGCACATTGGTAAAGGTAGCATAGCCCTCGTCGTCATCGTCCCAAGGTGGTGGTGGGTGTCTGTATGCGGCAACATTGCAGAGGTGGGTAGCCGTCGGGATGGGCCAGCATGTTCACTGAGGACGACGAAGTATGCTTTGGATGAGGGTTGGAATGTTACACGGTTGAGAGTGAAACAATGCACCCCCCGAAGCACCTCGCAAGCTCAACGGCCTCATCCCTTGCAATGACGGCTTGCTCAATTTTGCAGCGACAGCAAAGTCTGACGCGTCGTCCGACACTACCACGTGCTTGCATTTGGTGGTAGGATTTGGTGTGAGCAGGGGGTGGGACTGTCGAGCACCACTACTATGTTAGATTTGCTCACTTTGAGAATGTCGATTTTGACACTCGTGGTCTGGGCCCAATGAGCTTGATTTTGAGGCTGCATCACTGGCTGATATTTTGGCTGCTGAGCTTGCAGAACAACGGACAAGAAAACAAACCTGAAGTACTTGGCCTTTAAAACTTTTGCATTCAGGTCTTCACGAAGAGAGAATATACTAGTAGAGCAGACGGGCCTGGACTTGATTTGCAGTGACTGATGTGCACATTTAGTAGTGGAAGTAAAAAGGAAGCCACAGTGTCGGCACTCAATCAGCGCAGTGGGTGAGCACAAACCCAGGTACGTGGTAACCCGTAAAAACCCGTAAACCTGCAGTACGGGTACGGTGTGGGCACGGGTTGACCTTGTGACAACCCGTACCCGTACCCGTCGTACCCGTAGACCCGTAACCCGCGGTGGTAAGCACACCCGTGCTCTACCCTATTTGAGGTGGAGGGATAACTAACACCCGTACGTTGTGCCAGGCTCAAAGTTGTTCCTTGTTCTCGGTTCGGGTGCCTGTGACCGCGTTTCGGTGCCTCTGCCATGCTTTTACTGCTCGCGACTGTCTCGTTCCCTGTGCCGGATTCTCCAAAGTCTCAACCTCCCTACAGACTTATTGGTGGGCCGGGCAGTCCGATAAGTTTATTAAAACTCCGTTATGTCCTAACTAATAGTTCTACTGCCGTGAAATTGGGTTGGCTTCTCTCCTTGTCTCCTACAAAGAATACTTGTTGAATGTCGATTGCCAGCATCAATGGTTGCATTGTGCAATATTTCAGTCGCCAAAGATCAATGATGGCTCGGTTGAATGATGTGAGGTTCTCTTTATTCTTCAAGAGTTTTAAAGGTTCTTCGCTGATGCGCCTCCCTCTAAGTCTTTACCTCTCGTTAGTTTCACTCCTTCATCTCGGCACACTCG
>Ga0307518_10002380_pt1 | contig 13722 bp, 17 predicted proteins | sample 25_EM_MG_FD_203889 | JGI IMG/M metagenome (GOLD analysis project Ga0307518, IMG submission 203889) | Populus trichocarpa ectomycorrhiza microbial communities from riparian zone in the Pacific Northwest, United States - 25_EM | ecosystem: Host-associated > Plants > Roots > Unclassified | place...
CTTAGTAGGAACAGTTCAGTGAGTCGTTGAATTTAACTTATTTTTCAGGGCAATATTCAACACTGTCCTGTCCTTCAGGCTGGAGCACTCAGTGTTGCAACAAGTAGCTGCCTGAGGACGGATGGTTTTAACATTGTAATACTGTATGATATCCATTAGACACCGTTTGTAAAAGGATACTTCGGAAAGTTAGTAAATGATTTAGTATTCTTTGACTCATCTAGTATCCATCGACATCTATCTCTCTCTCCGTTTTCCGCCTTCATAAAGCTTACATATCTGTCCAATTACACTCGTGAACTATTTCGAGAAAACAAAAGAGCTACATAGACAAAAATGCGGCACTGTTCGTGCTTGTGTCCACCCTTATCATCCGCTGTTCATAAATATTCCATACGCCTTCTTTCATTCTGATCCCTACCAGCATCAGCAAAGTTACAAACCATCTACTGAGTCTGCTGCAATCTGTGGCAGACAAAGCAGACACAGTAGATGTCTGACTAACGTCATCATCTTGTCTGCGCGGTCTGCTTGTGGTAGCTATGCAAGATCAGACCCAATGGGGTGCACGGACGCCGTGGAAGACTGCACTGATCATCATCACACAGACATAGCATCCTACTTACCGGGAGTTACAAGTTGTCATCGCCATTGATAACGCCAATGTATCAGCTGGAAGGGCGAAATCGATCTGACGATGTATACATGTATAATCGCTACGTCTGCTGATCCGGGCCTAGGGGAGGAATAGGGCTAGTACTACAAGTTCTGACAAGTTACATACCACAAAGCCAGCAGGACAAAATCATAGACCCCCCTTCTCTGGAATCGTGTCACTCGATGGCTTTTGCGATTTGGCTTACCTCCAAGGAAGGGTTCTGCCAACGCGGGCGGCATTTCGTTTAATAATTGTGGTACATACATAGATGCTGAGATGAAGTTGTGAAGCGTCGTTTTCTTCGTCTGTTGTTCTCTGGGGCTACCGTTTGTTCGTCCGTCTTTACTATGAATTCTTTCGTGTGTCGTTTCCAAGTATTGCACTCTCTGGGAGTGAAGCAAGGACCACACAGACATGAACGAGGGCACCATTATGTACTGAATAGCGAGGAATTCAATCAGACCCAAGGCACAGCTGAGAGTGGGTGTGGAAGTCCGGGAGTCAACGACTGAAATGCCGAAGAAAGAGAAAGGTGCCACAAAGGCCTCCCTGTTTAGCGCCACGCGTACGTCGACGGGTCTGATGCCGCAATCCCCGCTTGAAGAGCTCCTTGTACGTGGTCCCATCGGACTCCCTAAGAGACTCACAGTTGTACCGTTACCAGGCAGACCAACATTTGATCCCTCTCGAGTCAGCCTGACAGAACGATGTCACATCCTCGACCCGGAGCCAACACAGTCGCTCGCCCTGCAGGTCTCCAGAGTCCCAGTGCGCACAATTCGTGGGGAATGTACGATCGAGGCTATCTGGGGTTCGCGATACGGATACCGGAGGAACGACTGTCGCCTAGTGACAGTGACAGTGAGCACTTGATTGTCTGGTCACCGAGCCTATCTGAGTTGGCAGCTGGCTGGATGAATGCAGATAACACAACTCAAGACAACATTCATCATGGGCGTGGATGCGCACAGGGGACTCATTACTCATCCTCCGGTGTCGGCTATGCTGACAATGTATTCCATAGGCGTTAGACACCGGTATGTAGTGACTTTTCGCGGTCGATCAGGCGTCCTGACACAAAATCATTTGACCTCATACGACAAGGTTGTCCATATCATGGACTCACCGGTACATCTTGTGCAGGGCAGAGACGCGCGTGTATGCTGCAAGTGAAGGAAACGAGTACTTACATTGTAAGGTATGTGCAGATGCATGTCCCACGGAGGTTATTTGTCGGTTTATCAATCGGTCGTGGCGATTTATGAGTGCCTATCGGATGGGTCTTACTGGAAAAGCAGTGGAATGGGCTGTTAGAAAGCAGAAACAACACCGTCATCTCCCGTGCAGCCATGATGTCAGTTGATGCTGTCTTCGACGGTGTAATGTTGTTCTTTTGGGCCAAATATTTGGCCGCCCCAAAAAGGCGTGGGAGAAATTCGGGAGGACTGTTTTTCAACGTATTTTGACCATCCGAGTTCAAATCTAGCCTTAGTTTTCCATAAAAATTTCATGGGCACGCTGTGTCAAATTTGTCGACTTTGCCTGTCTGTAGGCGTCAAGATGCCGCTGTGAGTGTTGTTCCTGTGCCACCATTATGCTGTCCTCACGCACATAAGACGTCGATCAAAGAAAGTCGACTAACGTCACTGTATCACCACAACTACGAGCCTACCGTTTTGATCCAGCAATCGTGTCCGATCTTGGGCCATCACTAATTCAATTTGAAGAGGTATGGACACTACCCAAAGTTAATGGTCACATTAAGACTGATGTGGACTTCTTCAGCATGCGCCTGATCAAAGTAGAAGCCTTTCTCGAGAGGGAGTATTTGATTAAAGAGGGAAAGTCAGTGGATCGTCGCAAGAATGTCCTCGAGTTTGGCGACGATGAAGTAAAAGAGTATGTGATTCTATCCCATCGGTGGGTGGAGCAAGAAGTGGACTATCGCGAAATGGTCAAGTTGGTAAAGATGGCCGTGGAGGAGAGAGATGAGATTCGCCACCGTGATGGCTATCAAAAGATCCTTCAGAGCTGCGAGCAGGCACAGAAGGACGGATATAATCTTGCAGATGACCCGAGTGACTTCTGGAATTGTGGTGAAATGGAGCTGATGGGTCACAACGAATTCATCGAATTTCTCAAAGACGACATCCCAGAGGACCCAGAAGGAGACATCGAGGACCGACTCGGCTCATTCCCAATCACGAATCGCGGCATCCAAATTTGGATGCTCCTCCAGCCCTGTCACGGTTCTCGCACCCTTTTCCGAGCCTGGCTGCCATGCCGCCTTTTCCCAGGGAGTCCACCAGTGGCCATCGATTTGACTTTGTGGGAATCCAACTACTATAGATGGCCAGATACGTTCTTTCCAAAATTTCCAGAGGTCGGACCACCACGATTTCGTCAAGTCTATCTCAGATACCAAGACCCGCTGCATCGCAACACCACATTTCAAGTTGATGATAGCACGCTCACTGAGAATGGTTTCACCTACTGCGACGCGTACCCGGAGGAATTCAGAGGAAACACGCTCACGCTGACCAGCACCGACCCCCTTTGCGTCAAAGCCTATTTTGATAGTCAAGCTAACCATCGCTTTTCAGTGGGCTTTGGAGTCTGGACAATGGTTTGGCAAGGGCTGGATACATGTCGGTTCTGTCGAGTCTACCATTATTCTGCCACGCCCATGGACGGGGTATTTCAACCAGATATACCTTGAAATGCTGGTCGACACGCCAGAGTATGCACAACCCATGAACAAGGCGCGCTCTGGCTCTGAAGGCTATGATCGTCAGATCTATGTTATGCAGACCCGTTTCCCTCGAACCAGGGTCCTTCAGATTTCGTCTGTCATGTGGAGGAGCTCGAGGATGTGTGGAGTTAAGCTTGAGGTATTTGATGATCCCGGCTTCTGTGACGTATCAGGTGAATGGACAGCCTTCAATGTTGATGTGGGTGGTTTTTTACATGTCTCATTGGCGCTGATATCACTATTTATTTAGGGAGCAGACGATCCGGGTTGTGACTGGCGGGGTCTCATGATACTCGATCGGCAGACGAAGTGCGGTAGCTACGAAATGTTAGGGGTGCCCGGTAGTTTCTGGGCCGCATCCGATGATATCCAAGTGAGCACTCGTGCCTTTCATACGTTGTTTGAGCCTTACGAGGACAGCTGGGAGACTATGGTCACTTTACGGACTCCAATGAATTCTCTCGCAAAGGAAACCTCAAGTCGCTTTCTTTAAATGTGGACATCACCCCAATCCAGTGCAGGATGCCTTTCACGGAACATGTGACGGCCTGGAATCGGACGGACTACAACTATCTCAATTTATACAAACCACAGATACGATCACTTCCGAGGAACAACGAACTCAAATCATTGTTGACTTCGTTCTCTACTCGACCCACCAATAGCTACCTTGTCACAAGGATCATACAATGTACTCCTGATCCTCGCCAGCCTGGCTCACATGACAACACCTCTGTTCAGCGTTGAAAAACCATTTGTTTGGCACCAGAATGAAAGCACTAGTAGTTCTGTGGCAGAAGAGTGATCAGGCGACGAGTTGCGAGGTGAGACGAAGGGTGACCAAAATGATGAATCGGGAGCTGAGACGGTGGATGACCAAGCCACGAGGGTAGATGAAGTGGAGTTGTGAAGTGTCGTTTTCTTCATTGATTATTCTCTGGCCGTCTGTTTGTCCATCCTTACTATCATGTATCCTTTCCAAGTATTGCACTCTCTGGAGCGAAGCAAGGAACACGATGACCACACAGACACGAGGGTACCATTAAATGGCGAGGGAATCAATCAGACCCAAGATAGAGCATGGCGTCGAGAGTGGCTGGGAGTCGCGGACGACGGCCGAAATGCCGAAGAAAGAGAAGACGGCGTGGGTGCCACAAAGGCCTCCCCGTTTAGTGTGACGTCGACTTTTCACTCCGCAATCCCCGCTTGAAGAGTTCCATGTACATGGTCCATCGGACTCCCTAAGAGACTCACAGTTGTACCGTTCCTAGGCAGACCAACATTTGATCCTCTCGAGTCGGTCTGACAGAGCGATGTCACATTCTTGACCCACATTCTACTCACCCTGCAGGTCTCCGGAGTCCCAGCGCGCACAATTCGTGGCGAATGTGCGATCGAGGTTCGCTATACGGATACCAGAGGAACCACTGTCGCCTAGTGACGGTGAGTGCCTGACTGTCTACTAGTCACCAAGCCTTGCTGAGTGCCGAGTGCCGAGCATCGGCCTCTCAGGAGTCGCATGGTGGGCTGGACGAATCCAGACAACACAGCTCAGGATAGCATCCATCATGGATGTGGATGTGCACAGGAGACTCAGCACTAGTACTCATCCTCCGGTGTCAACTATGCTGACAATGCACTCCGTAGGCATCAGACACCGGTAACGACTTTTTGCGCACACATACTGCCGATCAGGCGTCCTGGCTCAAAATAATTAGCTTCATACGACAAGGTTGTCCATATCATGGGCTCACCGGTATATCTTATACAGGGCAGAGATGTGCCTGTATGCTGCGAGTGAGGGAAATGAGTACTTATATTGTAAGGTATGTACAGGAGCATGTCCCTCCTGTCCTTTGCGACTGTGCATCCACCGTTTCTACCATCTCCGCATGGTCACCGTCATGGTGGTGTACTCGCTAATTCTACGATAGGTCAAGGTGACAGAACGCGTCAAGCAAGAAACCCTTGCGCTGCATTTCCCTTGTTTACTACAGGAACGGCGCCGGTATGTACTTGGTGTATTACGTAGACTCGCGGATGGCGAACAGGAGCTACACATCCCCCAGCAATATCGAAATCCCACGTCATATCTTGTCGACAAACCTTCCACGCAGCAGTCAACCTTGGAACAAGAAGATGCATCAAGGTCATTCAAACCTCTTCGTCTGTGACTTCATGCGTTTCTGATGCTGCTCAGCAGGCTCTTTCAATTTATCTGTTTATGATTTGCAGTTGAATAGTTCTGACACTCATCTTAGTACTATTGTTTGCTTGATTCATGGATGTATTATGTTCCAATTACTCAGATGAGCTCCCTATTTTACAAAGCACGATGACAGCACCGTTATAACGGCCATCACACCAGGAACAGATCATCTTCACACTCGAATGCAGATCGCCAAGCGAAAAGTGAAGATGGTGTCAACGCTGAACAGCAAGGGATATGGTGTCCTCTGCTCCCGTCAGGAGTACCTGCTACAAACCAGCCTTTGGCATTCGCGACAACAAAAAAGACACCTTCCTAGGGAAAGACGACAGGTCGATTGACTCACGAAACAATCTCACCCATGCCCATTTGTTGAGGAGGCGTACGGCAAGAAACTAGATCGTCTCTGTCGGGACATTCCCTATCACGAATCGTGGCATCCATATTTGGCTGCTCCTCTGTCCCCAATGATCATGGCTCTTGTTGAAACTTCCGAGCCTGGCTGCCATGCTGCCGCGGTCCATGGGCTTCACCAGTGACCATTGCTATAGACGTTCAGTGGGGTTCTTTACGGAAGCAGCTATTCTAGAGGGACGTCCACAAATATGTCAGGTCTATCTCAGGTATCAAGACCTGCAACGTCACAGCATTACATTCGAAATCAACGATAGCGCACTCACTGAGAATGGTTTCACTTGCTACGACGTCTCAGAAGACACAGTGACCAGCACCAGGCCTACCCTTCGCATCAAAGTCTATTTAGCAAGGAAATTCTCAGAAAACATGCCCACAGTGACCAGCACCACTTCCATTCGCATCAAAGTCTATTCTCATAGCTAAATAACCATCGCTTTGAAGTGGGCTTTAGGCAATCTTTTGGCAAGGACTAGATACATGTCATTCCTGATGAACCGTAACTTTCACGGGAAGAATATGCTGAGTGTGCACGTACTGAAATGGCGGACACGCATGGACAAGCCATGAATAAGACGTGTTATGGGGGTTGAACGTTATGGTCGGATCTGCATTATGCAGACCCGTGTCCCTCAATCAACAAGGATTCTTCAGATTTCACCTGTCATGCGGATGAGCTCAAGGACGTGTGGAATTAAGCTTGAGGTGATTCATGATCCCGACTGTGACTGATGGGGTCTCATGATACACGGTCAGCGAGCTACTATGGTCCTTTCGCTGACGAATATTCGTTATGACGGTGTTGGACACATGGGGAGTGTTCTTCATCAATGGCGAAGTGGTATCTAGTGTCCGCCAAAGTACGTTAGACAATTCATCGTCGGCAGTATAATTGGACGTTAATTCGGGTTGTTCGGAAGAACTGCAATCATTTTAGCAGGATTGATTCATCGACAAGTCTTTAGCGTTCACCGATAAGTGCACAATGATACTTACAGAACGGCCCAGTGGAATTATGCTATGTTGTTGGCAAGCTTTTCACTGCTCCCGTGGTGCATTCTGTAGTGGTAGATTTTGTCCTGATCAAGGTATTAAGGGTTACCGGAGAGCTCACATTGCAAGAATAACGCCGTTGTCTTTCAGAACGGCCGGCAGCTCATACAGGATCATTCTTTTGCCTCAGTGAAAAACACATGTGAAGACAGACGAAGGACATACAGAACAGATTGTTTGAGACTTCCCTCCTTCCTATGCGTGTAAAAATTAAATGGCGGTCAATAATATGCTGCAGATGAGTAAGCCTTCTGAACAATGGAGGAAGAGGGTCCCCGGAAGCTCGTGCGCACAAGCCCTGAATATTGAATGAGTCGGTACATGTCACTTCGACTATAATGGAGATAACGGGGTCCTTTGATCCAGGCTCTCTACATAGCTTTGTTGAGGCATATAATGGCGCGAGGTAAAAATCGTTTGCCTTGCTGCAGGCACCCCCGGCTTGGGAACTTGGCGTACTATAACCGCCGAGCACATAACTTCACGATCACAACTTGCGTCAAGACTCACAGGATCCCAGTGGGGCGTTGTCGCTCTGCACTACAGCGTAATCTTTCCACCGCTCTGACGTACCTAAAATTAGGAACTTACATGGGCGTCACTCTGATGGAGGGATGGACAGGTTGCACCTTGATATTCCCGCACTTATATCAACCAGGTAGAGCTTCTAGTTACGCCACTGGATGACGACAGAGAAAGGAGAATGATGAGAGGAATGACGAGGGATTCGAAACTGAGTGGAAGTTGCGGGACGAGTTGACGGCCGAAGTGCCCGAGCGATAAGCGCAGGCGACTGATTCGGAGGGGAACAGCGGAGCAGGCATGCGGGTGGATGAAGCTGGGGGACTTCTGGAATCTGGACATATTGAGTCTCAAGGGGAATGGGAGTCAAAGTGACAGATGACTCGATTCACAGGGGTCACATGGGTGCTACAGTATCCGTGCCGCAACTCCCCCCGCTTTCCTTGTAGTACATAGGTTCCGATGTCATTCTCGCTGATGGGCCACACGACTCCCATCAGCTGGCCGTGTATGAGGAGCAGACGGATCCGGTGCCAGCCCAGGTACGTGCTCGATATCCATACATCGTGCGAAACATGCTGCTGACGATGACCACACACTCGTGTCCATGTCTGAGCTTATGAACGGTGGACGCCTTGGGAGAGGGAGACGTTTCCCTCGTCCGCTTCAGCCCAAACCTTTGGTGCACGAATACGGACATGCCAGCTTCTGTCGTACTTGCCAGGTGCCCATCAAGGTATATACCATCATCAGACTGTATACCCTCATTCAAGAATCTCTGCGTCTGGCCCTCAGTGGTGGTGAGAAACAGCTTGAGGACTTCACATGACTGCAGCTACATGGCCACGGGTTTGTGGTCCAGTACACACTAGTGCGCTTGGCCACACCGCGCCATTCGTAAAGACACTCATAACCTCACTAACCGCAAACGATGGATCGTGGACAGAGCGACACTATTACAAGCCAGAGCAGACAACCTGCAGTACGCCGACGATCCAGAATACCTCACCTACTTCTCGGTTTTCTTCGCTAATGGTTCGGACATTCATTCTCCTAGGATCAACACATTTGTGCTCGCACGTCGTCTCGCTGACAGTTATGACGAAACTCGGAAAGAATCTGTATTTCAAACGCATTATCGCGACTTCTTCCGCACGTTTTACCCCAAAAGTTTGTACTGCGAAACTGACTCCCGTTCATCGTCACCACCGCATGCTGTTATGTAGTGGTATCGCCCGATTCCGTCAAGAACGTCGCAGCGCAAGCCCGCCTTTCGTTCAATCGTGCGTCCTCTTAGCCGTTCTTCTCGCCTTGATATGTGACACTGCGTCCTGTCGTACTGCAGAACGTCCATACAGAATCAAATCGTTCCCGTCGGATAATTCGAAGCCAGCAGAGATGGTGTTTTATTTATGGCCGACCTGGAGTGTGATCTTACGGTCTTCCCCCCAACGCATCGAAAGAGGTCTCTTGCTGGGGTGGTTGAGAACAAATACTGACCCGTGCTACTAGGGAATACGGGAAGGCCAGCTCAAGCTTCCGGAGGACGCAATACAGCTCGTGAGGTCAGCCTGTTGCTCGGAGTGAGGCAGAGCTGACTGATAAATGTCTAGGATGATCATCAATGATACATACTGATCAGATCTGTCTTCTCCATCTTCCGCACTCACTCGCCATAACCATGCTCTATGTTGCGCTTGTTTTGCACGCACCTACCAGAGAACAAGTGGAGCAAAATAACACACCTGGCCATTTCGGACGAGAACCACGCATCCACAGACGATCCTTGCGCCACATCATCGCTTGGCTCGAAGAAAACAGAAGACTCGATCAGCTTCTTTGTCGGATTAAACGTTTCAATGCCGCTCATTGCGACCATTACACAAGAGATAGTATCATTCAGGGAATATACGGATACTTTTGATACAGCAAGACAATAATATTACAGACAAACCTCTGCACAACGCGCAAGTACTGGGTCACCTTGCTCTTCAACCACGAAAAACATGGGCGTGCGTTCCCCGATAACTGCAGGGGGAACCACGGCTGTGCGCATAATTCGCGGGGAAGCTACACAGATGCCAGAGGAACCATTGTCGCCTAGTGGCAGTGGCGCTGATTGTCTCCTTTCTGAGTGCCGAGTACTGAGCCTCAGCTTCTCAGGACGTTGCATCGCAGATGACTGGGTGAATGCAGACGATGCAGCGCGTCTCCATCCGGTCGGCGGGATAAAGTCCAGGACTCAGGAGTGGTTAGTCTCCCTGGGCAGACCAAGTTGAGGCAAAGCAATCACTCCTTCTCGACTTATTGTGACTGATTTCAGTAATTGCATGGGAGATCAATAAGCTGTTGTACTTAACTTGATGTCCTTGGGCGCTCATTTTCTTGCTGTATTGTGGCGAAGCTTTGCGGCTCAGAAACAGCACGTGTTATCCTGTGCCTTTACCACCACCACTGATCGTCTTCATCGCGTTGAGGCCGCTGTGAGTGTTATTCCTGTGCCACCATTCTGCCGTCCTCACACATAAGGCGTCGACCAAACCAAAGGGAACCAACCTGACTGTATCACCACAACTACACGCCTACGATTTCGATCCAACAACCGTGTCCGACAGGTACGGATACCATCCACAGTGGATGATCCTGTCGAGGCTGATGGCACACTTGTGCAGCATGCGCCTGATCAATGTACAAGCTTTTCTTGAGAGGGAGAGTTCGATTAGAAAGAGAAAGCGAGGGGGTCGTCGAGCCAAAGTCGTCGAGTTCTGCGATGATGAAACGACTGAGTACGCGATCCTGTCACATCGGTGGCTCGCGCAAGAAGTGGACTACAACGAGATGGTTGAGCTGGAGAACATTGCCTTGGGGGCGAGAGACGAGATTTGCCGGCGTGATGGCTATAAAAAGATCCTTCGGAGCTGCGAACAGGCTCGAAATGATGGATATGAGTGGTTGTGGGTCGATACTTGCTGTATCGACAAGCGAAGCAGCGCAGAGCTATCCGAGTCCATCAATTCGATGTATCGGTGGTATGAAAACGCCCAAGTATGCTATGCGTACCTTCACGACGTCCCTGGTCCATCCTTTCCCACTGCGAGCGACAAGGAAAGGCATCCCGATTTCAATGGCTGGCCGGAGTGGTTCTCGCGTGGGTGGACGCTACAAGAGCTCATAGCCCCAAGTAACGTCCAGTTCTTCAATGAGGATTGGAAAAGAATAGGAGACAAGAAGACGCTTGCACCTACCTTGGTAGGCATCACTGGAATCCCGCAGCATATATTGATACATGGACTTCACGGAAACCGCCCATGTGTTGCTCAAATCATGTCGTGGGCAGCCCATCGGAAGACGACGCGGGTTGAGGACAGAGCTTATTCGCTGATGGGTCTGCTGGACGTGAATATGCCGATGCTGTATGGAGAGGGGAAGAAAGCATTTCACCGCCTTCAGCTGGAGATCATCCGCGCATCGAACGACCAAAGCATCTTTGCGTGGTACACAGCAGAGGAGCAGCCTGGCAGCATCCTCGCGGATGACCCGAGCGACTTCCGTGGTTGTGGTAGAACGGAACTGATGGGTCACGACGAGCTCATCCAGTCTCTTAATTACGTCCCAGAAGGAGACATCGAGGACCGACTCGGCACATTCCCGATCACGAATCGTGGCATCCAAATTTGGCTGTTCCTCGGTCCCTGTCGCGGCTCTCGCACACGCTTCCAAGCCCGGTTGCCATGCCGCAATGGTCCATCGGATCCACCAGTAGCCATCGATTTGGCTTTGTGGGAATCCAATTACTACAGATGTCCGACGCCGTCCTTTCGGACATTTCTTCTAAAGGGACCACTACAATTTCGTCAAGTCTATCTCAGATACCAAGACCCGCCGCATTGCAACACCACATTCGAAGTCGATGATAGCACGCTCACTGAGAATGGCTTCATTTGCTGCGACACGCACCCAAAGAAATTCTCAGAAAACACGCTCACGCTGACCAGCACCGATCCCCTTTGCGTCAAAGTCTATTTTGATAGTCAAGCTAACCATCGCTTTTCAGTGGGCTTTGGACAATGTTTTGGCAAGGGCTGGATCCATGTTGGTTCTGTCGAGTCTAACATTATTCGGTCACCCCCATGGGGGTTCTATACATCGGCTGAATACCACCGAATGCTGGTCAGCACGCTAGAGCATGCACAGGCCATGAACAAGGTGCACTCTAGCTCTGAAGGCTATGGTCAGATCTGCGTTATGCAGACCCGTATCCCTCGAACAACCCGGGTCCTTCAGATTTCGTCCATCATGTGGAACACGAAGATGTGTGGAGTTAAGCTTGACGTATTTCATGATCCCGGTTTCTGTGATGTATCAGGTGAATGGACAGCCGTCAATGTTGACGTGGGTAGTTTTTTTGCATGTCTCATTGGCATTGATATCATTATTTATTTAGGGAACAGATGATCCCGGTTGTGACTGGCGGGGTCTCATGATACTCGATCGGCACACGAAGTGTGGTAGCTACAAAATAGACGAGGTGCCCGGTAATTTCAGGGCCGCATCCGATGATATCCAAGTGAGCACTTATGCCTTTCATACGGTGTTTGAGCTTTATGAGGACAGCTGGGGGACTATGGTCACTTTACGGACTCCAATAAATTCTCTTGCGAAGGAAACCTCAAGTCGCTTTCTTTAGGTGCGGACATCACCCCAATCCAGTGCAAGGATCGTGTGACGGCCATGAATCGGACGAGCGGCTATGATTTCTTTTTATACAAACCACTGATACAGTCACTTCCAAGGAATGACGAATTCAAATCATTGTTGACTTCGTTTGCTACTCGACTCACCAACAGATACCTCGTCACAAGGGTCATACAGTGTCCTCCTGATCCTCGCCAGCCCACTTCAACCATCACAATACCCCTGTACTACACCATTGAAAAACCATTTATTTGGCACCGGAATGAAAGCACTAGTTCTGTGGCAGAAGAGTAGTCAAGCGACAAGCTGGGAGCTGACGGCGGACGACCAAAGTGACATGGGTTAATGATGTAGATGCTGAGACGAAGTTGCGAAGCGTCGTTTTCTTCATTGGTTGTTCCCTGGCCATCTGTTCGTCCATCCTTACTATGAATTCTTTCATGTATTGCACTCTCTGGAGTGAAGCAAGGAACATGATGACCACACAGGCATGCATTAAATGGTGAGGGAATCAATCAGACCCAAGACAAAGCACAGTGCTGAGAGTGTATTTGAAAGGGTGTGAAAAGTCGGGAGTCGCGGGAGTGCAACGACCGAAATGGCGAAGAAAGAGAAAGGGGTCGCAGTGAAGTGCCATGTGGATGGGGAGAAGGCTCAAAACCGAACTTCAATGCTCTTTGCATGACGTCTTCAATGTATATCGGAATGGAGGCGATGTCATCTTCATCGCCCTCTTCTTCATCGCTGGAGAGAAACGTCACCTCGATTAATTAAGTTGAACAGAGCTCGACAATATTGTCCATTAACAGGGTCAGAAAGGCCAGCGCCATCTTCCCTATCTGTAGGCGATGTTGCCGTCGACGAAGACAAATTGTACGATGATGACGAAGACATGGTGGCAGAGGACTAGTGGATATGAGGCTTAAAATAGTTTGGGGAATCCACCAACACTCCAACATTCAGGCGATAGATGCCTGAAAAGAATGAACGAAGATCAGTCACTGCGGAAGCAAGGCTTCCAACATGAGGCCACGGCTTCTGTAATGGCACGACGCGAAAAAATACCAACCTTTCCGTTCAAGGCTGCAACCCGACAGTAGTGAAACAAAATGAAACACTTGCCTGATGTCGCCTCGATGCGAGGGTGTTCGAGTACATGAACTTCTGAAAGTGTGTGTAAACCACTGTGTGGACAGGCTCCTCACGAGCGTTCCGTAAACTGGAATGCATGGAACTGCTGCGCAGGCGATCGAGTTGTATAACTTGAACGTAGAATATTCGGGATCTGGAATTCATCAGCAAAGTTACAAACATCTACGTTTGTCTGACGTGTCTGACATGTCTGCGTGGCATCTGATATCATCTGATTTGGACTAGCGAAGTCAAGGGTTTACGAACGTCTGAGTCAGAATGTCAGAC
>Ga0307518_10002381_pt1 | contig 13722 bp, 23 predicted proteins | sample 25_EM_MG_FD_203889 | JGI IMG/M metagenome (GOLD analysis project Ga0307518, IMG submission 203889) | Populus trichocarpa ectomycorrhiza microbial communities from riparian zone in the Pacific Northwest, United States - 25_EM | ecosystem: Host-associated > Plants > Roots > Unclassified | place...
CCCGCGCCGCTCATATGCCTTACGTCGATATACCCTCCAGGGGGGACTATGTCTCCCTCTGGTACAGGACCAACTCCGTCTACGGCAACGTCGGCAGCTTCGATCAGTCCAAACCCACCATCGTCATGCTCCATCCCCTCTTCCTTGACTCCTCCTGGCTGCACAGACACTTCGACGACCCCCGCCTCGGTACCCAGTACAACCTCATCGCCTTTGACCAGCGCACCATGGGTCGCTCCCGTTGTCGACCCAGCGACCTCCACGACTGCTATGTCGATGCAGCCGACATTGCCCTCGCCATGCAGGTCTGTTCTCTCACCTCGATCCTTCGCTTTTCCTAATATATACATCAAAAGGCGCTCTTCTTGCCTGCTTGTCACTTCCTTGCCTTTGAATGCATCTCTGTCAACGCTGTCCTGAGACTCACAGTCCTGTCTGTACTCTTTTTTTTTTCGAACTCACGAGTCCTCCGTACTCACCCTTTGCATAGATGGCCAGAGCTTGTCCTCTCCCTAACCTTGTGCAACGTTCCACCACCCACAGAGTGTGTATCGTCATCTCCCATCAGTTATCCTCAGCCTTATCCAGGTTTCAATAGGCTCAAGTGGGTGTTCAATGCCTACGACGAACTTCTCCAACTTTGGTGTTATGCGTGCGATCTCGACGCCTTCGAACTCGGTGCCAGCGAGGTCGTCACTTTCATGACTGGTGAGGTGCGTCACACATATCCCGCATTAGAAGCATCCCGTGCTGAATAGGCTTCCATTGCAGACGTCCAATACAGATCTTCAGGACGACGTACGTGAATCAAGGCACGGGCTCCATGTCATCTGCTAAAGACAGTTCTCTAGTTGATCGCCTACTGGGAAGCTTGGACTCCTCCCACGAAACGGCTACGAATCGTCGAGCTTGTCAACATCATGATGAACGTAAGTGCCCGCATGCGCTTAGAACCTCTATTGCTCATGTCTGCACAGCGAACCCCTCTCACTTCGAAAGAGCTGGCGTGTATAAAAGTTCCCGTGCTCATAATACAGGTGCATACGCCCTTCCCACTACCTTCCGTGTCGTGTTGACGTTTTGTAGAATGAGCAGAGTACTGTCGCCCCTCTGAAACACGCCGAAAAACTCGTCACTCAGCTCATCAATGCTGAGGGTGGTGCACGTCTCTACATCATAAAAGGTGCGTTCCGATGGCTGCACCGTGCGTTCACCTGACTTGCTCCTCTCTAGGCGCAAAGGCATGCATGTCCATCATACCTGGAAGCGCATCCTTGGTCAACCAAGTCTTTTCCAAGTTCCTTGCTACACTTCCAAAGGCACGCTCGGACCTTGTTCCACCCAAGGTTCCAGTACTGGAACGCACTAAAACGGCATTACGGACCCTTGCCGATCTTGTCGGCGACCCAAACTATGCAGTCAGGGACCCTCATTCGACCCTCTCTTTCTCATGCATATCACCTGAAGTCGCCCAAAGCCAGCTTGACAACCTCAAATTCTATTGGAAAGATATCGACAAAGCATTCTGCCCCCTGGGAAGAGACGGTCGGCCGATGCGAAAGTCGGTGGCTTTTTTTTTTTTTCATTTACTTTGCCGACGGCTCATGTGGGTGCTCCCTATTAGGTACTCAGAACGGAAGCAATCACATTGGTTCCACGGCGATCATCATGGCATGAGCCAAGTTGGTGCGTGGTCTTCTCCGTCCAGGTTCACCGTCGACGTCCCTTACCGTCGTTCCCAGATAACGCGGAGGTACTACAAACACAGAAGAACCAAAGGTCGCAGTCACCAGAACGCGCCGTCTCGGGACAACTGACTGCAAACGGGAACGACTGTGTCACAGAAGATATCGCACAGGATGGCCGAATGCGGAGAACGACGTTCAATACGAGCTCGGTCGAAAAACAGGTCGTCAAAGGCTCCATAAACAAGGTTGTCACACAGAGCGCGGGGCTCAAAGTCAACAACCTCAAGTGAGCCGACCACACTCGCTTCTCTCCATTCTGCTTCCCTGCCAAGCCGATTCCCGCTCCTTATACACCTGCCCGCTCATGGGATGCGTAATTATTCGATTTTCGGAACCTCATTGTAGACTAACCGTACCTATCTTGACGATAGTCATATGTACTATTTATCTCTTATTTTGCCCCGAAGGGTACACTCCCTTCATATACATTCTAGGCCACTACTTACTACATACCATGTCCACCGTACACAAGGATGTATATAATCCTTGGGGATTTAGCTGTTGTCTACCTACTACCATTTGCACTGCAGAACGAAACCGGGGAAAGATACGTATGTGAGAGCTGTAACACCACATCCACATTGTAGAAATGTCAAAAATTGTCCATCACCATCATCATAACAGGGGTTGTCTTAGAATGGCTTTCAATCCGATGTTTTAGATACTTCCCTCTACCATCTTGGCTTTGTAGTACCTGACCATCTCTTCGAGGCCCATCCGGACGGTCCAGCGCGGCTGCCACGCCAATGACTCCTTCGCCCTCGTCGTATCGGGGCGCCTGCGCTGCGGGTCGTCAATGGGTATGGGCTTGTACACGATCTGGACGCGCCGCTCAAGCGCGACGCCGTCCTCCCGCTGAACCTTCTCGACAATCTCCCGCACGAGCTCTGCAAACTCGCCGATCGTGAATTCGTCGCCGTTACCGATGTTGACGGGGCGCGTCTCGGACGAGTTCATGAGCGCGATCAGGCCATCGATGAGGTCGTGGATGTACTGGAACGACCGGGTCTGTTTGCCGTCGCCGTACACGGTGAGGTCTTCGCCGCGCAGGGCCTGCACGATGAAATTGGACACGACGCGGCCGTCGTGCGGGTTCACTGTGTCCAATGTGCGTCACGTGAGAACAACGATGGGTTAGATGTGGCACAAAAGAGGGCACGTACTGCGTGGACCTGAGGGATGTTAGAGACAGGGGCTCGAGAGAACATGGGGGGGAAAAAGCGTACCGTAGGTGTTGAAGATGCGTGCGACGCGGACGTCGACGCTGTCTTGGCGGTGGTACCCGTAGGTCAGGGTTTCTGCGACCCGCTTGCCCTCGTCGTAGCAGGCACGAGGGCCGATTGGGTTGACGTGACCCCAACTAGCGAACATCGGAGTGTGCGCAACGTGGGGAGTGGGAGATGCACTTACTAGTCTTCGTGTTGGGGGTGGACTTCTGGGTCGCCGTATACCTCTGAAAACAAACGCGGCGGTGTTAGGTGGGGGTTGGATACAGCACAGCGGATGCGGACGCACCGGAAGTACTGGTGATCAAGAAGCGGGCCTTTGTTCGCTTCGCCAGCCCAAGCATGTTGAGCGTGCCCATGAAGGAAGTCTTGACGGTATGGATGGCATTGAACTGATAATGCGGTGGCGAAGCCGGGCACGCGAGATGGTAAATCTCTGATTTGAAAAAAAAAAGGCTTCCTAGTAAGTATGCCGAAGCGAGAAGAAGCGAAAGAAAGGGGAAGGCAACACGCACGATCGCACTCGATCATGAACGGCTCGACGACGTCATGGCGGACCATCTCGAAGTTGGGGTGTCCGACCCAGTGGCCGATGGTGGTCTTGGAGCCGGTGAAGAAGTTGTCCAGCACGGTCACGTCGTGCCCGAGGAGCATGAGCCGGTCGACGAGGTGCGAGCCTACAAACCCCGCACCACCGGTGACGAGGATGCGTTTCCTCTCCGAGGGCGGGAGCAGCTTCACGGGGGGGAAACGGGTCAGGGTGGTGTATGAGATCGACTTGGTCTCGGGGTGGTAGATGGATTTCGACTGGTAGGCGTTCAGACCCTGCGTGAAGCGCGCGTGGTCCGCGAGCTCCTTGGTGTCGACGTCGCCGACCTGCTCGACGGGGGCAGAGAGGACATAGTGCGATCGCAGGTAGAGCGAGCGCAGGAGGTCGATAGGGACTTCGCTATCGAAGCCGAATCGTTGGAAACCGACGGTTTTGATTTCCTCGCCGTTCTTGTCGAGCGTTTTAATCTGTGAAAAAGGCGACGGTTAGATCGAGGACGCAAGGAACAGAGACTAAGCGAGTACAAGTTCTGCGGGGAGTAACTGGGACATGGCGGGGGTGACCACAGCGCTGGAAAGTAGCGACGCGTAGGTCCAAGGGTAGAGCACAGCGAGGGGAAAGTAAACTCACAGGGTCGACTTTTGTTGACGGAGCCATTTCCAGGGAGATAGACAGACTAAAGTTAGCCTGACACAGGACATCGCAGCAGGACACCAGACACCCCCACCCCAATATATCCTCACCGGAAAAATAATAGTCTCGCTATCTTTCCACCGATGCCTAAAGCACACAAGTCGACGAAGCCGAGACACGACCCCCTCCTCGCCCAGATCAATGAGGACGAGCTCGTCGAAAAATACGGGCGCGTCTCGCAGCCAGGCAAGCGCCAGAAGGCACGCAAGAGCACCGGCGCAGAAGACGAAACCGGCGAGGTACTAGTCATAGATGATTGGCTCTCACGGATCAGGTAGCTGAAAGGTGCTCTCTAGCCGATCCTCGACCCCAAGACATCGCAAAAGATATTCGAGCTTGCGCGTGATCAGCAGGAAGAACTGGGTGTCCCGGACGATCAGGATGAAGACGCAGACGTGGATGTAGATACTGCTGCAAGACTGCAGCACCGATCACGGATAGACGACGCCATGTTGGAGGAGAGCGAGGACGAGGAAGACACGGAAGGCATGAGTGATGTTGACAATGCTCAAGAGATGTTTGTACGTCATGTCGACGCCTTGTGCGCAAGATCTTATGCGTTACCCAGCAATTGGATTCTGGGGACATCCAAACACTGGATACCCTTCTTCCTGCCAATACTGGCGAACGACGAACATTGGCAGATGTAATATTCTCAAAACTAAACGAGGCGAAGCAGCCAGACAGCGTTGCGATTGTGCAAAAAATACACCAAGGTTTGCGATCTTCCATTCTAGCTCAATGCCGTTCCGACCGTCCCGTACAGATAAGGAGCGGCCAGATCCTGCTCTTGGACTCGATCCCAGGCTGGTCGAGTCGTACTCAAAGTGCGTTTGAGGGAAAGGACGTAACTATTCCCTTTAACGCAACGTCTACCTAGATTGGCCCTATTCTTGCACGGATATAAATCCGGGCCCCTTCCAAAACTCTTCAAAGTCATCCCCACTCTCCCGGCATGGGCCCGCATATTGGCTTTGACGAAACCCGAAAATTGGAGTCCTCATGCCTGTCGAGCCGCCACGAGGATCTTTGTATCGACGATGAAGCCCCCACAAGCTCAGCTGTTCCTATCTGTTGTCTTGCTCGACGCAATACGCGAAGACATACAGAGCAACAAAAAACTCAATGTACAGTACTACGAAGCACTGAAGCGTGCATTGTATAAGCCAGGTGCCTTCTTCAAAGGCATTGTATTCCCTATGCTCGAGGTAGATCCTTCATATCCACGTTTGATATCTGTGCACTCATTGGATATCTTCCAGAGTGGGTGTACCCTCAAAGAGGCAACCATTGTAGCATCCATCATTGCAAAAAAGAAGGTCCCCGTCCTACACTCTGCCGCCGCACTATTACGGATAGCCCAGATGGACTATGCAGGTGCGCAAATTAGCATGTCTCTTTGGTTACATACCTGACTCTTAGTAAATAGGACCCAATTCATTATTCATGCGAGTGCTCATCGACAAGAAATACCAACTACCTTACAAAGTCGTCGACGCACTCGTATTCCACTTCATCCGACTATCGAACACGTATAAAGCCCGTACGCGTGGCGACAGTGAAAAACTTCCAGTCCTTTGGCACCAAAGTCTTCTCGCTTTCTGCCAGAGGTATGCTTATTCGTATGGTCCCACCCTCTGGACCAAGCACTGACGCGTCACAGGTACGCACCCGATCTGACACCAGACCAAAAGGATGCCCTACTGGACGCCGTCCGGGTCAACCCCCATCCACAGATTGGCCCGGAAGTACGGAGAGAGTTGATCGACTCCGTGGCTAGGGGCGAACCTCGACCTGACGCTATTGAGGATGTGGAGATGTCATGACATCACGTCTATTGCACTTGGCTAGGTAGAATCTTTCAAAGATCTGTGATTACCAAAGCTCCTGCTACTGAGTTGCATAGCGGGTCGCATAGGAGACACCCGATGGTAAGTTCATAACACTTGGCAGTTCAAGAAGTTGAGGTCGAGGGTAAAGGGTTTTTAGGGTTTCAGGGGGCCCGTCAAACATTGCTACCGTTCAGATCGAATTCTGCCAAGTCGATGACAGCTAAGATTGCCTCGCCTTGCCTCAAGGAATCCAACTTGTCTCGCTTCCTGAGTTCCCATCGTCACGGAAACATACTACATATCGCTGTCTCTCATTTGGCGATCGTTCGTGGTGAATTGCTGGGCGTCAAGTTCTGTTATCACAGGCGCTCAGAGCATGCTATCATATCTCGGCATAGACTAGCGGACTTGCAATCGTGCAGTGGTCAATGGCAGCTGGTTGGTGGCAAGCGAATAATCACCTGGCCTTCTATAGCTTTGCCATATAATATTCTTTCGCCTCGAGGCAGTTTATTAACAGCAAGTACTTTACATGGGATTTGTGCGAGGCTTGGTGTGATCCGGAGTTTACCCAGTGGATGCATGTGCAATAACCCTTCTTGCAGCGTCGACTAGGAAAAACAATTCTCGCCGGGGGTCGAGTTGAACCTGAGCAAAGGAGTGATCTTACTAAGTGGGCTGAAACTGATCCCTGCCTGTTTACAGCAGGTGCTTCTGGCTGCGGTGGTCTTCTGAAATACATTGTGCATTCAGGAAGCCAATCAGAAATCAGCACATGTAGTCATTCGCGGCATGTAGGGCTTTCGAATCAGAACTACGTGTGCGAACTAGTAAATGATTTGTCAGAAACTAGAATCCGAATACCTTCGGAGATCTCAAAATCCGGTCTAGTGGTGGTCAGTGATATGTACGTTATTCAACTTATCAGTGACTCACCTGACAGTCTTGATTGCCATAAGTTGTACAGCCTAGCGATAACTTCTTGATAGCTCAAGGCGGCTATCATTCCCCTTGCTGTTGGGTATGCACCCTTGCTTCCACCCAATTCTCCACGACACCTGCAACTTCGTCGGAATTTCGCTCCATGAACATCATATGACCATTTCCACGAATCCCTTTTGTTTCCAGGCGGATATGCGTAACCTCCACCCCAGCATCCCGCAGGAACTGCACCGTACAGTGTTCATAAACCGCATGATATCCTGATTCAGATGTCACCACGAGCACTGGGACTCGAGAAAGGTGCGTTAGCTGTCGTGCTGGGTGAGGTTGTTGGATATTAGTGTAATACTCTGTCTGTTCGAGCACAACGGGCGCAAGGTCTGTGGGGGATGTTATGGCCGGATCAAAGGTAAGGGGCATATCAGTGATGCCATAGGCACGGGCAGGTGTCGACGCGAAGACGGCTTCTCGAAAAGGTGGCCCAGTAGGTTCAATGGCAACAATGGCTCTGACGAGTTCAGGGCGTGCATCTCCCAGTATCCAGCCCAGAGTGCCAGACTGTGAGTGAGTGATAAGGATGGCGGGCTGCAAGACTCGTTCAGGATGGGTGGACAACAGTCACTATAACCTACCCCAATTTTTTCCAGGAGTTCTGATCCTGCCGCCTTCATGAGTTCAGCGACCTCGACACGAGAGACGAGGCTAGGGACGATAGATCGGTAGAAAGCATCAAAGACGGGGTCTCCTTTGTTTCCAGTACCTGGCCATTGCGTGTGGAAGGCAGCCTGTGGCCAGAGATTATACCTGGCCGTCGCTGTGAAGCGCGACTCCATCTGATGTATGCTTGGTGTGCTCTGGTCTCCTTCTATGCCTTTGTGCCATGGTGATCGACCGCGGCAAGGCTGATCGATAAGGTAGACCTGGTAAAATATGGGTGTACCCTTCTCGCTGCGCACATATCAGGTGCTTCTACCTCGTACTCCCGAGCCAGGAAGTAGTCTGCCCATCCTGCACGTCCGTCGGGCGTGTTGAGCCAAGTCGTACCTGTCATCCCATTGCCGTGGATGAACACGATTGGGGTGCTACATGTCACCTGCACGGGTGCGAGATGTTCAACGTATACCTGTCCATGGACTATTTCCGACGCTCCTACGCCAACCGACGAACGTTCCAAGCCCCCGACATAAAAGTAATTACGGGTGTGGGGAGTTCGGCGCGATTTAGGTGAGTTCATTGCACTATCGGGACTCGGACGCGAGAAGTAGTGCATATATGTGTAGAACTTCAAATGCCGAATAGAAAGGAAAACCTGGCAGGAATTTCAAGGGAAGATGAAAGAGACGACATATGGCACATAGCAAACAAGTAAACAGAACTTAGAGCCAACGTGTAAACTACAAACCATCAGGTCCAAACAAGCGGATGATGGTATACATTGATGTTCTTTCATCTTGGTTGGAACAAAAAACTTTACTGCTCCATTCAATGGAGAGTGTAAGGCTGAGGCATGACGTGTGATGACCAATTACTGTGAGGTGAACAAAGTGGTTGGCGACTGGGCATCATCATCATCGTGGTCGTTGACAGGAGGCTTGGTGATAGCTGGTCGCCAACAGATTGTTGGAGGTCAACGGTCACCATTACAACGATATGCTGCGGATTCACTCTGTTTTGGAACTATCTGGAGACTGCAAACCATGTGGAATCACCTTGCTCATTTCGGAGACATCTTCTCTTTGATCGATACCCTACTTCGGTTTGACTCGTGTCATCGACAGAGGGTCAATGGAAAATGCCACATACCTACGGCAGCCCAAATTACCCAATTAATCCCTCTAGGACTTGCGTGACCTTCTTCTGTTTCTAAGACACAGTAATGTCACCACAACCACTTCCACGATTACACTGAATCTAAATGCAAACGTAATACTCACTTCATAGCCTTCCTTGGAACTCGTCCGAAACATTGTTGGCACGCCAAGCGCTTCCAGCGCGGTCTGCTGCTTCTCCATTAACGCATCCCACGCAAGTAACACGCGCTCTGTATCGAATTTCTGCGTGGCTCGACGGAATGCATTATTGAACGTCTGTCAGAAGTATCGTCTGTTAGACTCGGTCATTCACGGGAAGCTGGACTTGAATCGAACATCCACTTCATGTTTGGATAGCTCTGCACCTATCATATTTGCTCTGCAGAGTACAAATCGACCACCGCAAGAATGGCCCGGCGACCACGGTTCGTCGAAGACAGGTAATGAGCGGTGGGGGATGAGACTAGGACCAAGGAGAGATGGGATTAAACGAAGAGGAAACGCACTTTGTACGAGCCACCTTGACCTTTTCTTCATGTTTCCGACGTATCTCACATCGCTCCTCCCACAATTGTCGTTCGAGGTCCTTCTGCTCGTCCCTAAGCTATGCCACCGATACAGATGTAAATTTAAAAAAAATTATGATGGTTAATAAAGCGAGAGTAAATGGTCCAATCATCAATACATGACCATCATATAACCGAGACACGTACACGAGCCACAGCAGCGATAAATCCAGGGTTGGAGGCTAGTTGGGTTAGACGAGGTAACGCCTGTTGGAAAGTTACGAATCGCACATCTTCGTCTGGTGCAGATGTCGTTGCGAGCGGTTGTGATAGATTTGTTGATTGTGAAGGTGGTAGAGGCTGCTTCAGTTCAACAGGTCTGGACAACGTAGAACCCGGGAATGATGGTTGAGGATATGACCGCGATGATCTTCCATTGGGGGTAGATGAGGCAGATGGAGCGTTCTCTAGGAATAGCGCTGATGCAGGTGGCGTCCATTTGGAGGACTTCAGCTGGGAAAGAAGTGAGGCAACCGAAGTAACTGTGGGAGAGCCTGTGACTGTAGCAGCACTCGTCGAAGGCGGAATAACAGGCAGGGGTTGGGATGACGTGGTGATTGGCATCTCACTGTCTGCATCTGCATTCTTACTCGTGGATACCCCCGATCCATGCAAAGGAGGCGTTACCGCATTCGGAGTTGATGTTGAAGTGGTCGACACAGAGGTCGGATCAGCAGGATTGACAGTCTCCTGCCATGCCTGGGACGCCCTGAGCCGTTCGAGAAGGGCTTTTACACCTGCAGTGTCCTGCAAATACAAAATAAAATAACGAGGGGTCACCATCAGCGCCTGTGCTATGGAGGATATCGCCGGGTTCCACGAGGCTTGGACGTCTCTTACATTGATATTGGTGGAGTTCATCGATTGATTTTTTCTGTAGCTCTGAATCTCTTCAACTTGAGGGAGTTCTTGAAACTTCGAATAATAGAGAGCAGGTGTTTAATACTAAAGATGTCTTCAACGCTGCGGTAGTCGTGGTCGAAACTTCCAAGTTACTTTGGTTGGAACTGAGGACAATGCAAATGTATGTCGGACAACGTACATATCGGGAAATAGACATCAAATTGCATCACGTGAACTTGTAGTGACTCGGAGTACTTCAAGGGCGCTCTGGAGGCAGTCCCCAGATATCCAGTGCTGAGGGACCTCCACATAAAAGTCTACGTACCCTCATAGTCTCACGACTGTGACCTTTTTTTTTTTTGCAAATCTTGACTGGAACGGCCAGCACACTCCAAAATGACGTTTTAAACAAGCTTACATCGTCGCAATAAACTGACCTTGGTGCGGAAATTTCGCTGGCTTGTTTCTGGATATCTAGAAGTTGATACTGACGAGTGGCTGTTTCAAGCATGTCCGTGACTTGTGTTTTGCGTATCTTGACAACAGCCAACACACTGCGTTAATCGACTTGCTGGGTGAGTATTTCATTTATGAACATTTAAGCGAATACAGTGAATGTAGGATGGTTGGACGACAAAAAAGCTGGTGGGTAACTATCAGGACAGCTTTAGACAAGTATTTCTTCGAGGCTGACATCGTCGACTCCCCGTGCTGGACGACTCTGAGTTCGGAGCTGGCGGTGAGCAGTCCAAATGACTCGCTCTAGAAAAATGGCAACAGTGGCGATCACCACAGAGGTAACCTTACAAAACGACTCAAGGAACATGGACCGCAACCTGACCTATGTGTGAAGTCAATGAACAATCTCTTCATCTAGCGTGAAGCTCACTCTACCTGTGTTGACGCGAAATGTCCAGTTTGCTCCTGCAGAGGTGAGGATTCCGTTTCATCTCCTTCCTCATGATCTGAATTTCTCATCCAATTCCTTATTTTACGGAAAAGGTGTATTGCCACAGGAAAAATCCCCCCCAGCATTGCACTTGTCACCGCGAAGCAGACCGTGAGGACAATCGACTGCGACACCATAAAGATCTCGATGACGCGAATAGCGATGACACCCCCGACGGGAATCGCTGACATGACCTTGAAAGCACCATGCCAAAAGCCACCCGCACCTGCCTGGGCGCACATCAAAAACATCATTGCTAGATGGAACGGCAATGCGTACCGGTAGATCTTCCAGATGGTGTCGAGCGTAACGCAACCGCATCATCTCTGCTATGGTGAGGAACATGATTGCACACAAGGTGAGAGTGGTGTTATGCGGAAAACTAGCACTGGACAGTCATGGGTAGGTTCAGAGATCAAAGCTGACACAGCATAAATGTGGAGCATACTTGAGGTAACTTCGATACTGACACTGGAGTGAGTCTCTTTCCAGGGAGTATATCAGTGTGGCATACCGCATCGATGGCCCAGTCCCATTGCTCGAGGAGATGCATCCTGATGTCATTGGACTCTTCGGTCATGAGTAATATTCAGGGAAGCTGCAAAATGGATCAGGCCAGTTTGTGCTCTCAGATCTGAAGACTTGAAATGGGACATTGTTCCCGTTGTCATTTTTGTTATATCTTTGCTTTACTCTTGCAGAATCGGGTGAACTGCTGTGTGCGGAACAACTTAAGGGACGTGCAGAGCATGTGCGAGCTCTTGGTAGGCTCCATCCCGGGTAATACCCGGGTCCAATCTCCAGGAAGACGCGCCGGGCCGGCAACGCGGATGACATTAAGCTCCTTGTCCGCCCTGGACGGCGCAACGACCAAGTATCATTGACTGTTCGCATTCAATCACTAGAATCTCGGCATTTCCATGATAATTAAAGAGTTGCACCGGTGGTTGTCAGACTCCCATTCATATCATGGAAGTCCCTGAACAACATAAAGGTTAATGCGTATGTACGCAGTCCACTATGAAGACTATTTTACACAGGTATTTCTTCGGGGCTGGTATCATTGTCCGCACGTGCTGGATGACTCTGACTTCGGAGCCGGCGGTGAGCAGCACAAATAATCCACTCCAGTAAAATGACAATAATGGCGACCACCAGAGACCATCCTACATAACGATTCGAGGAACGACAGGAGCCTGGGCTACGTGTAAAGTGAATAACGTCTTCGTTCATACAGCGTGAAGCACACTCCACCTGAATTGACGCGAAATGGCCGGTTTGCTCCTGCTGAGGTGCGGATTCCGTTCCGTCCCCTTCCTCACGCTCTGAATTGCTCATCCAGTTCATTGCCGTACGGAAAAGGTACATCACTGCAGGAAAGATCCCACCTAGCATTGCACCTATTACCGCAAAGCAGACCGTGAGGACGATGGACTGCGACACCGTGAAGACCTCAACAATGCGAATAACGATGACACCCAAGACGGGAATTGCGGACATGACCTTGAAAGCATTATTCCAAATTCCGCCAACCCCTGCCTTGGGATGTACATCAAAAACACTGCTAGGTGGAACAGCTGAGTATACCTGTAGATCCTCCGGACGGTATCGAGCGTGACGTAGTCGCATCATTTCTGCCATGGCGAGGAACGTGATTGCACACAAGGTGAGGCTGGCATTGTGCGGGAAACTAGCACTGGGCAGTCATGAGTAGGTTCAATGCTAATGCAGGGTAAATTTGGGTCATACTTGAGGTAATCTCGATACTGACACTGGAGTCAACCTCCTCCCACGGAGTATATTGATATGACATACCGCGTCGATGGCCCAGTCCCATTGTTCGTAGAGACTCATCCTAATGTCGTGGAGCTCTTCTTCCATGGGAAATATTTGGTGCAAGATGGATCAGGCTAGTTTGTGCCCTTGAGTCAGAGATGGGATGGGCCATTGCTATTGTTGTCATGATACTTATATCTTCGCGTTGGGGAAGAGTCATAAGGTTTGTACGTAGACTGCTGTGACTACCTTGAAAGATACCGGCGTGCAGTGATAGGAGTACAGCATGGTAATCAATTTGATGATGAATTGATGACGATCCAGTTCCCCCTTCAACGTGGCCCGAGGCTCTTGAATCCAAGCCACGCTGGTTATCTTGAAGATATATTGGGTGATTCAATATTGGCACGAACGTTGACGTTGGAGACCCGGGTTCATTTGGGTTCATTTTGGCGCCTGTTACATACAGCAGAATTCAAGTCCATGGTTCTCAGCTGTTACTTTTACTTTGTAAAACCAAATTACTCTTGTCTTCGATTCTCGCATGTATTGTAGGGCTCTCAAGGTGGCCTATTCACGCCAGGCAGCCTGGGAGTCACGTTCTCTAGCTATTGATGGCTTTTCGTCGGAGTCTGAATGAGGCATAAGGCCCATTAGACTACTATCGCTCACCAAATACCCCGGATACTTGGCCAATTTCTGAAAACCAAACTACTCCCCTAGTAATAAATTTTCTGTACAGTCACAATTCAAGATAAATGTATTCTTAAACTCCACGAAGTTGAA
>Ga0307518_10002382_pt1 | contig 13721 bp, 7 predicted proteins | sample 25_EM_MG_FD_203889 | JGI IMG/M metagenome (GOLD analysis project Ga0307518, IMG submission 203889) | Populus trichocarpa ectomycorrhiza microbial communities from riparian zone in the Pacific Northwest, United States - 25_EM | ecosystem: Host-associated > Plants > Roots > Unclassified | place...
AGTTTCATTATATTTCCTAAGGATTTTCACCCTAATTCACAAATTCTTTTCTCTAAATAATTAGTTTACCTGATTAGAGGATTTATATGATTTATCAATGACTGACATTTTACATACTATTTTATTAATTTATTTCATATGAGATTTAAATTAATATATTAGGGATTTTTATCCAAATCATAACAATTTTTCCTCTTAATTTACCATTTTTCAATTGAGGATTGCCTTATTTAACACTGATTTATCAATTTTTAGGCTAGAGGTTTACAATAACCTTCTCCACAACATCCAAAATCAATGATGTAGTGTCCCCATTTGTCCTTTATCTTTCAAGATTAAGTATTGTCAGGGGTTTTTTTTCAATATAGCACCATAGAAATAAAACATTGTGAAAATAACATAGTTAAAAATTTAATTAGAAAAATAGCATAGTTTGTAAAGTCATAGATGACATATGCGACTTGGGAATCGTAAATAGCATTTGTGACTTCTTTTAAAATAATATGTAATTTTTTTAAAAAAAATATTTTAAATTTTAAATTTAAAAAATAAATAAATATTATCGACTATATTTATCAAAGTGTATTGGATAAATAGACTCATAATGAGCTATTATCTTGAACATTAATGAGGAGAAACACCTCATTCTCTCTTGTTTTCAAAACATGTTTTCCTTTCAGAATTTCAAGCCCTTAAGTCTAATATTCATAGATGACACCTAAGTATAAATCGATGGTATTAATTCTCCCTAGTAAGTCCAAAGCATTCGTGTCACTAAATCCTACCTCTAAGTAGATCAACTCATAACGATTACTACTTTGATATTTAGGACTAAGGTACAAAAATCTCATTCAGAAAAAAATATAAGTGATCCTCAGTACTATAGAATAAATGAACTTGAACAATTCATTATCTATAGGCCATGATTGCATAAAAAAAAATGTTTAATGACAATTCCTCCTAGGATTTTGGTTGAGTTCAATTAGCTTAATAAAATCTCACCCATTTAATCATTGACATGGTTTGATAGACTATTAATAGTCATAGGTCATGATCAAAAGTAAATGATTGTAGATATGTTAATTCACCAAGCAATTAGGAGTGTCAAAAATGACTTGGACTTTAAAATTGATAGGCTTGAATTCATTCATCCACCTAGGGTGTAACTCATTAAAGTTAACCCATGCTCACCCATGTACATAAACCACTAGTATCAGACATAACAGACTATTAGGAATAGAAGACAAGTAGCAATGTAACTTACCTTAGGAAAGATATTTTAGGGTGATAATATCTTTTTTTTAGCATAACTAATCCCTTACCTTAGAACTCTGAAAACCAGTTAGGGTTTTCTAATTATCATAAAACTAGGTGGAAAATCCTTCTCAATATAAGACCTTTTCCCCTCTTTAAACCATAAAAGTCTTTCCCTTTCTAAAGAAAGAGGTTGTGGTCTCTATGATGTCAAGTATGGCATTAGTTATAATTTGGGTTAAGAATTTGTTGAAAATATTCTTTAATACACACACACCTTAACATGAAATATTAAAATGTTTAAAATCAATTATGAGTGAATGAGAAATTAATCTCAAAGAAATCTTGATGGCAAAACTTTTACAAACCCAAAACCTCTTTCTCACATTGAATCCTTGAATATGGATATGATAGTCCCAACAATGTTTAAAAGAAAAACATTGATTCCAATAGCATTTTCTCTTGAAATATCAAATATATATACCCCAAACACTAGACATCAAATCTAAACACCAAACCCTAATTCTTAAATCCAAACCTTATAGAATTTGTATCTAAATCACAAATCCAAAACTTTAAATTTATGGGTAAAACTATTTACTTAAATTAAAGGATCATCTAGAAGCCACACCAAAAGAACGACAAGCATTTCATCTAATACAACAACATGATAATAATAATATTACCCATGAATTTCAAGGTTTGAATTTAGAATTTAGGGTTCGGTGACAATTATGTTTCCATAATGGATGAAATGCTTATTATTCCCACAGTCTAGCTTCTAGATGGTCTTTTTAAGATTTGAATTTATGATATAGTTTTTAATTCTATAAGGTTTTGATTTAAGATAAGGTTGGGTGTTTAGAGTTTGGATTTGAATTTTAATATTTGAATTTAGATTCAAGGTCTAAGGTTTGAACTCCAAGTCAAATATATAGGGTATATTTGACATTCCAAGAGAAAATATTGTATGCTAGTACAAATAGAGACATTTCTCTGAGTGGTTATGTGGAAGTAAGTTTTCTCTCTCTATTATGTTTTCCAAATTTATTTTTATGTTTGTGTTACTTTCCTAATTGTTTCTCATTGTATTAACTTTTAGCTTCCAAACTTCACTGGGTGAAGAGTTTTGAACTTGAAATTTTTAGACTTTCACATACTCTTCCTAACCTCATATTTTAGTGTTTTATTTTGATTTTAACCTTTGATTTTCCTTCAAAATCTAGAGCTTATATTTATCTTATTGAAAGATATTTGAATTTCATATTCTTTAATTCAAAGATCTTGTTTAGAAGTGCATTTAAACCAAAGATGTTGTTGTTGGAATCTTGAGAGACATATTGCAAACACTCTGGTTGCACAAGTGATGAGTAATAAATCCTCAAGGACAAATGATTCATCCTTGACAAGTAATAATCCTCCTTTGTTTTAATTTAAGCATAAATATTTTTATTATTAGTATACATACTAGGACTTTGAATTAATTAGTAACAATTATAAGTTTGGATAAATACTTAGTATGCATGTTTATGTTTTATTATTATATTTGTGTTCAAAGCAAGTTTGTTATTTGTTATTATCTTGCATACTTAATTATAAATTTAAACTTGTATGATCTCTAGATTTTTCTTGAAAATATATTTATATTTAGCATGTCTTGTTATAATAAATTAAACATCATTGCTTACTAATTTAATATATTTATAAATTTATTTTAAATATAAAAAATAAAGGTAATAGTTGGAGATGGAAAGAAAAAGAAAAAAGGCAATCTAAAATTGTGACTCAGGAGCCTTTGGTAGTGTAAATGGAAGTGGGCTTATACGAGAAACATGGAATATGCGTGAATCAGCAGAGAAGATTGAATTTATTTGAGGACAGTGGTTTGTCTTGGGTCAAATTTGGTGGCTAGCAGCCAATCTTTCCAAATAGCACGTAATAATTAAATGACGTACAATTCACGTTTTTCAAATCAACTTCACTTTTTATATGTTTTAATTTTCATTTATAAAAAGCCATTTACTCATTTTGAAAATTTGCGATTATCTAACACTAATATCTAATTATTATTATTATTTTCTTTTTTGGAAAGAAGAAAATGCATAAATGGTGGTAGCCAATGCAGAAATTATAAGAGCACTTTGGGTATTAAATCAATTATAATCATCAACGTGTAATATTTCAAAAAAAAAAAACTTTGTTGATTAATTTTGTGCATTCCTGACATGATATTTAAAGTGTTATTAATTATATAAAAATTAAGATATAAATTTTTTTTCAAAAAGAAATATAAATAAAAGTGTTACCACACTTAAATTTTAGGAAGGGTAGGTAATTTTTTCTAACAAAATTAATTATACATTAATTTTGATCTTAAATACCATCAATAAATAAATGATAAGAGAGACTATTTAGAAACATGATATTAGAGCAATCTTTATTGCTTTCATCAACCACTTGAATCTTTTTCAAAATAGTTTATAAGTTTTGATTGATAATAACATCTTTCAAGGTATTATTGTTATAATCTTTTAAGAATACTTGAATGGGACTTTTTGTATCAAGTGGCAAGCAATTTTGTTTTAAAGACAAATAATTAAATTCTTGAGAACAATGGGATTTGTTTCCTTTGTTTGACTGTGATTCTTCAATAAATAAGTATATTTATTTTGTTTTTATAATATAATTTTATTAGATATGGAAGATAATATTATAATTTTTCAACAAAATCAATTATAAATCAATCATGATCGATTAACTATAATGATTAAAACTTACATATCGTTAATTAAAACTGTTGGTTATTGGGTTAGGCCTGGTCCGTTCATGATGAATGAACCTGGTCTAAGTTATTAGAGGAGTTACTAAAGAAAGTAACCGTCTCCTCTAATCATATATAAAGGGACATAACTCATATGGAAAGGTGAAGGTTTTCATTTGTTGAATAATCATTCTCTCCTTTTTCTTCTCTCATCTTGGACTCTCTGCAATACTTTGATAAGATTTATACAGACCTTCGTACTGTGGAATATCAATTTGGTTCTAGTTATTGAAGTGCCACTGAAGTAATTGATCCAGGAATAAGAAAGTGAATTCTCACAATTAAGTTTTCATTTCCGATCTACAAAAACTTCCACGAACACAAATAATATTAAATGAGAATATTAAGAATTATTTGCCAAAAAAACATATCAAATAATGATGTAAACTAGATTGAAACTAAAGGGATGATACTTTTAAAGTTTAGCATAACAAATTGAAAAACCAACATAAGCAAATCAGTATTTTGCAATTATAAAATGAAAGATGAAGAAAATATTCTAAAAAATTTGTCTCAAGAGTGCAATCGTATTGAAACTTGAGAAACTCATCATTTTTTTTTATTATATGAAGCGAAATATTATTTGAAGTACAATTTAACCAATCATTATTTTATTTCTAACATTGATAACATTAATGAAATTTCGGTGCAAGCGGCGGTACATCGCAAATGAAAGTGCAAGTGCAAGTGCCAGAAATAACACAGTGTCCACGGGATCCTCCTCCTTCTTTTGTGGGATCTCCATATTTTTTATCACACACTGCAGTGCATTTTTCTTCTCTGCAATTGACCATGGGTTCTGCCCTCACACAAATACGTGATGCCATCACTTCATAATTACCTGAAATGGTTAAATTATGTTTATATAAACTAGCTATTTTATATTTTATTACATTTCAATGATAAAAAATATTAAACCTAAATACTTCTCATAGGCTTTTATATCATAAAATTATTCTGATTTCTTACAAAAATATAATTAATTTGAATTAATTAATCAAGCACACAACAACCATTATTTTATAATGAAATTAATTTATAAATAAATACAAGCGTTTTGGGATTTGAAGTATAGGCCAGTAAGTTAAAATTTACAAGGCAACTTTATATTTTCATAATTTCTTACTGATTGAAAAATGCATCAAACATTATGAATTAGCTAGTAAAAATTAACAAGTTATGGATGTTTACCTTGAAAGCAGAAGAGAATAAGAACAAGAGCAACAAAAACATGAAAGTTCTTCATTGTTATTCTTCTATAAATTTGTGTTAAAAAATAAAAGAATTAAGGTGATAGGACTTCCTGCTTATTTGAAACATATTTATAGTACTTTATTTATAAAATTCTTTCCCATTACGATTCAAATTCGAGATATATAACAAGATTTTCATACCAAAATAACCTAAGTTACTTATATAATATAGAAATTCAACATTTTAGTCACATTACCATATTAAATACGTGTCATTAATTATTTTTGAAAGGAAAGTAAAATAATAGTAGTCTGACTAATTAGCCTCTACAAACATTATTTTTTCGACTATAAACGAGTCTCATATTTTTTATGATACTTGTTGAAAATCAGCTAGTAAACTATATATATATATATATCTTGTAAATATCATGATCCTCACTATTTAGTTCTCTTATAACATGTTATTAAAACAAACTGATCCTTTAAATTAGTAGAATTAGTAAGAAAAGTTAATGAATTAAATGTCCATCATCATTTTTTATTTTATTTTTTTTATTGAAATTATTTACCTAAACATTTTTCAAAGGATGAAGTTGATTTTGAACCCCAAAACAAATATTTTTTATTTTTGAATGATTTTTAATCTATTATTGATTTAGTGCGAATGATTGTGATGAAAATCAAAAGTGTTGGGGTCCAATACCCTGGTTAGGAGAATCTAGATTGATATTGGTTTATTTAAGACGTAATGATTTGGTCACGGTATAATTTTAGTTTGATTATTTGAACTTGTTTGGTTGCATAAATGGTTTTACTGCATGGTTTTCTCATATATTAATGATTTTATTGTTCACTGATCCTACTTATAGAAAATTGATCGGTAGTAGACATTGGCATTGGGTATTGATTTGTAGATAATAAAATTATTTAATACATTATATTATTATGTTTAAAATATTTTCAAGATTGTTTTCCTCCTAGTTTTGTCATGTTAATGATTTTATTGTTTATTTATCCTACTTATGACAAATGAATTATTATTAGGCATTGTCATAGTGTTTTGATTTAGAGATAATAAAGCTGCTTAATACATTATATTACTATGTTTAAAATATTTTCAAGATTGTTTTCTCATAATTTTGTCATGTATTAATGATTTTATGATTCACAAATTCTATATATGGAAAAAGACAGTCACCATGCATTATCATAAGGTGCTGATTAGTAAATAATATAATTGCTTAATACATTACATTATTCTATTTAAAATATTATAAAGATTGTATTCCTTGCAATTTTATCATGTATTAATAATTTTTTGGTTCACCGATCTTACCTATGACAAATGGATTGTCATCGGCATTGTCATGGGATGTTGATTAATGGGTGATGTAGCCGTTTAATACATTACATTATTATATTCAAAATATTTTCAAGAAATCATATTTTCATTGTAATTTTTTTCAAATAATAAAAAAATATAATAATAAATATTTTTCCTTTTTTTAGTAAATCTGGACTAGTGGATTCATGCATCCTCCCAACAATACCTTTTAAAGCTACTCTTCTAGCCATCTAGTCAATCGCCTGTAAGAAACGAAGTCACCTATGGTGACAATATTGTTTTTAAAATTATAAATATAAATATTTTTCAAACTTGTCATGACCTAATTTTTTATCCCAATTCTAAAAAAAATAAACTCAAAAAAATGTGTTTTCGATGCATTTGCGCCCATTCCGTAATCTTTAATGCCATTTCAAAAAATTCAAAATCCAAAATATGCTTTTGATGCATTTTAGTCTTTAACACCTCCATTTCTTGATTCTTAATTACTTTTCTTATTGAATTGATGTTAGCGTTGTTGAAAATTAAACTCGATTTTTAATTTTTCTAAATAACAGAGGAACCGGTCCACCATTTGGGAACCGGTCGATCGGTTGGATTAAGTTAAGTGGTCGATCAATTCAGTCAGCAGAATATGATTTTTGTTCAGATTATGATTTCCTTGTATTAGTTTAATTCTTTTATTATTTAGAACTTTATGCCTATAAAAAGACTTATAATTCAACATTATTAAAAGATGGCACAAAAGAGAGAGAATAGCTAAAAGAGCTTAGAGAGAAACACTTAATAAAAATATATCTTTCTCTCAATCTTCTTCTTGTTCTTAAGTTTATTACTTTGCAGTATTGTTTTTTATCTTCAACCACACCAATTCTTCTTCCAACAAATGATATCAGAGCTTGTTTTGATTATTTATCATGGCCAATACATATTTCCCACTTCAATGTCTTCATTTGACAAAAGACAAATATGAAATTTGATGTATTCATGTGAAAGCTTGGCTAAGATCCTAAAATGTGTGGGAAGCGGTTGAAAAGAGCTACGAGAAGCCTATAAAATAAGCAACGTTAACTTCAACCTACAGGGAGGTCATGTAAAAGGCATGAAGGAAGGATTAACAAGCATTTACAATCATCCATCAATGTTTGGATGATGTCAGTTTTGAGATAGTGACAAACACAGCCATCACTAAGCAAGCATAGGAAGTTTTGCAACAAACAAACCAAAAAGTTGACAATGTGAGAAAGGTACATCTACAAAAGTTATGTGGTGACTTTGAAAAGTTACATATGCTTAATCATAGAATATTTCAGAATAGTTTGCAAGAGTATTGTCCATATACAATCAAATCAAGAGATACGGGGAGAAGATATTGTAGCAACTTGGATATTGTTACGTTTGAGTTACTGTTACTCCACAATTGAATTAGATCCTTTTTTACCTGGATCATCATGGGAACCCGTAATATGGACAATCCTAAGTCCAGTGTTAATAAATTAAATGATAAAATAAAACTTTAATATGGATGTACAAATTTATAAGAGTGAAATATATATGTATGTGTGTGTATTAATAGAAGGGTGTTATTCTAGGAATTTAGATATGGATCCAAAGGTTATAATAAAATGATGATGAAGTTATCATGTGTTAAGAGGGGATACTACCGTAACTAAACCATAGTCCGGAGTAGGAGTACGGACTTCACGTGCAGCAAGTAGGTGTCTTATACCTTGATAATTTTATTTGTATCAGTTGAATTGTTGTAACTACAAGTTCTTTAAATATACAATTCATGAATATTAAATGAAAGAAAAAAAAAAGGCAAAGAAAAGAAATAAATATTGACTTGATTAGTTATTCAAGGTAATATGGAAGCTAATAATATCAATGTGATACATTAATATCGGCATTTACTTGGATGGAAATATATTTGTTAAGAACTTGATTAGCCGCTCTGAAATAGAGGCTAATGATGTCAATGGGGTTTTATTGACATCGAAATTAATGTGATGAAATTAAAGTGTTGAAAATAAACTTGATTAGCTATTCCAGGTTCGGAAAGCTAATGGTACAAATGAGTTGCATTGGTGTCAACATTTCTTAAACTTGATTAGTCATTTTCAGTACGAGAGATTAATGATACCAAGAATGATCATTAATATCGGAATTTAATTGGACTTGATTAGTCCTTTTGGGTACAGGAGACTAATGATATTAATGTGGTTCATTGATATCAGCATGAACATAAAAGGAATTTGCGGAAATGAACTTGATTAACTATCCCTGGAAAATGGGGAAGGCTAATGATGTGAATGTGAACACATTGGCATTGGCATATACTTGAAAACTTGATTGGCTATCGAATGGAATGCAAGCTAATGATACTAAGTGGATTGGTATCGACATACCCCTGATTAACCATACTCCAAGTAATGGTTAATGATATGAATCTAATATCGATATCGACATTGATTATTTGACCCGGTTTATGAGTGACTAATGGTATTATAATGTTATTGTAGATAATTGGAGTAAAAAAAAAATGATGGAATGATAAGGGAATCTATATATATTCTCTGATGTGATAATTATATATTGATTATTCAATTAGTTGATGTTTTGTTCAGGACTGTCACACTCGTACCAGGAGTAGAGTTACTTTATCTTTTTGTTCATATAAACTAGGTATATCATGTTTATTTTGGATTGTCATATATTTTGTTTTAAGCATGTAAACTTTAATGCTTAATTTTTGTTTGTAGATATATGAAATTAAATGTTCACTTTTATTTATGTATGGTAGATTTTATATAAACTCTTAAGCCTTGGTAATTAATATGTTTTATAATTAATTGGAGGTGATATTCAGATGAATTGAAATTATTGATAAATAATTCATGTGGATTATGATCCAAGATGATTGGATCAAAGAATTGAGGATGTATATAGAAGTGAAACAGGTTGAAGTCAATAACTTGGAATATTCTGTTATAGAGAAAACTCTTCTGGAATTTTAAAAGAAATTGCAAGAGAGCTTGAAATTGGCTAACATTTTTGTAAAAAAAAATATTACAGTATCTCTATAAGTAAGAAAGTGTTTTTTCATAGAAAAATTAGGACCGTTACAAAACCTACCCATATGTACATAATGACTAGAACTTTCTCTTAGGATGTATCTTGTAATATCATTAATACAAGTTTAACAAACATAACATTTGGAATCTCAACTATGGGTGACAAGATAGTTGTCACACAAGATATTACACCTATTCATTTTCAACAAAAGTCTAAGTTATTATAATTGCCGAGAAGGATTGCTCGAGACTAGGTGCTAATGAGTTGTCTCATATAAAAAGTTTGAATGGCCTCATAAATAACACCAATAAATTGAAAAATTATAGGATGATATAAGTATATAAAATCAGGTGGATTTTACTGAAAAATATGGGAGAATCCTGCATATTTTAAAAAGACCAGTTCAAAAATCAGTTATCATGGTCTTAGTCTATTTTTGGGATCCATTATATAATTGCTTCACTTTTAAGGATATGGATCTGGTACCTACCATAGAAGAATATTATGTGTTAACTGTTTTTTTATAATCGGCATATAAGGTATATTTTCATAAAAAAATTCCGACAATATACATTTTGTACCCTTGTTCAGGATCCGATAGACCTGTTTTTGACTAAAAATAATAATTTTAACCTAAAACAATCTAAAACTCATGTTTTACACCGGTCTACATAATTCCTGATTTTGATGGGAAAATAAAAGTTGACCTGAAAAAAATATTTTTTAAAAATTTTGAACTCTTCTTAATTTTTTGGATTTTCTTTCTTTTGAATAAAAATAGAAATAAAATAGAATATGAGAAAACTTTGGGGAACCAAATATTGGGTTACTACAAAAGGCAACAAAAAGAAAATCAAAATAATTGGATAAAAATAAATAGAAGGTGAATTTGAACCATGTAAAAAAAAAAATACATTTATTTTATCTATTATGTTATATAAGATCCTTGCATTTTCTTTTTTTCTTCTCTTTTCAGGCAGTAGAAAGGAATCTTTTGTTGCAAAATTGAGCATCAAATAGAAAACTCTACATCAGTAAAGTGATGAGCAAATCTTTATCTTTAAAGTGGTAGGTTATTTTGTACCTTGAGCATAAACCATTTCCCCTCTACCATTTCCTACCATCCCTGTATCAAAAAGTACAAGAGGAATTTGAATAAACAAGTCACCAAGTCTGCTGACAAATACTGACATAAAATACAAGCAACCACGCCCTGACTAAAATACAAGGAATCAGAAGTCCTGCAATGCAACTTCGGTGGCTAAACTAGTCAGGAATCAGGATTGGGACCTCAGAGCCCTAATTGGTATCCAAATCATTAATCTACATTGACATGCTCATAGGAAATTGGGAATACGATAGTTGGTGTTAGTCCACAACAAATCAGAAAACGTGTCAGTTCCCTCTATGTATATATGATCTCATTTCTCCCGAGAAAGAATCTTAGTACATCAACCACTCCTGCTGGATATTCTTCTAGGGCAGCTCAATCACCGGTTCATACTTCTTTTTATTGTGGGAATGCATGAAATTTACCGAAAGCTTCTTCCTCTTCCACGTCCACCCCACCCCCTGCCCCTGCCCCTTGGACTGCCCCTTCCACCATAAGATATACCTTCCAGTGCCCTATTAACAAGTTGATTTTGCACGCCACCAGCCCAGCGACCCTTTTTTTCCATGTTCCCGGAACCATTGGCAGTGGCGGCAGGTCGTTTACCTCTGCAAACAAAAATAGCCTAAGAACTGCTCTTTAAAAGAGAAACTGTAAAGAAAAAAGATTCATTCAACTAATATAACATTTACTGGCATTGCTATCTAGGCATTTAATGGGAGTGACTTTCACTTCATCTTACTGTTATGGGGAATTATCATTTCCAATAGTTTCCTCAATCACGATGGACATTATCCTATCACCCTGTAGAATCTTCTAACCTCATATTTTGAATTTAAGGAAAAAAAGAAAAAAGAGAAAAAATATCATATTTTTAAAAGCCTATGCCAGTAGCAAAAACCTCGTCAATTTGAGCGACATTGTCTCATCACTCATTGCAAGGACTACTGACCTCAGTTTCAGGAGCCTATTCCAATAACAAAACTCTCTAGGGCGAGGTACATTTAGCCCATCATTTTCTTAACATTCCACCACTTAATCCTAATAGTTCAGGAAGTTGCATACTTGAACTCGTAGAAGTAGATTAGCTCATATTGATTACTGAGAGCGACCAAATATACTCAATTGCTTTCACGGCACATAAGGCAATTAAATTTCCATCCAACACAGCACATGAGTCTATCAAATTTCCATCCAAGTCTATGATAGAAGACTACATCATAACAACTTGGCAACTTAAATAAAATCACAAAATTTCCAAATTTAATGTTGACAGTGAAACATTTGGAAAAAATGTTAAGCTTGTCAAAGAAACCAAAATGTACTTTCAACCTTTTCCTTTTTAAGTAACCAAGATCATTTTAAGCTTGTCAAAGTTTTTAATTAAAATATATATATATATTCAAAGAAAAGGATTAGACATCTCTCATACCCAGCTGAGACGGTAGTGGAAGGCACAGAAGGTTTTGCTACTTCTTTCCAAGAGAGGTTGATACTCTTATCTCCAATAAACAACGGTGTCTTTGAATGCAATGGCTGAAAATTGTAGAACAACAAGTTATTGATGTTTTACAAATACATAGGCATGGAATTCACTTTGTCAAAATTTCATTCTTTCTAAACCTTTGTCATTGCCAAAATGTTATTGCAAGTACGCAACCCAGTTGTAGTATTCTGTTTTTGTGTTTTCTGCACATTAAACAAGAAATATGTTTGTAAGATACTGCCATGAAAAGCTCTACAGAAGACCATAAGATGTCCATCTCCTGAGAGATTAACTTACTATGCTATCCTTTGCTTCATCAGACTTCGCAGCTGCCATTGCTTTGTTGTGTTCAGCCATTCCCTGAGTTAACTTTTTCATGGTAGCCCTGGTTAGATCTTCTACACTACTCAACCTGCACCCCAGACACCAAAAATAATGTCAATGGAAGACCCATACTAGAGCTACAGAAATATGACAATGCTTGTTTGGTTCAAAACCGTGAAAATTGTTTAATTCAAAGAAAAGAAAATTAATAAGTCCTTGGAATAATAATCACAGCTATGGACATTATTTATCATTTTATTTCTCTACAAGTGAACTCATTGCTTAAGCTTAAAATTTATATTTATATTAGTGAAATTTCCTCCAAGGCTAACAACATGCATTTAAAAAATAAAACCACTGTCATTTTAGGCGGGGTATGAAGGTAAGCTAATGAGCAATAAAGCACAAGTTCCTATTTGCAACAGTTTTGAAATAGCAAAGTTGCACCCAGAATTACAAAACAAATAAAACTACAGAAAATACTATTTTGTTCCTTTCAAGTTAAGAAACAAGAATCACTCAATTAAATACCAAAACAAATGTTAAGAATTCTACTTCTGAATTAAAATGTCACCTCTCTGTCAGGTCAGTGTAAAACTCAGAGAAGTCCTCCCCAAGATGGTCTGATGGCTGCCCAGTCACAATCTTGTAACCACACAGGCTGTTTGTAGCATTTGGAGCCTTTAAAACAACAAAGATCATATTATGTGTCACAGAGCTGATACATGCAAGAGTATGCTGGCAAATGTAAAATCATGAAATTACAACCTTATGAGCTAAGTGATGAAACGCATATAACAAGCACTCAACGTATGTAAAGTTCATCTCTTCTCCGCTCTTCCTCCGTGGCATGTATTTCTGAGTGGCAAAAAAGAGAAGGCATAACTCTATGAGACCACAGTCTGCATCAATAAATAAGTGTTTGGTATATGCAGAATTTTTAGAGAGGCTTTAACAATGTGATTCGTTAAGAATCCTTCTAATGGACATAAACTGAAAATCTGTGAGAACAAACACACAAGCATTACTGTGACATTAGAAGTGCATTAGATATAATAACCTTTTTTGAAAACATCCAGGGCAAAGGACTAAATTAATCATGAAAAAGA